>Ga0153915_10001509_pt1 | contig 21349 bp, 29 predicted proteins | sample Opewatmetagenome_2_FD_107003 | JGI IMG/M metagenome (GOLD analysis project Ga0153915, IMG submission 107003) | Freshwater wetland microbial communities from Ohio, USA - Open water 3 Core 3 Depth 3 metaG | ecosystem: Environmental > Aquatic > Freshwater > Wetlands | place: USA: Ohio, Lake Erie...
AATCCGGGGCGGGCGGTGATTCCTCGTTCTCCAACTCAATGAGGTGCGCCCGATACTCGGGGTGTTCCGCAGTGGGTGTGTGGGAGAGTTGGCCCGTAAGTGACGCAACCCACGCCGAATTCCACGGAGCTGTAAACTCAGGTGCAAGCCAAACTTTGGGTGGACGGAGCTGTGCCATGACTAACCTCGTGTGTGCTCAAATCCGCAATTAGACGATGGGTGTCTCGTCGCTGTCAACTTCCCAAACGGCGATCAACGCAGCCACATCAGCTTCCGCCAGGGTCGTGGTGGGCGTCAAGGTCAGTACACCTTTTCCGGTCATCGACCAGGGGATATAGGTGAAGGAGCCGTCAATCTCACCGATTTTACGGTACTCACGAGTTCCCGCCGAAATCCCAGACGTTCGGTCAACAACCTTGACCACACTCAGAGGTAAGACGACAAGCGAGTCGTCCAGAGACACGGGACGGCAAAAGTGAAGTCCGAGACTAGCCTCGGATAAGGGAACCGATGTTGCGCGCATGTTAGCTCCTTTTGGGTAGTTCCGGGACCACTCTTGGGTGACTCCAATCCGTGTCGCAGTCAAACTTAACGGCCATTTCTCCGCAATTAGGGCATTCTCTACTACGGCATCCGAGGGAAGGATCGTGTCCGCTGGGCAAACGTCCACATACTGATGCAGGCATTTGAGGCAGTGAGCATGCCCGACGTCCCACCCGGCCGGGGGTGGAGCTACAACCGAGAGGCGTTTCTCAGTCATGGCGACTTCCGCTGCGAGTCCAAAGAGTCCGCCACCATCGGCCAACTACCGACCCGCCTTTTGTTTGATCTTTGGGTACTTCTTCCGTACGGCTTCCCGGACTTTGGCCTTCTCCGCTGGGGTTCCGTACTGCTCCACTCTCGCCAGGGCATTCCGCGCGTGTGACGTGTCGTTGATGGGATAGGCGCGCGTCGCGGGCAATGCGAAGGTTGTACTTTTCAGCTTTTTCCGTTTGGCAGTTGTGAGCTTGGCCATTCAAAACCTCCTGAAAGATTGCCGAAGTCGCCAAGACTTCGTTGGGTGAGTCTTGCAGGCACTGTACCAAACTCAACTGGATACTGTCAACTAGCAACTCCATACCCTCGACATTGTCCCACATCGTAATGGCTATTGCCGCCGTCTCTCGCATCTCATGGATAGTTTGGGCATGTTTCCGAGGTACTGTTCCCCCGAATCCGGGTTCCAGGAAGCGCTCCAGCCGCAACCGAGCTGCCGTGTAGCGCAGTTGCTCTAAGGTCAACGGAAAATCCGGGGAGACGCGGGCGCGCGTCCGGCCGGCCTCAATCATCTGCTGTGGAAGATCCACATAGAGCATCGGCCACAGTTGGGGCTGCTGCCATAGTGCATGCAGTAGAGGATCATGGCTAGCGCGTCGTAGCGTAGCAAGGAGGTAGCTTTCCTTCAGAGGAGTTTTAATCACGGCATTCCTCCGTGCTCTGGTGACGATCCATTTTGATGTGGAACTCCCGACACGTACGGCAGGGTATGGGGAGCAGTGTCGAGTCACCGGATAGCATCCTCTCACGCACCATCTCAGCCACCGGCCCGTTCCAAATAGTTTCCAAGGAGTCACCGGAAAACAAGTTCCCATATTTGATACTCGCATGGGCATCTCGACAGCACGGTACGACATCGCCGTCAACAGTCACCGCTACGCGCCTGAAGGGCTCCTCACAACATGTCCGTGTCTCCGGGGGCTGCACCGAACTGATCGAAATCATATCTGGTAGCTGGCCGGCCCAGCTATCCAGAAACTTCTCCTTCAGAAGAATCCGATCGGGGTAGCGATTCGCCAGGTCCAGCATCGTCAGAGGGAACTGGACAGGGTGATCAGTCCGCTGTACCAGTTGGATAGCAATCTGAGGGAGTTGTCGCCCATCACGCTTACATTCCGCCGCCACAGTAGCGGGCCAACGGTGCGCGAGGATAGCGGCCGTGTGTGCGACGGAGATCGAGACACGACGCATGGCATCCGGGGACTCTTTCCACGGTGTCACATCGCAAATCATGTAGTCCGGCGGATCAAGGACCAGCCGTTCCACAACAGCTGGAGTAAACCGAGTCCCATTGGTGGCAATCTCAATTTTCATGTCCGGCCGGGCTCGACGGATTGCTCGCTGAATGGTGAAGTATTCAGGATGAAGAAGTGGCTCCCCCATCATGTAGAGGCCAACTTCTTTCTGGTGGGATAGGTCCCTGGTAAAGTATGGCAAAATGTGGTCCCGGAACTTCTCCCACGGCATGTCGTGCTTCTTCCGCAGTAGGCTCGGGTGGGGGCAGAAGTCGCAAGACAGTGTACACCGTGACGTCAACTCCACTTGAAATATCTCGGGCAAGGTCGATTTGGCTAAGGGTTGCGGACTCTCCACAGACATCTGACATCCTTCCTCTCCATCACTGTAAGATGGGTTCCTCGTTATTGGCGATCGTTCCATACGGTAGTAGGGGCATTATACCCACGTACGGCCAGATGATCCAGGCGCCACACTACGCGAAATTCACAGAGTGAGTCGCCGTCCTGGTCCGTAATAGTCCGCATCGTACAGTCCAACGGATAGAACCATGGGCGAAACCCCTCCACCCAGTTTGCGAATGTCCCAAACTGCATGCCGCGGACACCGTAGAACATTACAACCCGGGGGTCCACCGGACAGGGGATTTCGGCTGGGTGACTCAGGCGGTGTTCTCCCGGAATGAGGACCTGTGCCAACGCGCGGGTAAACGACTGCGCCCATGCCGGTGACCGGGCTTCGGGAGGGCCAAATAGGACTAGCTTGATCGGCGGACGCGAGGCCATCCACCAGTGCTCGGGATGGTCCAGCACAGCTGCGTTGACGTTACACAGCACCACCCGGCCTAACCTAACTTCATCTTCCGAGACAGAGAGTTTGCCGAGCAGCCGGTCCATGTTACGGTGGATCATGCTCGTAAACTTAGGGTCAATCTCGTAGGTGATGCAGTGGCGACCCAAGAGGGAAGCTACCATCGGCACAGTCCCACAGCCACCAAATGGGTTACAGATCGTGTCCCCCGGCTGGGTAAACTCCAAAATGGCCCGTTCGACGGCATACGGATCAATAGAGATGGCCGCCCGTTCCAAGCCAGGGATACTCAGGTATAGTGAGGCCATCGACGGCATCGACTGCCGGGGACTATCCACACTTCCCGCCAACTCGTTGCGGACTTGTTGAAGAAGCCCTCGATTGAACAATAGGTCGTGGTTGTCCACCGAAGGCGCTCGCAAACACACGTCCAGATCGTTAAGAAGTTGTTGGTGCTTGTTCATGTTCATCTCGTCGTCCTCTCCGCTTCCCGTAGTGCCTTCTCACGGGCCTCGTCCCCAGTCGAGTCGTTAGGACTACGAGCCACGTAGGCGGCCTTCGTCCTCCAAATACAGCCACAGTGAACACACCGGACTAGCGAGTAGTCAGAAGGAGTGTAGCGGTAACCATTGAACGCCGAATAGTTGCACATGCGCTGTCGCACTACTACTTGACGCGGACGGCATTTGCACGCGTTGAGCCCCGACATGATGTTACCTATCCCACCGGTTGAGGAAAAAATGCTGCGGAACGATGAACCGGAAGATGCCGGCCGATCCGCCACGTTCACACCACGACATCAGTTTCTCAACAGACTCCTTGTCCATCTTAGGACTGACAATTAAGGTGATCCACGGAAGTCGCTCCCGAGCCAGCCATGACATACCGTTCCCCAACGACATTCGTTTAGCGAAAGCTGTAAGCTGTGTCGTCAATTTACGAGCAGATGGGTAGTCGCAGACTACGAATTTCAGCTGGTCCGTATCCCGAAGCCAGGGGCCGCGTCGAGTCGGGAATAGTTCCCTCAGAATAGCCGCCGTGTCAGTCGTACGCGAAACATCAATTCTAATATGTGCTCTCCAACTGCGGGACACATGAGCCATCAAGTGCCTATAGTTACGCAATTCAACGATAATAGGAAATGTCACTCGGCTGTCTGTAACCTGGTTCGAATCTGTATCAAGTATGTATGGTCTACAGAATAACTCTGGATACTGGGCTAAAGTCTGAGCTAGCCGTAGACAGTTCTCTACACCCTGTTCCAAAATATAGTCCTTAGATGTTACCGAACGAAGTGGATCAGCACACCCCAGATCAATAGTCAGATGGTTGGGTAAGTACTGTGGGGACAGGTCTTTCACGATCGCAACGAAATCCCGTAGCTGTGGTAACACAGAGTCATCCGACACGACCGGTGGTGTCTGAGAAGTTCTGTCGGCATACTCGTGATACTGCTCAGGATCAAGACAGTGCACACACGACGGGTTCACTACCGATGACTCAATCTTAGTATAGTAGTTGAGTGTGGGTCTCCACGGCGTGGCACACCCACGAAGTGAAAGCTGCACGTACGGAAGACCAATAAATGGTCCCTCGCTCTCGATCCCAAGGAACGCCTTCGAGAAACCAAACCGCGTAAAGTCGATAGGCATCACAGACGCTCCTCCCACCGCTCAAGACCCGTCTCGGTGTTGTCGATCGCCTCTGCCATTCGGTCAGTCACGAACCCGCGGGTTTCGATAGTTTCCGAAATCCCACGAATTGTTGCAGAGGTGCTAGCCGCGTAGTCTTCCGCGGCAGGGACTTCATCGGCAAGGTGTGACAACCGATCCAGAATGTCTACGCACTTGCTCATGTACTCGTTCGCGTCGTTGTCCATGCTTCCTACCCCGTAGTAACCGTTAGATGCTGGTGTAAGTTTCGTCATCACAACTCTAAAGAACCCGGGTTGATCTGCGTAAGTAACGGCAGCCGTGACCACTTCCGGCAGAGTTCTCACACGTTCCACCGTGTAGCCAGCCGCGCGCATTGACCCTTCTAAAACACGCACCAGAGAAGGTTGCTTCTCGAACACTACCGTCGGGCCAGCCGCCCGAGCATTCCAACTTCCGAGCATCCCCAATGGAGTATTACTATCAACGGTTTGACATAGGCAGTACAACCGCCCAGCATCTCCGGAAGCCGTCAGTTTTATCTGGATGTCTTCGGTTTTACCACAGAACGGGCACGGCTTTGTGTTCGCCCGAAGTTGATTCAAAACTTCGTCGCTAAGTTGGCTGACAAACTGTTGGGTCATAGTCAGCTCCGCATCTGCGCGTAGACCGACCGTATAGACTCCACGGCCGCGTCCATGTCGATTCGGAAATTGCCAGGAGAGCGCGTGGTGTAGAGGTAGGAGCGTTGGCGATAAACCTGATCCTCCCACGTGGCCGCCGACTCCATAACATGCGCGGACTTCTCGATTAGGTCCGCGGGAGAAGTGACCGCCACGGCATATCCACCAAAGTTGCGTTCATACCCGTCGCTCTGAAGGACGAATGTAGGGTGGAACAACAAGTGCTCCATAGTTACCAGGGACAGCGACTCACCCGCCGACAGATGGACTCCGATACGGGAGCGTCTCATCACATCAGCCACCAGGTTAGAACTGGCGTTGCCGGTTACCCATACCCAGCCGAAATGAAGTTGCGTAGCTTCCATCCACTCAACGACGTTTCCCACCTTCCAGGGTACTGGGAGAGCTACGACGCTTGCCAACGGTTCCGTGTAACGGAAATTGCGAGGAAATTCACTCTGACCGAGATTGACCATATCCTCACGAAGCGGTACCCGTACGGTATGAACAAGGGCACCACGTTCCTCTCCGTTGGCCGCCTTCAGCAACCGTCGGCACCGACCTAGATAATGTGTCCCCTCTAAGACGATGCCGCAAGTCATCCGGAATGCGGACTTCCAACGCGCTCGCCAAATCGACTGGGGTGGGATGGGGGCCGACTCCGCAAAGCCGACGTTATTCCGGACTAACCATACGAACGGAACACGACTGTCACCGAACGCCATAGCAAAACCAGGTTGCGACACTACGGGGATGGTGTCTAGGTCGGTTAGAGACTCTTTAGCCGCAGTTAATCCGGCCTGGTAAGTCGCCTCCAGCCAGGATTCAATAGAACAGTTGGAGTGAGGGAGTTCATCGTACACAGACACAAACTTTCCGTACTGCTGATACGGAGTTTTGTGCAAAGAGATCCCGTTTACCTCCGCCAAGACTGTGTGTGGCTCGTAGTACGTAAAAACCTTAGAAGGCATCAGTTACTCCGTCGATGGCGTTGTCTACAGTAGGTTAGATCGACCGGACACTTGAACACGACATTCATCGTCCCGTTTATGCGTTTCTCGAATTTGGCCAAGACGTCATGCGCATAACACTCGGCATCTTTACCTGAGCCGTTGTACCGACGAACACCCTCGCAATAACCGAACTGCCGGATATTCTCCGACAGGATCTCGTCGGCCGCCAAAAGGTTTTCCCGCCGATCCCGGATGTTAAACGTCCCGTGGTAGAACCTTGGGCGAATCTGCGCATAACCCACCGCCCCGCGTGGGCCAACTCTAGGCCATCGGCAAGAGGATTCCTTTTGGGATACCACTTCGACCAATGCGGGGTGGAGTCTAAAGTCACCAACATCGAACGATTCTCCGCAAATGTTGTAGCACTCAGGAACCGGGAACGAAAACGCCAACTCTTCGTACCATGGAGTCTCGACGATCAGGCTATCGTGAGCCGAAACAGAGGAGAACAACCAAACCGTAACCATAACCAGAGCGGTCAAGATGTACCGCATTTCGCCTCCTATCTTGGGGGCGGAGACGTGCACGCACTTTTGACGGTCTTGAAGATCACCGCCTCTAACTCATTCGTCATGCACCGCTCCTCATAAGGTTCAAAGGGGACGGCGGTAGGATGAGCCTCACGCAACCAGTCCATGACAGCTCGCGCAATAACCTCCACATCGCAATTCTTCTCGCCGGCCAGGATAGTATCCCTGTAGAATAGGGGCATGTTAACCTCCTACCAAATGATGACTCGTCCATCATGGCACTTCGTAAAGGTCACTTCGTCCGCGCCCAGTTCGGTAGCGCGGTGATAAATCCGATCCCAACCCAAGTCTCGGAAGTGCGCCGGATGTGACGCTAGTATGGATGCGCCGCGAAAGATGATGTTGCTACCGCTAGACGAACATCCTCGGTGTCGCAACGCGCTACCCGCTGTCGCCTCCATATCCCGTTGCGACTGGTGCCCGGAGTCCCATTCTAACAGCCAGTCCCCCGCGGCGTCCGCGCGTAGGGCAACACAGTTATGAGCAGACTCGGATGGAGCAATCCCCCGTGAGACGATAAAAGCCAGCTGAGTGTCGCCAAATTTGCGTTGAATCTTACGAAGCCACGAAAGAGCAGTTAGCAGTCCCTCTTTGGTGGGGGTCGTATGGTACAGAAACGGTAGTTTCATGCCCGCCGACCGGGTCGGATCTAACCAGTCAGTCCGTATTCCAAGACTTACTGGGGCAGGACAAGCGCCTGCCAGGACTTCCCATAGCTTATAAGCTTCTTCCGGGGTCGTGGCGACACGCCACGGGCACACGTGGTGCATCCCAAAGTTTCGCTCGACCCAAGTCAGACGATCAATTTTCTTCATCGTCATACTCATCCATGTCACTGTACTCGTCTGCATCACTCGGGACCTCGACCGGTGGTGGTCCGGCGGGCGCATCGACCATAGCGAGTAACCCAAAATAGTCCACGGGGTAAGTCACTTCGCCGGCAGTGATGGTATAGCTCGGGGTCCCCGGAAGATACTTCATCCTCTCCGGGTTTTCCAAATCGCGAACCTCTTGGACATTGGTGTCCATGCAGGCGCCAGAAATCCGCACGTCATCGGGAAGCTCGGTCCTACCCGGACGGACGAACATGGCAAATTGTGACGGCAGCTCGTAACAGGCCAGCCCGCGCGACGCAGATTCCGCCTTGTAGCCGTCTAAAATGGCGCGCACCATGTCTGGAGGAGTCCAGCCCGCCGGCTTGCGCCATTTCCCGCTTTCGTCACGATACCCACCGGCCTTACGTAGGTTTGCAGCGTGAACCTCGGCCAGCAGGTAGTCCGGGTTGAGGCCCATGTGAAATAGACCTTGCAAGCAAAAAACCATGATGTCGATAAGACCATCCGCCTGCTGCGCAATGACAGGGAGTTGTGCGCACTCCGGACACGAGTCCGGAACCGCGGATAGGGTTTCGGACAGTTCTTCACTAATCACGCGGGCCATGAACATGGCTTGCTTGTGTGTCATAGGAGTTGGGATGTCCGGGCGCTCCTCGCCAAACACGCCGGTGTACAGATCGTCCATGCGAAACTGAAATCGACCAGCAGCAATAAGGTCTTTAGCAGTCGTCATGTAGTCCTCCTAGAGAATCGTTCCAGAAAATAGCACCGTACGGTCATCCTCGATGGTGAAGTCTTCAAAGAAGATGGGGAAGTTGGCTTTTAACTGGCGGAGTAGGTCAATAGCTAGGGGTTGCATCTGTGGGTGCGCGCGGCGACTGGCACGCATGCGGAGGAAGTGACGCCATTCCCGAAGATTGTAGGTCATGGCGATTTGCGTCTTGGTGGAGTTCGGAAGAACGTCGCGAGCTTGTTCCGGCCGCCAGCCCTCCTCCAGAAGCTTTAGATAGAAGTATTCCGCTACGCGCATCGCTTCGAACCACCGGGCATCCCCCGGAGTCGAGAACAGCGGGTACGCTAGACCGTCGATAGAGTACTCCCCCTCCTCGATGCGACACCAGGGTGGGATGATAAACTGCAAACTTCGCCCGTCTTTGCCATACCGGCAGTACCGGGTGCTCTCCTGGGAGTAGGCCGCCAGGCGATGGCGTACGATCTCGTGCGTGACCCCACGGTCGCATACCACAACGGCAGAGATGGAGCCGTGCTCGATCACGGAATGGTGACCGGATTTCATCAACCGCTCACGGATGAAGTTCGTAATGGCCCTATACTCGGCTCGCTCGCGCAGCGCGGGGATGGCCGCTTCAGCGTCCGGACCAAGCTCTTCGGCGAAATCCGCCGCCATAGGCCCAGTAAACTCCGGATCGTCAAGAAGGGCTTTCACGACCAGTTCACGGCGGGCATCGGTCTGGTAGCAGATCCTACCGTACTTCTCGATGCGCCAAATCAGGTCCTTATACAGTAAATCGAACGGAATGTGGGGAGAGGTATCCAAGGAGGCGTTTGCAGTGAGTAAGAGCATTGTCTCGCCTTTCGTGATGTCGATGTCAGGTCAGTCTCGTGTACCTATCATCGTGAGGAATGCTAAGAGGCCCAAGGGAGGACCGCTGTTGTAAACTCGACAGGTCTCGGTTAGCTCCCATCAGGGTTAGAAGCTGCGTCTCTAAACTTGCCCGGACTTTTTCTGCCACGGACGCATGCAGGGTGTGTCCATAGATAATGCCCGTCCACTCGGCCCGGCGTTCCGCCAACGGATCTGATCCCGATACGCGGTGAACGATCGAAAGCAGTTCGGCGGGGTTTGAAAACTGGTAACAGGCATCGTGCATTTCCCAGCTGCGATCCTCACCCGAGAAGATGCGCGGGTCATCCCACCAAGTGAACGAGTTGTAAGTGACCACCTTTGCCCACGGCATTGCCAATGGAATTGCCGCTGAATAGTCCGTAACTACAATGGGAGTAGGAATATCGTCAGGTCCAGAGTTGACGATATGATTTACCATACCACATTCAGGTGAGTTTTGCAAATGTTTTTCAGCAAATTCCCATACGGGATGCGAATGTAATGTAATAGGATGGGGACAGTAATAAACAGCATACACGACATCCGGAGATTCTGGTACCGGCTGACCATCTAATTTGGATAGCTCTTGCATGATGTGTAGCTGTATGGACACGTCGCCGCAAAAACTATGGTGGAATGTTGGGGCGTACACGACACGTAGGGTTTTCCCACCTAATGCGGGGCGACGAACAGTGTCGAACTCTACGTAGCCGGCTTCCACCCAGTGCCGAGCACTCTGCCCTAGACCGCGGTAGAGTCGCCCGGCGTACGGGGTACACACTATCGTATTAACACACGAGACCGGCCGGTGGTTCTTAGATGGAACCGGACCGTGGTTCACCAGAACCAGGCGTGACTCACGATCCGGAATGAAGTCAACCACTCCTCGATTAGCCGTCACGATAAAGTCGTAGTGCGTAGATCCTTGTATCGCTCGGACAAACGCCGGGTCGTCGGTGTGGCCGTCAGGGTTGTCAGACCAGTACCAACCGACGTACCAGCCGGCATCCTCCAGAACGTCAGACAGACGCCGAAGCGGCAACTCCATCCCACGGTAGTGGGCTACCAGAAATGCTGAAGGAATGTGTGGCATGGTTACGGCAGCAACATGGACGAGATAACATCGAGTCGGCCGATGAAACACTCGGAGAGCATGTTCGGGGTATACTTTACGTGATCGAGAAGGCGCATCTCCGTCTCGTAACACTGCTGCATCACTTCTTTTTTACGACCCTCCGAGAGGGCCACCGTCATCGAGATGGAGGTAGCTACCAGTGACTCAGCCCACTCCGTGTTCATCAGCGCCATGATGACGGGAACGTCGAGCTGTGCGGCAATGAATTGTGCATAGGAGCTGACGAATGTATGCTCGATGTGTTCGTCAAAAGGCGAATGAGTCACCACCGCGGACGCATTCTCCAGAAGTTTGGTGAGCTGCGCGCATAGTCCCGCCTTTGGTTCCGCGGGCAGTTGCGTTAAGTAGTCGTTGGGCCAATCCATGAACACGGGCGTGAAGTCAAACATCTTCGCCGCCGCTTCAGCCCCGCGTTTACGAAGCGCGGCATAATGCTCGACAGGCCCGATAGGTCCCGCCCACTGCGTAGCCGAATCCGTAACGTAGATGACCTTATCAATCCGAGGGAGCAGCGACAGCATCCCCAGGATTTCATCGTCCATATGGGCAACTACCGCAATGACTTCTTTTTTGGGGTGCATGGGACCTCCTCGATACGCGCTCCGTTCTCGCCGTCCTCCGACACCTCCACAAAGGTGACCTCATAACCGGACGTCGTGAACTCGGTAAAGAGTCTAGTGGCAAGCATCTCACAGGACAGGTCGTCCAAATCAACGTAGGTTACACCAGGAGTGACATCTACATGGATCGGCGAGAAAGAACCAACGGCAGAGATAGCAACTCGGAGACGTTCCTGGAGCTGTAGAAACTCAAGTTCCCTATTAAGCCCAGCTACGACTACCCCCAGGGTCACGTGGAAAATATGACGATGGGGGTAGCGTAGAAAAGCCGTGTCGCCATCAGGGGCAGTCGGCCACCGGTGTATGCCAGCAAACCGATACGTCACCCGGAGAACGACACGTGTAGCCATCAGCAACCTCGCAGGTTAGCGTAAAACTCTTGCCTAACCGCCAGGTCGTCAAACACACCAGTGTAAGCCGCCGTTACCGTGGTACTGCCGGGTTTGCGCACACCGCGGCAGACCATGCACATGTGTTCAGCTTCAACGCGCACAATAAGACCTTGTGGATCGACCAGGTTCCGAATCAGGTAGTCCCGGATTTGGTTCGTCATTATCTCCTGGATCTGCGGTCGGGCGGCATAGTAATCCACCACACGAGCAAATTTGGAGAGTCCACAGATAAACGCACCGGGGATATATCCGACATCTACGTGTCCCGAAAACGGAAGCAGATGGTGTTCACAAAAGCTTGTGAACGACAAGCCGCGCACTACGATCATGTTAGGGTCGGTCGGGGCGTTGAACAGCGTGATTGGGGGCGGGAGCGTTGTGAGTCCGGAAAATACCTCCTGGTACATCCGGGCGACGCGACGTGGGGTCTCCAAAAGACCCTCGCGAGTAGGATCTTCTCCGAGAGCCACCAGTAAGTCAGTGACGCAGCTCTCCAACGTTTTCGCCCGATTCTTCTCGGCGGTGGTCTCGTTGTTACCCGACGTCCGTGACATTAGCGCTTATACCCCCGGGGGTCGATCGTGGGAAGAGGGCCGCCGCCGGACATCAGGGCCTGACGTCGCTTGATGTCGTCCATGGCCACCAGCATGCGAGGAAGCTTCTGCGACAGCTCACCAACAACAATCTGTGCGGTATGCGCGGCGGCAATATCGGCCAGAAGGTCAGACGCGGCGTGACGGATGTCGGAGCGAGTGGCCGGCGGAAGCGGTTCCGCAAAGCCCAGGTCGGGGTCCGGGATAACAGCCACCCGGCCGTCGGCCATGACCGCCACGATGAACGCAGTACGCGGGCGTTGCTCGTCGGCAAACAGCTCAGCCGGGGACTTTTTAGGATCACCTTTTGGTGGAGTCGGTTCGGTCTGACTATCACTCGGAGATGGGTCCTCCTCCGGAACCACATGTAGGGCCGGAGTTTCCGGCAAGGGGTCCGTAGGCTGCGCAGGAGCCGTCTCCTCCGGAGTAGTCAATTCCGGTGTACTCTCCGTAACAGTGGTAGGCTCGGGAGTCGGGGTAGTGTCGTCGGGGATCATGTCAAACTCCTTGTTGGTCACCGTATAGCAACCTGTGAAGCCGCGGCAAAACGCGGACGTTATGCGCTTGCGCTGACATAGCCGCCAGCGGAATAGCTAGAGTCATGTTCCGGATTTGTTTTTCTACAATCTTGACGGCCGTCTCACAACCGCCATCCTCGGGTTGCAGTACAATGGGTACTTGCAGCGGTATGGAGTCGAGTAGCTGTTGAATCTGCGTTAGATCGGTACTCTCTCCTACGACAAATTTGACGCAGAACAGTTCCTCGACAGGGCCTCCGTGCTGTACGCACCACTGCATGAAACCCATCCAGGAGTCCCACTTCGATAGGGGGTCAAGTCGTTGCGGACCGGCAGATGACAACTTCGGACTGACCACTATATGCGAGAACCGGCGTAGAACATCCAAGCCAGGGAAGATAGTTCCGTTGGTCTCCAGGTGCCACGTGCGATCACACATCCCCGGGGACGTAAGCAGTTCTTCCAATTCGGGAGCCTGTAAAAGAGGCTCTCCGCCAGTCACGACGATCAGTTGCGTCGTCGCGTCTACGACCTGGCTGCGAATAGCATCCACGGAAAGTTCAACACTGGTTGCGCGCTGTGGGGTGTCACACCACGTACAGTCGAGGTTGCAGCCGGCTAGGCGGATGAACAACGCCACCCGACCCATGTGAAGACCTTCACCTTGAATAGACGTGAAAATTTCTGAGACGTGCATCACATGGTACCCGGGATGAAGGTAGCACTTGAAGAAGTGGTCTCATGCACAACGACCATCGTAATCACCGTGTCAGACCCAGGACGAAGCTCTCCAACCAAGGCTTGCAGTTCCGTCCACAGTTGCTCGGCGAGCATCTCCGCCGTCATCCCTAAGCGGGTCGAAGCTGGGAAGAGATCCGGATCGACCAATTCATTCAAGTCACGATGGTCGTACTTGTTCTTCACATGTGACGATAGGGTACCGTAGTCCAGGACCATGCCGTTGACATCGAGTGTCGAACTCTGAGCGCGAACCTCGACAGAGTAGCTGTGACCGTGTGGCCGGGAGCACTGATGGTCACTGCCCAGCTGCGGAAGACAATGCGACGCCTCGAAAGAGAGACCTTTTCCGATCAGGTACATGGTAGCTCCTAGTAAGCAGAGTCCGGAGACTTCTGCGGGTGCGGAGAGGCCATCGGGACAAGTCGGACGTCCGTACGGATCGCCGTTTTTATGTCCTGGCCAATCATCTCGTCTCGGAAGGAGTGCTGCGTCACCACGTCGAACCCCTCCGGGGCGACCATGCCGCGTGCCACAATACAAGCTTTGACGGCTTGATTAAGCGGACCGCTGCCAATGGTGATAAGGCAAACGTCTTTGCCTTCCTTACAGAAGTTAACGATCGCTCCGGCAAGACTTCGCGGAGCCGTGGCCGTCGCCACGTTCATCTGGATGAATTTCTGGTCAATGATACTGACATCTTCGGGAAATCGTGGCATCACTTGTACTCCGTCTGTAGCGTGGCAATGGTTTCTAACTGCTTCTCCGTGGTTGCCGGGACAATGCCGAAGTAGGCGAAACCGATTCGGCACAGTACGTAGGCGTCACAGATATTATCATCCTTAGTTTTAAAGTTCCACTTGTTTTTAACAGAACGGCCAACAGAATCTTTTGCCGCGTTCCCGTTGTCCGCGGCAAACTTCTTCAGCTGAGACGGGGTCACAACAAAAACAGGAACATGGTCCTGGTACAGATACGATTTCACGGTCCCGCCGAGTTCACCCAAGTCGAACAGTCGGCCCGGTGGTATGGTAGCTGCTTTGGCTTTACCTTTACGGGGACGTGCATAACCCATGGCGTAGCCTTCAATGAAAACGACGGGGTCGAAGCCATTCATTTGGGCCGCCCCCACAGCCGCGCGCACCCGTAGAGTCGTCGCCATAATGCGTCCAGTGAGATCGGCAGTATGTTCTGGCCACACGGATTTCGACTCCGTACCGAAGCACTCCATGATGGGTGGGTCAACACACTCCCGAATCTCCTCGGCAGAGGCCCCCACAATGCCACTTCCGGTAATTGACAGGTCGAGACCGATGACAAACAGCCGCGACGGTTCAACAGACATCATTCCCCAGGGGCGCTCGATCAGGTCAGCCGCCATAGCTGTCGCCTCTCCCATGAACGCCAAGACCTTTCTCACGGCGACTCAGCTCCCGAGAGACGGCATTGTACTTCGCCTCGTACCCAGCCAAGACCGCCTCTAATACTCGTTTCAGCGTCGCTAAATGAGTCCGCTGAACAACCAGAGGAGTTACCTTGGGGTCCATTAACGCGAGAGCCTCACGTTCCGTAATAGATGTTTTTTTGTCGTCCTTCGGCCAAGCCAGCAGGGCCTTTCTAGTATGCAGTTTTACCGCCTCATTGGTCGCGTCATAGTTCGAAGCCGCGATCGCGACTTGATATTGGGCAAAAGCCATCAGGTTGGCGTACGTCGCCAGATACGTAGCAATCTCACCGTTCTCGATGGTGCCCAAATTTTGTGGGAGTAGAAGCTGCGTAGCCTCTACAGACGGGCCAGCAGGTGTCGGTAGGCCAAGTTGGGCTAAGACCTGATGCGTTAGCTTAACCCCCGCGCTCGCATACTGGAGTAGAGACTGAGCCGGCTTTGCTTGATCAGTCATTACGATTTCCTCTTTGAGCGTTCAGCTTTTGGAAGTACCGGAGTGTCCCACACGTCCCCGTCGTCGGCAACAGGGAGAGGTTTATCGTTGTAGAAGCTCGTAACCTCCTCCACCTGCGAACACTGCATGCACGCATGCTTGAAGTGACACTTTTTCACCTTCTCGTCAGTATCCAGTTGGCAATGACCGTGTTTCTCCGGCAAAGGCGCCGACCCAGTACGTTGGTATTGATCTACCGTGTCAGTCACCATGCGCATCCGGTTTAGGAGGATCTCTGCTCGTTCAGCGTTAAACGGGACAAAGAATTCTTTGTTCTTCCCGGAACTCTTGTCGATGTAAACAAGACGGGCAACGTCTATGGAACGCGCCACGTTCACCAGTTCATCGGCCGCCAGCGCCCCGAACGTAGCATACTGCTCGCGCAACTGATCGCTATGGCAGCGCAACGCATAGAGGTAAAGGGTCACTTGATCGACGTGATCGGCGTTAGGTTCCTTCAACTTCATATAGTCGAACGGATTGATAGTCTTTAATTCGAGTAGCGACCACGCCTTGGCTTGATAGTCCCACATGAGCCCATCGCAGTGTCCACGCAGCTCCTTGAAACGGTGAACCGGAACATGAAGAGTGAACTCGCAGTTAACCCACTGTCTGCGACGAGCACCACAGTTAGGGCATGCTGCGGTCTCCTGCGGGGGCCTGAATCCCATCTGAAACTGGCCGCAACATGAGGACTCCCAGATGCCCCAAAGTGCTTGCATCGCCCCCAAGTACTGATTCTGCCACCAACTGTGTAAGGCTTTTCCAATGTCGTAGACACGATGGGACGACGGAGTCGTTACAGACTGCGGACGGTAAACGGGAGCCACGACAGCGTTGATGGTCTCGTATCGTGGACAAAAGTCATGGGAAACAGACGACGCATGCCATACACGGTCGTCTCGATGTTCGTCATCCTTGTCGGGTAGGTCCCGTAAATGCTCATCGACAAGTAAGGCAATGGGGGTGAGGGGTTGGTTCCCTTTTAACCACTCCATCTTGAACTCGACGGTAAACAGATCGGTAAGAGAATTCGACATGGTTACCTCTTCGCCGCACAACTATGTGGAAATAGACCCACATGCGGGCCAGACTCATTCCGAATAACCACGGCATGTAGACCCCCGGATACACGGTCACCGGAGTCTGTAACCACGGTCAACTGGTGCCCGTAGTCCAGTGAGATGGTGTCCTTAAACGGGGCAGATATTTTCGTTATCGGTTCTCCACATAAGGTGCACTCCGTCAACGGTCGTGGTGCAGTCAGAGACGCGGCTGGGCTAAAACACAGCGCCGCTTCGGACAGAAGCAGCGTGTTGATGGCGTCATAGCAGAAGGCGCGTCGTCCAGGGGTAGCATCGAGAGAAGAAGCCGCGGTCGTATACTCCTCCCGTATCAGACGTAGTATGTCGTGAGGAGAAGGCATGGTACTACTTCCCGGACGCAAACGAGAACGGAAGCGAAGAATCCGAGGACCAGATCAAGCCGAGTTGATGCGCACTTGTGGTTGCCTCAATCTTCGTACAGAGGCGGCGTATGTAGTCGGCCTGCATATGATCGGCGACGTTCTGGAAAACAGCCGACTCCGTCACATGTGACACACCGGGAGGCAATTTCATCACGTGCACGTTATGAGTAAGTTTTTTAGTGTCCAGATTCCAGCTATCCCACTCAGCACGAATTTTTGCAGCTCGGCGAATGACAAAATACAGCTTACCATCGCAAATTGAATAGTCAGCCTCTTTACTCATCCTAGATAAGGCGTCGTCAGCTACCTCCGAGGGTGCTCGAAAGCAAGCTAGGCGGACTCCGGACTTTTTGCCGGCCACTCCGTCATTCTTAGTTACGTCAATCGTATACTCCAAGTTAAACAGAATCGCCGGGCGGCAGTTCAACGAATAGCGCATAACTGCCACGTTGAACGGTACACCAACCTGCGGTAGAGCAATTCCATAGCCGTTGTAACGCAGCAGCGTACTCATCGACCAGTCTAACTCAGCCGCGAAATTAGACGCAATTTCGTCTCCATTCGAGACGCGTGAAATTTGCGTCGGGTAGTTGCTATGCTTCACGAACGTGATCCCGAATGTGTCAACCGGGATAGGAGGGGCCAACTCATTCAGACACTCAGGGTTATTTTGCTTTTTTTCCACGGCGCCCTCTCTTATCAGCAGGAAGTAGAATCGCAAACATGTCAAGTTGACCTTTTAACGGTTGACCCAGGTCTTCTTTTCCTCCATGGCGACGACAACGGGACCATTCTTCTTTATAGGATGTCTGCTCCAGCGTGAAAACCTCACACACCAAACAGGAACACGCGTAGACTTGCGCTACAACAGTGTATCCACCAGGAATATCATGTTGGATTGTTTTGAGAGGTTTTCCCAGATCCGGCCTGCCACCAGGTTCCGTCGGCGATGACTTTGAAGATGCCATCAAGTGTCTCCTTAGACCAGGACCCAGTGAACCGAAAACCTCGGTCGTCGATATAAACTGCGGAAATAGGCTTGTTGTTAACGACCTCGATGGTTAGCCCTTCGTCGGCGAGGCGAGACTTCCAGTATTCCCGAGAGCCAGTATCACGGCATGTGCAGACCACAACCGAAAATCCAGCATTCTGCATCGCATGAATAGCATCCAAGGCCCCCGGGAGGAAGTCGCCACCTACATCAAACGGTTCTCCGTAGTACCGCTTAACGACTCCGTCCAAATCAAGGCAAATCGTCCGCATGGATTCACACCGAGACCGGAGTAGAGATAGGTGTACTCTCCAGTGAAATCTTGAGTTCAGAAGCAAGATTCTCTACATCGAGTACGCTGATATACTTACTGTGCCCACCCATACGCTCATTGGACAAGTACTTGACGCGCGAGATCGCCGCCGCTCGTTCCACAAGATCAGGAATTCGTTCCAGGAGTAGATAAAACAAAGAGGCGGCTTTTGAGGTTGATCCGCCAAAGAACACCAGAGAAACTTCGGATTCGGTCGCTTCTTCAACCGCGGAGTCGTCGGACGGATTCTCTATCCTGTCGATGGCGGCCCGAAGATCCTCCACGGCCGTCGGCACGGAGGACATGAGCTTCAACAGGGTGTCGATCAGCGGATCTTCAAGGCGACCGTAGTCGATGTGTTCGACTTCATGCTCCGAGCGGTGACGGTATGCGCGGGACATACGCACCAGGTGCTCGCGCAGCTCGATGCGGCGCTGGCGTTGAAGTTCTCGGTACTTCTGGTCAAACTCGTCAAGTTCCGCCTTCGAAGGCGCGTTGGGGTCTTCAGTTTTTGATCCTGACACCTTAGCACTCAGTTTGACCGCTTCAAGCTTCTTTAGATAGTTTCCGATCTCCTCACGGAGGGCTTTAACAGACAGCTCTTTGGCAATGACTTTGTCGATGAACTGCTTGTAGTAGCCTTCGGGGAGCCTAATGAGTTCCTTCGCATGCCCGGCCGTTATCTTCCCCTCGTACAGGGCTTGCTGAACGTCAGTTGGGTAACCCGTAAGTGCCAGTAGGTTATACACCTTATTGGTTTTGACTCCGAGCCTATCGGAAATCTGTGGGCCAGTCAGTTCGAAGTCGTCCTTCAGCCGCTTCAGCGCGCGCCCTACATCAAGCTCGTTCATCTCTTCGGAGTGTAGATTAGCGGTCAGCGCGACTATGAGTAACGCCAGCTCATCCGTGTCCTCCGGAAGAACCAGGGCAGGGATAGACTCTAAGTGCGCTTTGGCTGCGGCAGAACAACGTCGAAAGCCATCAACAACACGATACCTGTAGACAGTGCTCGTATCTATAGGTAGCGTCACAAGAGTTACTGGACTCTGCACACCTTGAGCTTTGACAGACGTGGTCAGCGCCTCAATGTCATCCAAGTTGCGACGACAAATGTTATGCGTAGACGAGTAGTCAATCTCGTAAAGAGAAACAGTCACCCGGAGTGCAGCGTCCAGTATGTGCATCGTGAGTCCTAACTATACAGCGAGGTTAGTTTGGCGCGCAGTTGGGCCACGTTAACCGTAGTAGCCTCGGGATCGACGGTGATCCCCTCGATGGTCCGGATCATCCCCAGAAGCGAATCCGAGTACGTCGAAAAGATGTGAACGCGCTTATCCGGGTGCGTAGCCGAGGAATTGTAGTCCATCATGTGGACCTCGTGTACGTGAAATGCGCCGCCATGCCGCCTACGAGCGGCTTCCAACAACGCGTAGGTTGACCTCTCCATCCAACTCTGCCCGTCGGTCAAGATCACAACACGGTCAGGAATGCCGGAAGAGGCCGCCATCTCGTCAATGGCTTTGAACGCCGCACTTAACTGAGTACCGCCATCCGCGCGCGGGAACATAGCCACGATATCCATAACCGAGGATTTACGTGAGGCTTTGATGACGTTCCAGTTGTAGTTTACGTAGCCAATAACAGACCCGGGTGCAGACCGTTTGAAGAGCATAGCACCAAGAACACTCGCCGCCTGCGCGGCAGTTAGCTTGGATTTCTCGGTAACCGGACTAGCCATCGAACCGGAGACGTCAACCACCACCAGCGTACGACCGGGGATCTCGGGCAACAATTCAGTCGCCTTGTCGATCGCCGAGTGTAGGGCGTCTACGAACAAGGGGTCAGTGACTTCCTGCATCGCAGACAGATAGCGCATCGGCAAGATATGGACTTTCCCCGCGGCCGAGTTCAGAGCCTCGCATACGAGTTTCCTCGCGTCTTGAGAGATGCTGTAACGAGAGAAGTTAGCCAGGTTACGGAGTGTTGCCATGGCCGGCATGACACGATACGTCTTGTCACCGTCCTCAATACGGGCCGTTGCGAGCCACTCCCATGCCGCCGGGGAAGAGAATTGCGACGACACAACTTCCCATCCAGCTCCGGCAGCCAGGACGTCAGCTTTGGCCTCGTTCGTAAACTCTTTATGAGTTGCGATCTTCGCCCAGCGTTGTACACGATCCAGCACCCCAGGTTCCGAGGGGATGGTTCCATGAACAAGCCAGTCAAAGGTAGCCCGGCTCACCGGCCAGGAACCACTCCCGTGCTTCCGGGTGCAGGACCGGAGTTCACCGCCGCGGCGAGCCGTTCCACGTGAGTCAGTGCCGTAGATCATCAACAGCACATCGCCAAACGTAGGGCGGCCAGATCCGGCATACCGGAGAAAATCACGCTCATCAAACCGTTGAAATGCGTCACCAAGAGCTTTACGTAGGCTGTGCGGAAGACTACCAGAGAACCATTGACGTTCCGTCGTTGACTTCACATAGTCGATCTGGAACAGGCAGCGGTAGGCCGCAAACACCTCCTTGATCTCGTCAGCACGCTTGATAATGTGCTGGGCGTACTTGCGCACAAAAGGTTTCGACTGCGGAACCCGCGCCGCAACTGCCAGCATGATTTGTGGCGTCAGACGAACGTGCAGTTCGTTCCTAGCATAGGAGGCAAGCCGCAGAAACATCTCGGGCTCAGCAATCGCACACTGGATCATGCTTGTGAGCATCTCCAATGCTTGTTTGGTAAGCCCGGAGGTAGACGCAGCAATCCCGGAGACTGATAAACAACCCGCCGTGAGAGTTCCGTAAAAAGAAGGCTCGGAGAACCCCGGGCGGCCGAGTGTCATGGCCAAATGATCAAACGGGGCCGCCGATAGATAACTCTCGCCGCCAGCTTCGTTTGTAGTTTGAGTTGGCAAACCTGAATTTTTGTGTGCGGAAAACTTTGGCATGGTATTCACCTTCCCGTCAGTGTTTAAGCAGAATGGGAGACACTCGCGTAGAGGCAGAGTGTAAGAAACATCTACCATACAACGCGAGTGGTGTCAAGAAAAACTTTTACTTATTTCACGCAGCGAACGGCGTCACTTTCGTAGGCGCTCGTGGTGGTCCCGAATCGGCGCGCCCAGACCGCGCGATATTTATCGTCCGACCAGCGTATCCCAAAAGCGCGCGTGACTTGATAGATCGGATTCCCGGCCGCCGTCACACAGTTGGTGATCCAAGGACTGCCGTCAGTCGGGGCGCCGGTGTAGTTGTTGTGCCAGCAATCCGCCGTCCAGACAGACCAGTTCCCGATCATGTCGTAAAGGCCCCAGGCGTTCGGCAGCTTCTGCCCCACGGCGTGCACGGCATTAGGGTAGAGCCAGTCGTAGGCATCCAGACACGAGGAGTTCGTGTTGCTGCAATAAAACTTCGCCGTTGTCCCCGCCCGCGCCGCGTACTC
>Ga0153915_10001510_pt1 | contig 21339 bp, 12 predicted proteins | sample Opewatmetagenome_2_FD_107003 | JGI IMG/M metagenome (GOLD analysis project Ga0153915, IMG submission 107003) | Freshwater wetland microbial communities from Ohio, USA - Open water 3 Core 3 Depth 3 metaG | ecosystem: Environmental > Aquatic > Freshwater > Wetlands | place: USA: Ohio, Lake Erie...
CAGAATGCGGCCGTGAATCAGAAGCTCGATGAAATCCTGTGGGAGAAAATCAAGAAATGAAATCCCCCTCGGGCGGCGCTTAGGCCGCCCATTCCTTGTCACCTTATTTATTGCGTTTGTATTAAAATAACGTATAAATAAAAGGCGCCACGCCGGAGACGGAGGCAAAGACAAGAAACAGTCCGAACAAAACCAGGATGACGACCAGCGGGATCAGCCACCACTTTTTCCGCTTCCAGAGGAAGACAAAAATATGGCCGACCATCCCGGCGTTCGCGGCAGCCCCTTTCAGCCATTTTTTCATTCCGCCTCCTGTCATCGCCTTTTTGTAACCAGGAAATTTCCGATGGCCAGCAGATCCAGGCCGCTGTTGCGAAATGTCCGGAGTGCGTCGGCCGGACTGGCGACGATCGGTTCGCCGCGCAGATTGTAGGAGGTATTCATCAAGATCGGAATCCCCGTCGCCTGACCGAATTTCTCAACGACCCGATAGTAGCGCGGGTTCGTTTCGCGCCTCAACGTCTGCAGCCGTCCGGTTCCCCAGTGGTTGACGGCGGGGATCTGAGCCTGTTTGTCCGGATGGATCGGGGCGACGAGAAGCATGAAGCGCGCGGGATAGTGGCGTTCCGGCTGGAGGAGGTCGAAGTATTGCCCGGTTCTTTCTTCCAGGATCACCGGTGCGAACGGCCGAAACGGCTCCCGGAATTTAATTTTCGCGTTGACGATGGTTTTCATGTCTTCCCGGCGCGGGTCGGCCAGGATGCTCCGGTTGCCCAGGGCGCGCGGCCCCCACTCGAATCTTCCCTGAAACCATCCGGCGACCTTGCCCTGGACAAGCCCCTCGACGATGCGATCCAGAAGCGGTTCGTCGTCGCGAAACTCTTCAAACGTCAGCCCCTCTTTTTTTAAAGAATCGGCCACCTCGTCCTCTGAAAATTCTTCTCCCCAATAGCAATTTTCCAGGATAAACCGCCGTGGCTTTTTGAGCAGCTCATGATAGGTATACAGGGCTGCTCCGAGCGCGCCGCCGGAATCCCCGGCCGCGGGCTGGATATAGACATCTTCAAAAGGGGTCTCGCGCAGGATGCGGCCGTTGGCGACGCTGTTCAAGGCCACGCCGCCGGCCAGGCAAAGCTTTTTCAAGCCGGTCGTTTTATGGGCATGGATGGCCATCTTCAGCAGGATCTCTTCCGTCACCCGCTGGATGCTGGCGGCGATATCGGCATATTTTTGGTTCTGCTCGGCGACCCGGTTGTCCCAGCGCGGATGGTCCTGCCGGGGATGGGTACGATCGGTATAAAAATCAGATTCAGGGACACGCGGCTCCCCGAACAGGTCGGCGAATTTTTGATTAAAGGTGTGTTCTGTCGAGTGATAAAAGCTGAAATAATCCATATTGAGGCGGAAGCTGCCGTCCTCATCGACTTGGACCAGCTTGTAAACCTGGTCCAGATAGCGGGGTTCGCCGTAGGGGGCCATCCCCATGACCTTGTATTCGCCTTCATTGACTTCAAAACCCAAGAAGGCGGTGAATGCCGAATACAGCAGTCCGAGAGAGTGAGGGAATCGGATTTCTCCCGTCAGGCTAATCGCGGAGTCTTTTCCGTCCTCCCAATCGGCTTTCCCCCGGCCGATGGCTGCCGTCGTCCATTCGCCGACGCCGTCCACGGTCAGAAGGGCCGCCTCTTTGAACGGCGAACAGTAAAGAGCGCTGGCGGCATGGGCTATATGATGCTCGGCGAAAAGGACGCGATTCTGGGAAATCCCCAAGTGACGGACGATCCGGCCCCTGATCCATAATTTCTGGTTAAACCAGGCGATCATCGATTCCCGGAAGACCCGCCAAGCTTTGGGATAGGCGCCGAGGGAAGTCATCAAGATCCTCTCGAACTTGACCAGCGGTTTCTCATAAAAGACGGCATAGTCCAGGTCGCCGCCCCGGATCGTCCCGCGCTTCAAACAAAAATCGATGGCCGATGCCGGGAATCCATAATCATGCTTTTTCCTTGAAAAGCGCTCCTCTTCAGCGGCCGCGACGAGCATCCCGTCCCGGATCAAGGCCGCAGCGGCATCGTGATAAAAACAGGAGATCCCCAAGATGTCCATCAGAAGGCTTCCCGGGCCCGTTCGAGATCAGGCTCTTCTTTCGGACGCGGTTCCCAGCGCGGCGGTCGGCGTTTGAGTTTTAGGGGGTCGCTAAAAATCCTCACGATCAAGCCAAAGGGCGCGGCCAGAGTAAAATAAAAAATGGACATCAGCACTCGGCCCAGGAAATCCCCCGCCCGGCGGCCGAAAGCTTTCCATTTTAGCCAAGCCTTGGTCAATGGGCTCATTCCATTTTCTTAAAAGATTTTACCATAACAAGAGGCCCTTGGAGTGGACGATCGATCCCCCGGTTCTTTTTCGACCTAGGGCTTGCGCAGGAAACGGTTGAAGAAGTCATCGGCGGCGTTCAGGACCATGACCCACTTTTTGAACACCAGAAAATCATGCACTTCATCGGGGAAGACGATCAGCTCGTGATGCACGTTGCGGGCCCGGAGCAGTTGGACAAGGCCGGTGGTCTGCGAGAAGGCGACGTTGCGGTCATCGTCGCCGTGGACGAGAAGCACGGGGGAAGTCCATTTGTCGATCGTGGAGATACTGGAGGCCTTAAAGGCTGTGTTGTTGGTATCCAGAGAGTTTCCCCAGAGGTGCACGCCGGCAATGTCCACTCCGGCCTTGAAGATGTCGGAATTCCGCGACAGGCCCATCGCCGTCAGCAGGCCGCCGTAGGACAGGCCCCACAACCCGATCCGGTTGGGGTCGACATCCGGCCTGGACTGCAGATACTTGGCGGCCGCCACGATATCCTGGTATTCGGACGACCCTTCCCGACCGCGGTTGGGCGCCATTCGAAAATCGCGGCCGTAGCCGATTCCCGACCGGTAGTTCACCGAGATGACGACGTAACCCTTGTTGGCGAAGTATTGATTGACAGCATAGGCCATATGGTAAAAGAACATGTAGTGATATCCCAACAGCATCTGCCGACCGGGGCCGCCGTGGGAAAAGAGAATGGCCGGCCGGCGCTCGCCGGCTTGAATATTCTTCGGCAGAAAAAGCTGGTTGTTGAACTCAAGACCGTCTTCCGCTTTGAGAAGGACGGGCTCGGGGATCACATGGGATTCGAGGGGAAAGTCGGCGGAGAGCTGCGGATTGATGATCTGGGCATCGCCTCCCTGGGCCGGCACAAGCGCGACGCAGCGGGGTCGTTTTGCATCGGAATAAAAGACAGCGATGCTGCGGCCTGAAGCGAGCGGTGCTGGTTCCGTCTCGATGCCCTCGCCCTTGGTCAACTGGACGGGTGCGCCGCCCGAGGTCGGGGATTGCCAGAGGTCCCGGCGGTCAATATCGCCGACGTTTGTTGTATAGTAAAGAGTTTTGCGATCGGCCGAAAACCCGACGAACTCGGCTTCGCCCTCGCCCTGTGTCAGGTTGACAGGGATTGAATCTGCGCCTACTGAAACCGGCACGGAATAGTAATGGCGCCAATTGTTCCGTTCCAATTGAAAGACCAGGCTCTCGCCCGCCCAGATGATCTGCCTCACGGCGAGATAAGACTGGTCGTCGGGTGGATCATGCCATACCTTCTCCGCTTTGCCGCTCTCGATATCAGCTACCCAAAACGTGAGCGTATGGCCGTCGGCGAACTTGGCCGCTTGGAATCCCGGCCCGGATGCCATCTGCTGAGGCTGGGCCGGCTGGGGCTGGGTTTGTTCTCGAGACGGCATGACCCTGAAAGAGGGCTGCCCGGGCGGGCCTTGGGTCTGAGATTGAGCGACGATTTGGGCGAACGCCGATCCCGGCCTGCGGATAAAGGCGATCTTTTTGCCGTCGCCGGACCAGGTCGGACTGGTGTCGCGGTCGACCGAAGGCGCCAGGTAGGTGATCTTTCGACTCGCATGGTCATAGATGCCGATGAAGCTGTGGTCCTGCCTATCGCTGACAAAGGCAATTCTCTTGCTATCCGGAGACCAGCGAGGACTGCTGTTGGTACCCCAAGTTCGGAAGAGCGGCTTAAGCTCTTCGCCGGTCGGGCCGGCAATTTTTTTCCCGGCAGGTTGAATAGCTGCTCCATAGATTTGGCCGTCCTTGACAAAAAGCACCCATTTGCCGTCGGGAGAAAGCGCTGGGCTCGATCCGGCCGCCAGCCGGAAAGGTTTCGCTTCACTCAGCCGGATAGCCCAAATGGCCTGTTCGCTGCCGTCTGGAATATGCGAGGGATTAGCGACCCAGCCTTGTCTATTCGGGTCGTGGCCGCGAACGAAAATAATAATCGAGCCGTCGTCCGAGATCGACAGGCTGGTCAGGTCGGTCCCGTCGTCGGCCATGAAATTGGTGAGACGGACGGGCTTGAAATCGGGCGCGGCCGCCGTATAAACATTGCGCTTTCCTTGATTGAACTCAAGCCAGGCGATACGATCCGCTTTTTGGGCCGAAACCAGGTCGTAGGAAAATGAATAGCTCAGGATTTGCTCGAGGCTGAACGGCCTTTGGGCAGAAGCCGGCGGGCCGGCGACCAACAGAGTCATAAGACCAATTCCAAAGAATAGCAGGCACTTAGACAGCTTCATGATTCACCTCCATCGGGGTCAAACCTACTCATTACGCAAATATTCGGAAACAGGATCAAAGTCCGCTGGAATCTAGCCGGTGTTTCCGAATCTCTCAAAAAATTGATGAGCTGATCGTGCGTATTGAGCAGGTTTAACCCCACTTCATTAGTCTAGCCGCGGACATGCGGCCCTGTCAAACTCGTTGATGTCTTTCAGGCCACTCTGTTTTTCCTCGCCCAATCACGACCTTAAAATACGTTCTTTCGCTGAGCTGATTCCGAAGCCGGCTCCCGGATTGTTGACATCGATGATGAACCGAGTTATAAACGGGCCGGATAAGAACAAGGGCCGGGAGGAAATTATAGCAAGAACAAAATCAGATTATTTTTGAACGAGCGCTTGAGCTGAAAAATAAAAACGCTCGAGAGCAACTCTGCGAGCTCAAATCAAAAGAAACGCAGAGCAGGGGCAGAGTGGCCGTTTGTCCACCGCGAAAGGATCGAGGGCAAGTTGAGGACAACAACAACGGAACGATTGAACTGGGGCATTTTGGGCTGCGCCCGGATCGCGGAGCGAGCCCTCATCCCCGCCCTCCGCGAGGCCCGGAACGCGCGTCTTTTCGGGATCTCTGCCCGGGACAAAATCAGGGCCCGGGAATGGGCTAAAAAATACGCGATCCAAAACGCCTATCCTGATTATCAATCACTCCTCGACGACCCGGCGATAGGTGCGGTTTACATCCCTCTGCCCAATCATCTGCACGCCGAATGGACGATCCGCGCCGCCCGAGCTGGCAAACATGTCCTTTGCGAAAAGCCGCTGGCCTTGACTGAGGACGAAGCCCGGGCCATGCACAGGAAGACGGCCGAGGCCGGCGTCCTCTTGATGGAAGCTTTTATGTACCGCTTCCATCCCCAATTCGAAAGGACGATGGAAATGCTAAGAGCCGGAGAGATCGGGGATGTCCGCTCTCTTCGCTCGGCGTTCACTTTTATCTACACCGGTGAGGCAACGAATTATCGATGGGACAAGTCCATGGGAGGCGGGGCCCTCTATGATGTCGGATGTTACACCATCAGCGCGGCCCGGACGGTCTTCGGCGCAGAGCCGCTCTCCGTCTTTGCCCTCTCACGCGTTCATGACCAAACCGGCATCGACCTCGCCACCAGCCTTATCCTTGAATTTCCGGATGACCGGCAGGCGATCCTCGATTGCGCCTTCGACATTCCCTTCCAGAGCCGTCTCGAGGTGGCCGGAGCCGGCGGCCGGATTTCTCTAGAGCGCGCTTTCTCCGCCAGGCACTATGACATCGAAATCCGGATCTTTCGGGAAAACGACCCTGATATCATCTCCATTCCGGCGACCAATCAGTACACCCGAATGATCGAGCATTTCGGAGATGTTGCGAGCGGTCTGTGCCCTCTGCGCTACGGAGAATCGGACGCCCTGGGAAACGCCCGGACGATCGACGCCGCATTTCAATCGGTCAAGACGAGACGACCTGCCTTGATCATCCGGTGAAAAGAGTTAGGTCTTAGCCGCCTATTTTTTCTGCGAAACTTCGGTCTTGATCTTTTCCAGATTCTTTTGCATGACGGGCTTAGCCGTGGGGCTCGAGAACTCGACCGCCTTTTCGGCCGCCTTGATCGCTTCGGCATGATTGCCCATCTTCACGTAAAGGTCAGCGAGCGCGGACCAATGGTAATACGCCCGAGGCCTCAGCTCAACCGTCCTCAACCCCGCGGCGAGCGCTCCGTCGAGATTTTTGCCCTGCTGCGTCCAAAAATAAATATAGGATCGCAGCTCGCCCGGTTCGTCCCAATATGTTTTAGCATAGGCCGGGCCGAAAACCTCGAGCGCCCTGGCAGTCCGACCGAGGGCGAGGAAAACCCGTGCCGCCTGCTGGCGGACGAACATGTTTTCAGGCTGGAGCTTGAGGGCCGCCTCGGCGACGGACTCGACGCTTTCGGCGTTCTCGCCGCGCTGCCCCCAAAAATCCGCGTACTGGAGCAGGCCGAAGGCGACGTTCGAAAGGTGCCCATCGATGAAGGACTTTCCAAAGACCTCCTCGGCTTTCGCCTTATCCCCCCGGGCAAGATAAAACTGGGCGATGACCGCCTGGGCGTAGGGATCGGGGTTGGCCTCGGTCATTTCTTCGAGCCGCTCGGCAAGCGGGATTCCCTTGTCGAGGGACGTTTTTTCCCGAGTGATCCTCGTCAGCCATTTCTGGAGAACCCAGCTTTCATTGGGAAATTTCGCCGTGTATTCGGCGTAGAACGCGTCGGCCTCTGCCGCCGGCGCGGAGCCGTAATAAAAGATGTCGAGGCTTGAGTACGCCATCCTGGCCATCGGTCCATCGGGGTACTTCTTGAGGTAAGCCTTCATCAAGGCGGCGTCGCGACGACTTTGAAGCGGGAAGCGGGCGATTTCATATTCGGCGTATTCGGTATACGTCACCGGCGCCTTCATGTAGTCCGGCTTGAACGAGCCCGACTTGCCGGAGGGATCAAGGGCTAGGACCTCTTTGTACAAGGGGACGGCCTTGCCCTCGTTGGCGCGCTCTGCATACTTGCGGCCCAGCTTGAAGGCCGTCGCGACGTCCCCGGGATTTGCCGAGCGGGCGGCCATCAGGGCCCTAAACGTGTCAATGCCGGCCAGGGCTCTGTCGACCTTGGCCCGGAATTTTTCCGGAGGAGCGCTATAGCCGACGATCCAATCGATCTCAGTCCCGGCGCCGTCGAGGATGATCGTCGTCGGCGTGCCGCGAACGGCGAACCTCTGGAAGGCTTCGGCGCCCTTTTCGTCATCGCGGTCGGCCCGGACGACGACGAAATTTTTAGTCAGGAACTCGCTGAACTTAGGATTTTCGTAGAACTGCTGACCCAGCAGTCGACAGCCCCCTCAACCGTCCGAGTAGAAATCGACGAGGACAAGTTTCGATTCGGCCTTGGCCTTCGCGACGGCTTCGTCCACCGTGCCCTTGAACCAGACCTGGGAGGCGGCCGTGCCAGCGAGAAGCGTCAAACCAAGTACGGCGACCAGCGATTTTTTCATAGCGGCGTTCCTCGCAAAGAAAGTCAGGGATTGCTTTTTCTAGGCTCCGAGTTTCTGCTATTTTTGTGCGCAGAATCAATCTCGCGCATGGTGAAATGACTATAAAGCCGGCCTCGAGTTGATGTCAAGAACGAAAAAACGGGCGATGGCGACACGTCTCTTAAACGGCTGGCCGGCGGTCCGCTAGACACGATTTCGCTTTTATTCGCTCTATTCACTGACCACAGAATTTTCGTCCTCGGACGGCCATGACGCTAGGTGACCGTGAAAATCCTCGACGTGCCCTCATAGGATTTGACCTGGCGGCTGAATAAAGACTTCCGCTTGCCCAGGTGACGGATGCGGTACTCGCCGGCCCCGGCGTTTTGAGGGATGGTCCACTCAATCGTAATTTCGGATTTGCCCAGACCGGCTTTTCTCCATCGGAAGATTGTCTCGGGCTCCCCGTCATCGGCAATAGGCAACCAATTGCCGTCGGACCTCTTTTCCACGATCAGGAAGGTCTTTTGGTTCCGAAAACCGTTGCAGGGATTGGCTCCCCAGAATTTGACGGCGGCTCTATTTCCACGACCGTAGGATGCCAACGCATCAGTACGAACGGCTCCGAGATGCCGGAAGAGTGGGGCCCTGTCGAGCCAGACTTTGTTATGGACTCGAATCCTCTGCTTATCGGTCAGATCTTCAGGCATCGGGCCTGGGGCAACAGGAAGTCCGCCGGCGAGAGATTCGGCCAGATCAGAAAATTCCTGCTGCAGCGCATTCAACGTGTAGGGACCGAAATGATTGGCGGCCCCCTCGTAATGCTGGACGGAATACTCCTCTCTCGTGGTGATATATTGATTAAAATCATTCGCACAACCTGCCACGACCACCTCGAACCCGTCGGCTTCGGAAAAATGCCGCCGGACAGTCCCGATAAGCCTCCTGCCGGCCATAGTCGTGATTTCGAAGGGCACAGCCAGGATGACGAGTTTTCCAATCCTCATGATCTGAAGAGGTTGAACCTCCGGGGACCAATGGATCTCCATTGAACCGGACAATTCCGGGGTCGTTCTCTTTCCCGTATACAGCAGGACATTCTTTGGCTCTTGGCAGCGATTAATGTCTTCGTCATCATGCTCCAGGAGCCACCATTTCATGCGGCCATACGTCATTCCCTCTTTTATAAAGGACAGACCGGGGCCGTCCTCTGTGCTCCCCGCCAGGATGGGGACGCCGATGGCAGGGGCGCAGGTTTGAATCCCCACTTGACCGCCAACGAATTCCGGCCTAATCGGGAGGTGTTTGAAATTCACGAATTTATGCCTGAAATCGATCTCGCCCGAAAGCTTTACCGCTGCGTTGACAAAGAGTGAAGACGCCTGCTCGAATTCTCTCCTCCCGATGCACTCCAAATGCTCAAAATCGTGCTTGCCATCCGGGGGCCCCCAAGGGATATTCGGTGAAACGTCCCCTTCCTCGGCTTGGGCAAAGGCCGCCACAAAGGTCTTGGTCTGAGAGTAGTTCGTCCCCTTGGCTTTTTCGAAAAGATAAGACGCATAGCCTTTGTGGTCGCCGCTGACCAGCCTGTTTTTGTTTCCCAAGCTCGTGCCATGAGAACCGAACCAACTCCAGACTCCGACCTCACACGCGGCAACGAATTTAAGCAGAGTCATTTTTTCGTTCGTATTGAGGCAATGATATTGCTGTCTTTCCGCTTTTGGATTTCGCCCGTAGGCCAAGGGCGAACGGTTCCATCCCGCCTCGTACAGGTCTCCGGAGTTGAGGCAGATGTCGCCGGGTTTCCGATTGTCATAGGCATCGACGATGGACTGGAAGATTCCGTCCACGATACACTCGAAATTGTCAGCGTCAAAGCCGAGGACAGCAAGGTTGTAGAGGGCATGATGGCAATAGCCCCCGGGGCCGCTATGTGTATGATTCCCGCAGATCAAGACGTTCTGGTCATCAAAAATGGGTCTCGTCTCTCCCGGGAAACGTTCCTTCAGTTTGCCCACTACCTTTTTCTTCACCGCATAAGGCACAACACAAATATCGGCACAAACGAGCGCCACCCGACTCCCGCCCGCAAGGTCTTCGATGACGAACGCCCGCGATCGCAGGCGCATGTGGATGCCCGCCGTTTTCTGGCCCGGCATGCAATAGCCCATCATCACCCGGCCGCCTGCGGGCCCGGTGACATCGCGAATTCCCGCCCCGATCTTAAAATTTGCGTTTCCCGGCATCGCCGCCCCCTTTCTTAATGACTTTAAACTTATTCCCTCTCCTTTTTAAGGGCTAGAGCAATCACCGAAAATCTTTCGCCGGATTAAAAAGAATTCCCCGCGGACATAAGCGAGTCCGCTCTAACGATAAGAACTTAGATCCCTCGCGGCTTATTGTCAAGAAGAATGAATTCTCGCTCTCGCCCGAATGCCTAGCGGGACTCCAGAAAACACCGGGAAAGAAAGATGGCGAAGTTTGTTCAGCAGGCTCTTCAAGAATAAAGATAGGGTGACCTGAGATAGGTGCGGTTCCCCAGGTTGATCCCCAAGAGAATTCCCAATTCAAAAGGAGTTAATCTTTTTGCCGCTCGGACCACGCGGCGTGCAATCAGCGGATAGGAATGGAGCCTTTTTTTCAACCACGCATATTTCTTCAAAAAAACTTCCCTCGGCATGGTTTTCAACTCAAAACAGAGGTTGGAAGTCACATACCGGCTCCAATTCTCGTCGAGGATTCTCCCTTCTGCCTTTAATCGATTAAACAGACCCGTCCCCGGATAAGGGGTCAGGATGTACAGTTGAACGACATCCAGCTGACTTTCGAGCGTGAAGGCGAGAATTTTTTCAAAAGTGGATTCGTCTTCATGATCGAATCCGAAGACGAAATTCCCGAGGACCGTGATGTTTCGATCGTGGAGCTCTTTAATGACCTCTTTATAGAGGAGGCCCGGGACGGGAGAAGATACGATTTTCTTGACGCCCTGTTGCGGCACAAGCGATTCGAAGCCGATCGCCAAACCCCGACATCCGCTTTTTTCCAACAAATCCAGTGTTTCGGCGTCCGAACCGATATTCCAAGAGGCCTGAGCGATCCACCTTTTTTTCAGCGGAATTAAACGAAGAAAAAGCTCCTGATAATAACCGCTCATTTGCGCAATGTTATCGTCGTTCAAGAGGAAGCTCCGCCCGCCCAGAGAGCGAATTTCCTCGACGACTTCTTCGACAGGTCGGCATCTGATTTTGGAGCCAAAGAGCGATGTCATACAACAGAATTCGCAGTTGAACCGACAACCCCTGGCGGCTTGAACGGTATTGACGGTTATGTATTTATTGCGTTTGAGCAGGCTCCGCCTGGGAAAGGGCAGATTGGCCAGATCAGAATTATTGGTCGATCGATAAATCTTCCGCAGCTTGCCTTTCTCAAAATCCCGGAGAAGTTCAGGCCAAGTGTCCTCGGCTTCTCCGAGGACGACCGCGTCCGCGTTGATGGACGCTTCCGTGGGACATGCAGAAACATGCAGCCCGCCAAGGACAACGGGAACCCTCCTGTCTCGAAATTTTCTAGAAATTTCGTAGGCGCGGAATGCATTGGGGGTCAATACCGAGATCCCCACCAAATCCGTTTCATCACGATAATTGATCTCTTCAAAGTCATCATCGATCAGTTGAACATTCACGTCGGAAGAACAAAGGGCCGCCACCGTCAAAAGACCGAGTCCCGGATAGCGATGCGCCTTTGGTTGTTTCCGGCCCATGCGTTCGGGATCGGACTTTCTCGAAGACGGGAAGACGAGTTTAAGCTTCACAGCTACCCACAGAATTTCATACCGAGCTTGGCTCGATAACTCCAATTCACCATGAAATATACCAAAGGGTGACGCCAATTCTGTCGATAGCGGGAAAAAATGGACGCGGTCGAATAAAATTCCCGATGAGCCCACCTGGCCCCCTCTTCCAGTTCCTCCGGCGTCATCCGTTTGGGAAAATATACTGCCGTTCCATAATCATATTTCGACCAGTCTTGCGTTATCAATCTTTCCTCTTTCCGCATTTCTTCATAAAGCTTCGTCCCGGGAAACGGGGTTAGGATCGGGAGGCTGACGATGCAGATGCTATTTTTTTTCAGGAAGGCGACGGTTTTTTCAAAAACATGCTTATCGTCGTCGTCAAAGCCAAAAACGAACGAGGCTTGAATCATTATGCCGGCGTCGTGGATTTTTTTTATGTTTTGTTCGTAGGACGCAACCTTATTGAAGCTTTTGCTCAGGGAAGCGAGATTCTGGGGAGACAAGGATTCAAAACCGATGAAGAGACCAAAACATCCGCTTTTCGCGGCGAGTCGCAGCAGCTCATCATTCGTGGCGATCAGCAGGGAACTCTGTCCAATCCACTTGATCTTGAGCGGGATGAGCTCTCGGAAGAGTCTTTTGGCATAATCTTGATTTCCGATAATGTTGTCATCAATGAAAACCCAGTTCTTCTTGTCTGCAACCTCAATTTCCCTGATCACATCTTTGATCGGACGGGAACGGAACGTCCCCCCGAAAAACCTCGTCACACAGCAAAACGTGCATGAAAAGGGACAGCCGCGGGTCGTTTGAATGGCATAGGGCGAAAACGCTGTTTTGTGTTTGCTCAGTTCTCTTCTGGGGATGGGCATATGGTTTAGATCCGCTGGTTCATCCGATCTGTAGAATTTCTTCAGCGTGTTTGTCTTAAAATCATCAATCACTTGAGGCCAGACATTTTCTGCCTCACCCACAACGACCGAATCCGCATGGCGGATAGCCTCCCCAGGCAGCGCCGTGGCATGGATGCCTCCCAGAACCACCTTGATGCCGCGTTTCCGATATTCATCGGCGATCTCGTAGGCCCGAGGGGCAAACGGCGTGAGCAAGCTTATTCCCACGAGGTCGACGTCGTTTTTGTAAGTCAAATCCTCAAATCCTTCTTCCATAAAAGTAATATCTATATCGGGGGGAGTTAAGGCGGCGAGCAGAGGCAAGCTCAACTGCGGCGGATTGATGCCCCGCGGCCACTTATTTTTGCCCGATCCAGGCAAGATCAGCTCCAGTCTCAATGGCGTCCTGGCCTAGCTTATTTTTGCAGCTCAGCCTGAGTCAGGGCAAGATTGTGCGGCGTCCCCAATCGCGTGAATATCCGCTGAGCAGCCCTCAAATGCATTCGCCGGTTCGGTTCATTGGCATGCCTGCCCATCTCATAATGGAGGAGTCCCTGGTTATACTCCATCCCGAAGCGGTCCGCCAAATTCAGTCCTTTGGCCCAGGCTTGCCGAGCTTTGTTTGTTCTTTTCGTGAGCCAATCCGATTGACCTTGTCTTAGCCAAAACACGGGTCTGGCCACCGGAAATGTCTTCGCATATCTACGGAAAGCGGAACACAACTGTTGAACGAGTTCGGCCAGTCGCTCTTGTTCATGATCCGATTGGCGAAGGCTGGATTCCCAAAGGGATAATAACACTTCCGATACGCAGTCGAATGCTTTCAGCGTCGCGACGCGCGGATCGGATTCGGAAAACAGATTTAAAGCCTGCACGGCGGACTGAATCGCCGCTCGGCTCTCCCCGCGAGAAAATTGGACGAGTGAGAATGACGCAAACGCGCTGATTTTCTCGAATCGATGGACATCCTGCAGATTCTTTAAGTTAATTCTTCCCAGGTTTTCGAAAGCTTCGTCAACCAACCCGAGGCGCAATTGGTTGATGGCCATCCCCGTCAGGCCCCAGAGCTGATTCTGGATATCCCCCCGATGTAGAGCTGATCCGTAAAGGACTTGGAAAGACCCCAGACTCTGTTTGAATTTCCCCTGGTAAAATGACAAGTGTCCGCCCGTCGATAAAATCTGTTCCCATCGCCGCCAGTCTCCGGTGCTATGAAATATTTCTGCGGCCTTGGCAACCGCGTCTTCAACTTGTTTCCATCGTCCCATTCCCAAGTCATAGGTCGCCGTGATCATTGAAATGTGTCCCAACGTGTGCAAAGGATCAACACGGAGAGCCGTTTCGAGAGCCTTTCTCCCGTACATTTCCGCGAGAAAATGAAGCGAAAAGACTCCCGCGCCAAGGCTTAGATTAGCATATTGGCGGGCTAATTCAGGGGACGGGCCGGCGCGTTCCGCAAGGTTAAGGGCGCAGAGGACAGAGTAGGAAGCCAAGATTTTTTCCTGAGTATAATAGCAAATTTCCGTTATATATTCATAGACCCGCGCCATCTCTAATAAGATCGGCGATCCCCTGCTGGGCCAATCTCTGGATCGAGACCGCCAGACACGATGGGCCGCTTGGCGTAAAAGTTCTCTACATATTCCCGCTTTCAACTGCCAGCTTTTTTTAGGGACCGGCCGATTCAAAATATCTAGAGCCTGCTCTAGATGGACACGACTCTCCGCAATGCATCCTAAGCCGAGATAGGACTCTCCCACCCGCTGTTGCCAATACGCCCGTCGCCGGGAAAGACGGGGCCCCTTTTTGCCTTCGCCCAGCCTTGTCACTGCGCTGAACAATTCAAGCGCCTCTTTGTAGGCATAAACGGCTAAGGCTTTTTCCCCCGCTTTTTCAAGGTAATCAATTTCCTTGGCGATATTACCCGCTTCGTGAAAGTGCCTGGCCAGCTGGATAGCGATTTCCTCTGCCTGGTTCTCATAAAGCGCTTCAAGGGCGTTCCCTACTTTTTCGTGTAAATAAGACCTTTCGGCAACCCCTATTTTCGAGTAGAGATACTTTTGGAACAAGATATGTCTAAATTGATAAACGGATAAACGCCTCCCATCCATTTTCTTGAATCCCCTTGCCGTGATAAGACGATAGCGCTTATCCAGCTCCCTGCTTAGAAGTTTAACGATGTCCAGACCGTCTTTCTTCTTAAAGAGAGCGACCACTTCACCCGTGAATTCTTGGCCTTCCACACTGGCAAGAATTAAGATGTCCCGCAAATTATCCGGCAGTCTATTGATCCGTTCTTCAATGACGGCATCCACCCGGGCGGGCAACAGATTCCAATCCAACGCCGGTCCCTCAATCCATTTTCCATCTCGGTCAGGGACAATCATTCCCCTTTCCTTCATGTTGCGCAGCAATTCAAGAGTGAATAAGGGATGCCCTTTGGTCTGTTCATAGAGAATGTCTCTAAAAGCAGGGCCCAGGAGGTTCGGCTCGCTGTCGAGAATGGCCTCCACGAAATCTCGATCACCGGCCTGGCCGAGTTCCATGCCGACGCCAAAATCTTTGTGGAACTCATGGACGACCGATTCGATGGGGTGACGCTGTCCGCCTCTCCCCAGGCTGATTTCCGATTGACGGTAAGCTCCGAGTATGAGAATCCGACTTCCCTTGATTCGTTTTCCGAGATGGAACAACAGGTTGATAGAACCTTCATCCGCCCACTGGAGATCATCGAGCAGGATAAGCAATGGATTATGCCGACTGATTGTCTGTAAAACCCTGGTGAATTGCTCGAAAAGGTCGCTTTGTTGAAGGCTCAATCCACTTCCAGCGGCCCTGCGTTTTACCAGTCTCTCGAGCTTAACCAGCAGATCACTTTGTTCTGGCTGATAAGCGGAGATCCGCTCATACAGGGGCGCGCCAGCGACGAAGTTCTCGATCAGGTCCGAGCCATAATCGACAATGGCCCTTCCGGTCAAAGGAAGAAGATCCCACAAGCGCAGGGCATGTTCTTGTCTGATGACGCCGGTCGTCCATCTTGTCATGAATTCACAGGTCAGGAAATTTAAGACTTCGCGGAATGGCAGATAGGCATTGCCGATTCCCGTGTGAGCATCGCAGCTTCCGAACACAGAAATCAGCCCCGGATATCTCTCTTGGGCTCGACGGGCGAATTCATGAATCAAGGTCGTTTTTCCAGTGCCGGCCTCTCCGGTCACGAAGTCCACTCTCCCTTGGCCCGAAAGGGCCGTCTCCAGAAAAGCATATAATTTTGCCAGTTCGTTATCGCGTGCAACAAACGCTGAAATTTCAGGTATGAAGTCATCCATTTTCCGATCCACGAGGAACTTCGGCAGCTGAGGGCGCTCCGCTTGGGAAACGATGGCCAGCCTGCTTTCGATGATTTTCAATTCCGCCAGGATTTCCTCAACCTTTTGGTATCGTTTATTCCGATCTTTTTCCAAGCATTTCAAGATCACTTGACTGAGCTCCTCGGGGATTTGATCATTATATGTTCTTGGATCAGGAGGAAGATTTGTTTTATGCATTCTTATGACTTGGAGAGCGGTCTCGCCAAAAAAAGGAACACGGCCGGTGAACATCTCGAAAAAGACGACACCCAAAGAATAAATATCAGACCTGGGATCGGACGCTCCACCATCGGCCTGTTCGGGCGGCATATAGTCTGGCGTTCCGATCATCACCGCCTCTTCCGATTTTTCTCCTTTCTTGAGAGAATGGGCGAGCCCAAAATCCAAAATCCTTACATTTCTGTCCGTGTCAATCATGATATTCTTGGTCTTCATATCCCGGTGAACAACTCCCAAACGATGGGCTTCTGCCAGGCCTTCGCAGATTTGTTTGGCAAGACCAAGGCCTTCATCAATGGCCAGCTTCTTTTTTGCCTCCAGCAGATTCTTCAGATTCTCCCCGGGGACGAATTCCATAGTGATGTAAAAAGCCCCCTCTTCTTCTTCAAGGTGATACATCCGGCAGACATTTTTATGGGATATCTTTCGTGCGAGCTTCAGTTCATTCCTAAAATAGGACACATATTTCTCGTCAAGGAAATACTCGAGACTCAGAAACTTTAGGGCGACTTCTTCTTCAATCTTCCTATCGAAGGCCCTGTAAACCTGGCCCATCCCCCCGCTGCCCAGTTCTTCGATTATTTCGTATCTGCCCGCGAAGATCGATCCCCTTGTCAAATCTCTCAGGCTGAGCATCCAAGTCTTATCCCTCGTGGAAGAGCCATTTTTTGGCGAGGGCAAGGGAGTCAAGCATTGAAAGCAATTAATGGAGCCGGGCGGATTGTTATGATGACATTGCGGGCATTCCAGCTGACTAGAGATTTCTTTTAGGGTGGTGGCCGGGCGAACCTCTTTCGATCGACTTTCCCCTCCAACCATCGTCGGGAAGTATAAAGCACGGTTCGAAGAAATGTCAAGAAAAGTCGGGAACAGAGAAAGAGGCCGGCGGGGTTTGGCACATCGCCCGAACCCCTATCTCTGGCGGATGCTTTCTCCCAGTCGGAGATGCGGCTCAATCTATCTTTCCGATGGCCGAAGCCTATCGGACAGATAGCGGACGATAGAGGCGGGCCCGGAATTCAGGTTCTCGCAAAAGGACAGCCTGGAGGAACCGGAAGCTGTCGGCGAGGTAGCCCTCATAGCCGCTGGGCTTTCCGTCCCAGGTCGTCCAGTCGATGCCTTGCCCACCGGCGTCGCGGACGCCGTTCGCGAACTCGCCGCGCCGCTGGCGTTCGAGCATAGCCCGCAAAATATCATCGGCCCGCTCTTTTTCGCCGAGGACGTAGTGAGCGCCGAGGAAATGAAGGACGTGGCCGGCCGTGATCCCGGCGTTCATATATTGGCCGAATGTATCCGTGCCGTCTTCGCGCTTCGGGATGCCGATAGCGTCCGGCTGGAGATAATCGTTCCGGGGGACCGGGGTGAGCATCGGCGGAATCCCGAGCTCGAAACGCGTAAAACCGGCTTCGCCGATTTTCTTCCAGAACCGGTTGAGGATCTGGCGCCCGAGTGCCGGCTCCACCAGCCCGTATTCGATGGCCAGCCCGTTGAGTGTCGGCGAAGCGTAGTCGTGGAGCTCTCCGTCGGCACTCTTCCACCAGGCAAGCCATCCAGTCCGGGGATTGTAGAGAGTTTTCGTATAGACGGCTTTGAGTCTGTCAGCGAGCCGAGTGTAGGCGTCTCGCCTGTCGCTCCGACCGAGCTTAGCCTCAAGATCGGCCAAGCAACGCCAAGCTCTATAGATCAGGGCATTGGTGTAGCCATCCTTATGACCGCAATTGAGGGCGTCCCACCAAGCGCAGGAACGGTTCGGCTGGACGAGTGTCCCACGGTTTCCGCTCTGGGCCGCCTCGACAAAGCCGTCGCGGTCGACATCGCGGCGGGCTAGAAAGTCGGCCACGAGCTCGAGCCGCTCGATCCTCGCCCTAAGCCAGGCGAGATCGCCGGTCGATTCGGTATAGTCCCAAGCCGAAATGAGCGGCGAAGCGTTGGCATCGAGAAAATTTCCGTAGTCCCAATATCCCGTGATCTCGCCCGTGAGAAGGCCTTTTCCGTCCCGCCTCATGCGTTGGTCGAGCCAGTAATCGATCGTCCGGCGGACGAGCGGCATGAGGGAAACGCCGGGCGCGACCGCGGGTATGAAAAAGGCTTGGTCGGCGTAGAACCAGATCGAGACGCTGGCCGGATCGCTGATGACATTGTTGCCGAGGATTCCGGCCGGGGAGCTGAACGGTTTATCCTGCTCGCCCCAGCGGGCGCACGGCTGGAGGGCGTTGAGCCAGCCGCGCCGGGCGGCCTGCCACATGTCGGTATCGCGGAGCCCGGGAGGCGGCGGGAGAAGGAGCGGCGTGAGCGTTAGAGCAACCGGATTGTCACGCACGATTTCCGGAAGTTCGAGCGTGAGGTCGACGATTTTATTTTGACGGCTGCCATCCAACCGGCCGCGGACATCCCGGCCGCCGGCTTCCTTCAAAAGCATCGGGCCGAAGTCGGGCGCGTTGATGACCGCCGGAAGAAGAAAAACGCCGTCGTCCCGCCAAACGGCGGGAAGGACTGTTGTTGGCGTAATTTTGGGATCGAATGGAAAGAGAAGGCGAGCCGAGGGCACGCGTCCTCTGGAAGCGGTCACCGTAAGCTTGAGCTCACCGCCGACGTCCCGGATCGCACCCGGTTCAATTTTCCATAGGATGCGTGCTGCGCCCGCCTTGAACTCGCAGCCGACCGCGCCGCTGTCATCGACACGGTATTTCTTCATTTGCGCGTCGCGCCAGGCGCCGTCTTCAAGGAATTGCAGTCCCACAGCGGAGTTTGGCCTCAATAGATTTGTATCCACCCTGTCGCCGCCTTCCGTATCCCAGCTCAGGAAGGAAATCCCGGCAACGTCCTCTTTGGCGATGGACTTGACGACCGGATTTCCTCTATAGACGGGGAGCTTATCGAGCGCCCGGAAGTCCGTCGGAAACTGTTTGCGCCAATCGAAAAGCCTCAGGACTTTCTGCTTCATCGCGGACGACATCGCGGCGAACCCGCAGTAATCGCCCCAGCCGTTGGAGATGGCCACGGCGGCCTGGTAGCTGCGGACGCCGAATTCGGTGTAGTCCCAGTGCGTAACGGGATCCCAGTTGCAGGACCAGAGGACGTTTCGAAAATTGGGAAAAATTCCGTAAGACCAAGCCTCGGGTGCGCAGTGAGTATCCTGGTAGGTGCCGTCGGCAACCAGGGCATACGGTGGCTTCGTCACCCAGTTGAATACGCCGATGCAGTCCGAAGCCATGAAAGCCACTTCCCGCCCGGCGCTCCGGTTGAAGGCGTGGACCTCGGCCGCAATGTCTTTGACAAGTCGCATCATAGCCCGGTCGGCGTAGCCGGGCTGCGCCTCCGAGCCCAGGCTTCCCTCCGGGATATGGAACGTTTCGTCCCAGACCAGAGCATCGAGATCGTTGCCATATTCCCTGACGAGTGCTTTGACATAGTCGAGGAAGAAATTTCGCACCTCGGGGCAGAGTGGGTTTTGAACGTAGGTCTTGCCCTTGGTGTCCGGGCCCTGCCATCCGCCCCACCTGAGGACTCGCTCCGGCGCATAGATATCGGCCAAGCCCTCGCCGGCGTTCATGCCGTCTCCAAAGTAGAGGGCGGCGCGAAAGCCGCGCGACCGGGCATAGGCCAACCTCTCGCGCATTTTCTTGAGCGTCAGAGCGACGGGCACACTGAAGGGGAAGTTCTTTTTAACGTTCGGATAGTTGGAGAACGCCGTCCATTTCCGGTCGAGTGTTTTCGTCGTTCGGTTGAAGCTGTAGCGGCCGACGAAATCGTACCAACCGTGAAGGCAGAGCAAGACTTTAGACCGGTCCTCTTTGGGGATAGCGGCGGCCAGGGCGTCGATATCCCTGAACCATCCACGGCCGCCTTCGCTCATGTAGTCATAATCGACCATGGCGATGTCGTGGAGCCATGATGGCCCCCGTGGAACATCGGGCAGGGCGCTCCGGAAAAACTCGGCCATGGCATCGTCGGGAGCGCCGGACTGAAAAAAGGCGGCGACGGACCGGCTTTCGCGGCCATTTTCTAGCCCGACGGCTTTGGGGAATGTCCATTCGACCGAATCGCCTGTAAAGAGCGCGGAATAATAAGGATCCATGGCTATCGTAACGCGATCAGAGAATCCTTTCGCGATGAAGCTGACCATGGGGACGGCGAGTGCAACGCAGGCGGAGCGGGTGGCGCCGGCGAAGCGATACACAGCCTGCCTATCATTGGCCATAGCCCGCCCGAGGCCGTTCTTGAGCGGCAGCCAGGTTTCCGAAGTGAGCCGGAACGGAGCGAGCGGCATGCGGACCGTGAGGTCGGAGCCAAGTTTGACAACGGAAGCCGGACCAGACTGCGTCGCCGTTGAAGCGGGCGTCGCCGCGGCTCCCGGCGAGGTGAGATTGACCTCCCGTACGAGGCCGACCGACTTGCCGGTCTGCGCTAGCCGATAGACGAGCTCGAGCCGGAGTTTTGGGCTCGACGCCACTTCATAGAGAAAACGCAGACCATCCGTTTTTTTCTCGACGAGGGCAGGCTTGGCCAGCGGGAAGGCGTGGTCTTTGAGGATAATCTCCCCGGCCGTATCAGGACCGCTGCTTTTGAGGCCGCCGCCTGCTTTTTTTTCAACGGCCGTAACGGCGCCGTTCGCTGAAATCGAAACGGTGTAGTCACCAGCCTCAAGGCGCAGGATCTTTTGGCGGCCTGCCTGGCCTTCCGCGGCAGCCGGCGGAGGATTCGCCTGCCGGCTTTCCCGCGCGGCCGGATGTTCCGGCCCTCCGCGCAAAACCGCAAACATCATCGATACGATGATCGTCCAAAAAAGAACAAGAAACCCGATCTTCCTCATGGCCGTACCTCAAGCTTTAGCCAATAATCCCTAACCGATCTTCTTTACACACTTGCGGGCGGCGCCGATCGCGCCCGGCACACCGCCAATCTGGCAGGCCCAGCAAGAGCCGATCAGCAGGTTTTTTAGCGGGGTGTCGATGTGGATGCCTATGGCGTTTTTATAGAATTTATTCTTCGGGTTCCAGCTCCAGGCGGAAGTGGCGCCGTCGGTGTTCCCCGTGTAGCGTTCATACGTGAGCGGTGTTGCCAGGTCGGAGAATTCGATCCGATCCGTCAGGCCGGGAATCACGGCGGTGGCCTTGGCGATCAGAGCCTGCTTGACCGATTCTTTAAGCTGGCGGTATTTCTGCCTATCCCCGCCTCCCCAATTGTCCTGCCAACGGAAGGGAGCGATGGCCTGAATCATCAGTCCGGACTTGCCCTCCGGCGCGAGCTTCGGATCATGAAGGGATGGGGAATACAGGCCGACCGAAACCTTCTTGAAATACTCCGGGTCATTTGCGCCCAGGCGAATGTCGGCATCCCCTCGGTTATCGCGATAGCTGACATGGGGAACCTTCAGCCATTTCCTCAGTTCGGTCGAGGGCATGTCCAGGCCTAGGTAGACCGTAACGATC
>Ga0153915_10001511_pt1 | contig 21329 bp, 14 predicted proteins | sample Opewatmetagenome_2_FD_107003 | JGI IMG/M metagenome (GOLD analysis project Ga0153915, IMG submission 107003) | Freshwater wetland microbial communities from Ohio, USA - Open water 3 Core 3 Depth 3 metaG | ecosystem: Environmental > Aquatic > Freshwater > Wetlands | place: USA: Ohio, Lake Erie...
CCATGACAGGAGGGCCAGTTATTTCGTTGAGAATGAAGAATGGTCCGTGAACTTCACTCCATCGAGAGAGCCCCGTGACTTCACTGATGAACTGAAGAGAAATACCCATCAAGACGAACGAGAATAGAGAGGCTCCAAGAAAGACAACACGTCTCAACCAAGCCCCTCTCCACCATGGTCTTTTCGTCTTTGGCAAGCTGGATAGTACTTCGTGCTTTGCTTCTTTGTTCCAGTTCTTTGTGCTGGTCGTGACTCTCTTCCTGACTCCAGTTGAAGTTATCAACTTCGCATCTCTATAGTTGACCAACCTACTAGTGAAGTAATACTTCGTCTGCGCCCACGATATATCATACTGACGCTTCAGTAGCTTATTCATCAAATAGAGGGAGAAAACGAAACTGAAGGCGCAAGTCCAAAAGGGAGGATAGGCCATACCACCAATCCATGGAATGTAGAAGAAAGTCACATTATAGGCGACCATGGCAATTCGCAGAGCGATTACGAATGAGAACGCAAAGGTATCCGGACCACTAGGTCTCCAACGAGTGTGGAGATAATACGAACCAGCCATCATGCAGAAGAACGTGAAACCCAAGATATTGATCAGAGACCATGGAAACCAGTAGCCAGCCGCAAGCAGCTCCCGTGTAATAGGATTGAATTCGACCTCATATCCATAAATCGCCGTCATTCCAATCGTATAGACTGAATCAACAATCCCGATCGGGATGAGCATTAGTACCAATGCCCTGACCCATCGGACCGTTGACCAGCCTGTAAAAAGCTCCGTCGGAGTGATTGTCGAGAGATTCTTCATCGGTTCAGTGTCCTTCTTCAGAAAGAAGAACGAAACATGCAATATAACCGTTAGCCACCGAGCAAAAATGAGAGTGGCAGAGTAGCACACTGGAGGAAGAAACCGATATTAAAACACTCGTACCTCCGCCGAATTGACTGGGTCCTGTTCTAGCATCTTGATTACAAATCAAATGTCAAATTTGTGAATGACTAGGGAGAGTGAAGTGATGAAAAAGAAAAGGATGACAGAGGCCGAAGCCTCTGCATCTAACAATGAACTACTTCTATGCGGTTGGGTATGTCTTGTACATATGGAACCAGTAGAGGTCGTGCATTGGGTTGTAGACTAGACCATCACCGTGCAGCCATATTCTCCAAGTCCTGAACTCAGTTGCCTGATAGACCCAGAGGTATGGTGCATCCTGAGAGACTTGCTCGTGAATGAGGTTGTAGTATGCCATTCTAGTAGCAGGCACTGTTGCAGCCTTGGCCAACAGATAGTTATCGTTAACAATGCTGTTGTTGTAGCCAATTCTCTGCGCGTAGGTACCCCACTCATAACAGAACGGATAGACATAGTTGTCTGGGTCTGCATAGTCGGGTGCCCAGCCTACAAAGAAGATAGGCATCTGGCGAAGTCTGATCTGGTCTAGGTAGGCGGACCACTCAAGAGCTTGGGTCTTGAACTTCATCGTACCACTGATACCTGTTAAGTTCGCGCTTGGACTAGCGACCACCTTTGTTAGACCATCTGCGAGCAGGAGCGAACCCTGTTCTCTCACAGTGTTACCACTGTTGTAGTAGATAGTGAGGGTTTGGCTCATGTTATTCATAGTCTGAACAAACACTGGGTCGGTCATAGCCACGTTCCATGCAGCAACTGCTAGTGAGATGTTGTAGGCGTAGGTGTAGAGTGTTGCATTGTATCCAAACATCCCGAATGGGATTGGACCCTTAGCCTGCATACCGAAGCCATTGACTGCAGCATTCATGAAGGCCTGGTAGTCAAAGGCGTAGGATGAACACTGTCTGAAGGCCTTGTTTGCATAGGGGCTTGTTACAAGCTGACCGCTAGTCAAGTTGAAGGTACCCATGTTGAATCCAAAGAACATCACTGTGTAGCTCGCGCCACCAGTGTTGACATGAATGTTTGGATCCTTGGACGTAAGTGATGTCTTGTTGTAGATGTCTAGAGCATTTGTGGTCGGCCAGTAACAACCATCGGTTGTACCAGCTTTCAGGTTAAGTGACCTACCGTTGACATCCTCGTTGGTCCTGATGAAGACCGTCTTGATGGCACCTGCGTTAGTACTGGTTGAAGTTCTCCAGTAGCTGGGGTTTATGTCCATTCGAATGTACTGATCTGGTATCCAGGTTGTCATCATGTATGGGCCAGTTCCACAGGTGTGGCTTGCCATGTAGTTGTCGTACTCACCATAGTCGACACCATAGCCTGCCCAGGTTGCATATGTCGCATTGGTTGCGTGCGCAATAGCATAGGTAGGGCTCATCACTGCACCGACTTCATATGTCAGGGCTGCGATGAATGGCAGATATGGTTCAACTAGACGGAACCTGATTGTGTTCGCATCGATAACAATGATTGCGCTAGAGTTTGCGACCCAGTTCTCGAAGGCTGCTATGAAAGCGGCCGAGGAGGGACCGGCGCTATAGGCCTTGGCCTCTACTGCGGAACCACCGACAAGGGGTTCAGCAATCATCCAGATGGGACCGTCAGGATAGAAGATCTTCATTGCGCGCTCAAGGTTCCATTTGACACAACTGGCGTTGAATGGAGTACCATCATGGAATTTGATACCCGTTCGCAACGTGATTGTGTAGTTCAGACCATCAGCAGACATTGCTGGCGGAGATGCGGCCAGTAGCGCTACTGACGGGTCGGTTACAGCGCTGTCCCACGGATAGGTGTACAGCGTCTCATACACATTGTATGAGATATATGAACCGAAGGTCTCATAGTCGACATGTGGGTCTAGATAGTCAGGGTTGCCGATTGTTTCCCAGACCAGAGTGTTCTCTGGTGGCCTAGTCGGCTGCTGCATCCAGATAAATGCAATTCCTGCACCCGCAATAACAACTATGATAACAACGATTGCTAGGAGTTGATTTCTTTGCACTTAGCTTCCTCCGGAATTTCCTTAGAAAGTATGTTCAGTTGCGACTGAATAAGTCGGAACGGATTGGATAGAAGCGGTAGAGTCCTCTAGGAGTTTAAGCCTTTTGGACCTTCTACCAACTTGAAGCTCTTCGTAACATCAATTGCTAATATAGGTACCGGTCAAACAGACGTTTCAAACCGCTTTTTTCTTGATTCGATGCTGGTCTTAGTGAATCAGAGGAAGAGCAGAAAGTATCTGCGGGATCGTGGGGTTAGGAAATCGAATAGTTGCGTGTCATAGGATTGCCAGGAGAAACAACCCGCCAACATACCTCCGCTCTGATTTGTTTGTGGCAATTGGAAAATATGGAGTCGAGTAACACAGTACTAAATATCAAGCTCGTCAAGGGCTTTGAAGAACTCCTTGGTGAGGAAAGCGCGATACGCAAAGCCGCCCCATCCAGATTCGGCCATTAGACAATTCATATCACCAAGCAGTTCTTCTCGGGACATGACAGCCACATCATAGATCTCATGTGTGTCTAGCGGTTTCATCTCACCACTGAGAGGTTCTGCCAGAAAAACGAGCGAGCGCCAAGGAATCGTCTCTTTCCTACACACAATGGCGAGGTCGAGGTCAATGACCATTCTCTGCAAACGAACTGTGAGACCGGTTTCTTCACGCATCTCACGAATGGCTGCTTCTTCGATGGACTCTCCTGCCAAAGCTCCTCCCGAGGGAGCCCGATATATCCCTGTATGTGCATACTGAGGTTTCTGAATTACGACGTATTTGTCGTCTGACGTCCTGATGAAGCAAGTGACATCATGGAGGCGATTCTTTGCGCGACTTTCTCTTACAAGGTCGCACTCAAACTTCAGGAACTGGGCTGTGAAATGAAGCCTGCGAGGTTCGCCATACCGTTCTATGAGGGACCCCATCTCTTCACTGTCTATGTCATTCAGGGTTCTCGCCGTCATGGCAAGAGGTTGACACTCTCAAAAGGTTGTGGGACGACAACCTTTTACGAATACGGATGCAACACACAGTGGATTTCAGAAGGGAGTGAGGAATCTGGAGAAACGTGTCGGAGAAGTCTTGGTCAGAACACACATGGGGGACATCACTGAACTCGAAGTCGATGCTATTGCTAATGCTGCGAACTCGGATCTTTGGATGGGCTCTGGCGTTGCAGGAGCAATAAAGCGCAGAGGAGGACAAGATATAGAACGCGAGGCTATGTCGCTAGGTCCCATTAAGCCCGGAGAAGCAGTCCTGACCTCAGGAGGTGCTCTGCCTGCACGCTATGTCATTCATTGTGCGGGCATGGCACCCGGGGGAAAGGCCACTTTCCAGAAGGTTTCATCCTCGGTTCGAAATGCACTTGCCATTGCATCTGACCATGACTTAGTGTCAGTAGCGTTCCCTGCAATAGGTGCGTGCGTTGGTGGGCTTTCCGAACGCGAGTCTGCACGGGCTCTTGCCACAGAGGTGGTGCATTACTCAAGGTCGCCTCGGTCAGTAAAAGAAATAACACTTGTCGGTCTTAACAAGTACACCTGCAATTGCTTCAGTCAGGCATTTGACGATGTACAGGAGTAGACACCTTGGAACATCATGACCTTAGAGGCATTCAAGTCTCGGTTCAACTAGGGCCATGCGATGATTCAGACATAGACCTGGTTGTAAAGGCTCAGGATATACAGCTCGGAGCCGCTCCCTCAGGCATTATCAGCAGCAGAGGTTCATTCGAGAGCTTAGGCATCTCTATGAAGGAGGCGACCCATGCCGAAATGGTGCGTCATTGGCCCAGCATATCGATTCAGGACCCTGATAGACGAAAGGTGGTCTACAGAGCAGCTAGAGACGCGTTGAATGCTGCCGAGGCAGCTAACGTTTCAAGTGTGGGATTCTTTACCCTTGGGCTGGAAGTCTCGAGGGTTCCCAGTTGGGAAGTAGCAGAGGAAATAGTCAAGGCTGTATTCGACCACGCAAAAGAAGGTACGAGCCTTGACAGAATCATGCTAGTAGCTAGCTCACCAATTCAGGTGAGTTCTTTCCAATACGCGCTAGGCAACATCAGAATGCTACGAGATGGGTCGACCTAGTCAGTGATCATCGATTCAGCCTTTTTTGTGCAACATCTGCGGATTGCACAAGAGGGTCCCAAGTATCGCACACAGCCGGCGCATAGCAGTTCTCAAAGTCGAAGAGCTCTCCTGCATCGATATCCTGTTGAATACCTAGTGTCAAGACGTTCAATCTCATCGCAGCGTCCTCAAGTCCCACCAGTTGACCTCCAACGAGTTTGCCAGTTTCTTTGTTGAAGAAGGTCTTCAGCTTGAGGTCTAGTCCTCCAATGTAGTACGGTGGCTTCGTGCTCCCTTTGATCGAGCCCTTCACGATGGGGACTTTGAGCCTTGTCGCCATCTCCTCTGTAAGCCCGGTGCTGGCTATTTCAAGGCCGAACAACTTTGTCACTTTGGCTCCGACGATGCCTGGGAACCTCACATGACCACCGGCAGCATTGATTCCTGCAACTCGTGCCTGACGCACTGCAACAGTTCCGAGGCCCGCGGTCATGGGGGTTCGAGTGATGAACTCCAGGTTCTCTGCGCAATCACCAACAGCATAGACGTCCTGGAGATTCGTCATCATTCGGTCATCCGTCTGGATGCCTCGCCAAGGGCCAATCTTGACACCTATCTTTTGAGCAAGGTCAGTCACTGCTCTGACTCCAGTGGCTACAACGACGAAGTCGGCAGGAATCTCTGAGATTTCTTCTGTCTCCCTGCTCTTCACAACTACACCGGTAGCTTTCTCCTTTCCTGCAATCTCCTGAGCCGCAGTATTATTGAGAATCTTGAGGCCGTGCTCTCTGCAATGCTCCTCGATGATCTGTGCCATATCAGAATCAACCATAGCCAAGAGAATATGAGGCAGAAACTCGACAACTGTGACCTCAAGACCGCGTTCATGAAATGCCTCAGCTGTTTCCATTCCAACAAGGCCTCCCCCGATTATTACAGCATTCTTTGCTTTATCAGCTTCCTTTGCCAAAGCCTTGGCATCATCGAGAGTCCGGAGACCATAGACACGCTTCTTGTCAAGACCTTTGATAGGGGGATCTGCATTCCTGGCGCCTGTGGCAAATATCAGAGCATCATATTCCTGGTGCCCCTTGCCCCCTGCGCCACCAAAAGCAAGCTCCCTTGAGTCGTGATTGATATCAGTGACACTCGTACCCAGTCTAGCCTGTATATCAAGTCCTTTCCAATTCTCTGGTGGCATGAGTACAAGGTCCTCAAAGGCCTTTACTTTACCTGAGATGGTATAGGGTAATCCACAACGAGAATATTGCGAGTAAGGTTCTGTGTTGAAGAGTGAAATCGCGACTTTCCGATTGAATTTCCGAGCCTGCATTGCGGCAGTTGCACCCGCCGCACCACAGCCAATAACAGCGATGTGTTCAACCATGGTGATGGTCTCCGATTGATTTCGCTACCTCACCTTTGGCTCGTCATATTTAGGCTATTGGTATCACCATAGTGAAGCACAGAATCGATAAAAGGAGGGCAACTGAATACCTCTGAGTGGTGCATTGAGTAATCACTCCTTGCCCGAGAACGACAGGTAATCCACAAGTGGGTGTCGCGGGACTTGTGCTTACTATGTCGTCAAGAAAGAGAAGCGGGATGGGTCTGAAATGAGTAAAGACACTTCAACGAGAAGAGAAAGTGAGTTCCGACCGATATCTACACCAATGAATGGTAATAATCTGAAAATGCTGAAGCTGCTGTCGCTGTTTTTCATTTCATTCATGGCCATCGCGCCCATTGTCCTGAGTAATAGCCCTACAACTGCCATTCTGCAATCAGAAGATAGTGTCGGCTTCTTGCCATCTCAGTCTCTCTATCACTACACGCTTCCAGGATCTTCAAGCATTCAGATTGCGACCGGGACAGTTCAAGGTTACAATGGATTTGCTTATGTCATCGATGACGAAGACGTGCTCTACTTTGTGGATGTCTTCAATGGAGCAACTCTTACTATTGTACTCCCTACGGGGGACCAGAGCCTTGGATCCGATATAGTTGGCTATGATGTGGATGGTGATGGAGATTCGGAGTTCCTGATTCGTAATTACGTCAATTCCCAATTCTATATTCTAGTGGCTGATATTGACGACTCGAACGTAGCACAGTATCCAATACCCTTCAACTACCCTGCCGCGGTTGGCTTTGGGGACTTCAACGGAGATGTTCATCCTGACGTACTGATAAAGAACATCAACAATAATAACGACTTCATGACCCTTGATCTCTTCGGCAACGACACTATAGGTTCGTTTCTCGTGGACTATTGCTATGCTGGGCAGATTGTTGGGAACTTCGCCAGTTACACAGAGGACTCAATTGCACTTGTCAGCAGATACTCACTTCAGCAGAGAAACCTGACTCTGGTTGCAGCAGATGGAGTGCAGATAGACTCCATTATTCTCACTCCGTCGATACAAGACTTGGTGACATTCCACTACTCAGACGGACTTGATGAAATAGCCACAATCGAATCAGATGGAGACATCGTGGTCTATTCAGGACCGGCTCTAGGTGTCACGTATACAAACAATGTGGAACTTCTGTCAAGTTCCTACAGAACCATCCAGAGTGGCGATTTCAATCTCGATTCGCAAGAGGACCTGGTAGTCATCAGCCGGACTCAGGAGAAAGCCTACTTTATGGATGGATATGCTGGCTTTCCAATAAGAGAAACTACTGGCATCTACATGCCCAGCTATAAACGGCAGGGTCTTGGGCTGATGGACAGTGACGCTCTGGATGACCTTGCGGTCGGCACTGTAGATGGTGGTCTGGGCATCATTCGTGGGCAAGATGGCATGTTTGCTTACACGGAGTACCTTATTGATGTCCGGAGCGTATCATCCTCCTACCAAATCGAAATGATTGATGTTAATGGAGACACACGAGCTGATGTGCTCTGTAGAATCTTGGGTGATGTGTATCTGCTGCTAAGCGATTCAACTCCCCCAGGTGTTGTGCAACTACCAATAGTTCCCAGACATCCGACGACTCTCGATGATTATGTCACGGTAGAAGTGCAAGTCAGTGAAACATCAGGAATCGAGCGTGCAGATATCTTCATGAGAATTAGCGCTACGGGGTCATGGATTCAGCCACAGGACGAGATGTATGCGTCTCATCAAGAGGGGTTCTACTATGCATTCATCGCAAATCTACAGGCTGGCAGCTATGAGTACTACATGGAATTCCAGGACACATACCTCAATACTGTAAGTGTCGGTGATTCCGTCCTCCCAATGAGTTTCACTGTGACAGGGGATTTTGTCTGGCAGTTCGACAAGAGCGATACAGACTACGTGGATAGCAGGGCACATCAGTCAGACAGTGGGTATCTCTTTGGAGGGCAGAGAGTCATTTACACAATTGAGAGGGAGAGAGGTGTTGAGAATCTTACGCTGACCCAGTATTCTAGCACTGGCACTCTTCTCGATACAGTGACCATCGTAGACACAGGTGAAGTTCGGCAGTACTTCGAAGTCTACACAGCCATGCTCGACGGAGATATTGTGTCGGACATCATCGTTCTTGACAAGACTCCGTCCTACCTCTACTATCACGTCTATCATGGAAACACACTCTCACTGATAGGTGAGGGAATATGTCCCTACCCCTACAAGAGTTTCAACTATCTTGGAATTATAGATGATGATAAGGATGGAAATGATGAGCTGCTGCTTGTTTCTGATACAACGCCCCTATCCCTGATAAAGATGGATTCGGACACGAGCTGGTCAGAGGTCGAGCTCTCGGGCACTGCAATACCTCGAGGCTATTCAGTGATTCACGATCCCGATACAGGCGATGGCTATATTGCAGTTCTCAGAGGGGATCTAGCAATCGATATCTATCGTGCGGAGGACCTGTCATTCATTCGTTCTCTTGATATCGAACTCAGTGCTTATTCCGACCAGGTTGCCATAGCTTTGACAAGTAGATACAATTCATTCCTCGCACAAGAGGAATTCGTGGCTGCGGTGAACTATTGGCATGGTACTGATCCAACAGGACGCATCTTCATTTTCGATAGCACGACGACAAATGTAAACAGCACACCTTACTATGCAGTGCCTCATGAGGGAATTACATATGCCTTTGCGTACGATACGGTCGGCAGTGCCTCCGATGAGCTCTTTATTCTTCTGAACTCAGGAGAACTACGAATGACTGAAACCGCAGCATCGTTGACGACACTCTGGTCCACGTTTGTGACTAGCGCGACACCCCTCAGTGCTACAGTTGCTGACTTTGACGGAGATGACAGTAGCGAGTTCTTACTATTTACTGACCAAGATGAACTAGTCACATCAGTTTCATTCTACGGTGAAGTTGAGTGGACAGTGAAGGTAGGTGAGGTTCGCAATCCACTCCTTATTGGCAATATTGACTTGGTTCCAGGGGAGGAGATTGCTGCTTATCCATTCGCATCAATAAACAGCATGATTCTGGGTGCGATTCGAAATCTCGACAGCACCTATCTTCTCGATGTCTCTATGGAGTATTCCTCCACTAATCTGATTCAAGGAGATACACTGGTTGTGAACGCTACGGTGCTGAATATCTATGGAGATTTGGTAGATGATGCGACTGTATATATGAATGCCAACTACATGACTCCTGAGGGACTGGGCTCAAACACATATGGATTCTACTACGCGGGACCATGGAGCAAGTACTCAACAACGGCAGATGTTACGTGGCCCATTGGCACTGTTGACCTGAGTTTCGAGGTGGACAATGGATTCTATCACGCATTTCGGGTTTTCTTCGCAGACGCATTGACCGTTAGTAGTGCTTTGCACGTCGATCTGGAGGTTCCGGATATCGTACAGCAAGGTGCGAATATGTCAATTCGGGCCATTGTCTTTGACAACCTCGGAGGCGTGGTAGAAGGTACGACTGTCACTGTCTCGATTGATGGCATAGTCTATCCCACAGTCGTTACTGGTCAAAGACACATTCTGATGATTCCAGAAGTGCAATTCGAGGCAGGAGAGCACCTAGTCTTGGGCAGAGCTGTCCATCCCTTCGCAGTTGGCGAGGGACAGATAACCAGAGCATTCACTGTCAAAGTACTGACAGAGGATTTGTTGATTCTGACAGATTTCCCCGTGAGTGCTCAACAAGACGACCTTATTGGAGCATGGTTCAATGTGACCGATGCCTACGGTCATGCCATAACGGGGGCAGACGTATCACTCAAGAGTGGCGCTCGTGTCTTCGGTATGGCCGAGAGCCCGACGGAACCTGGATGCTACTGGTTCGCTCATAATATGAGCTTGAGTCTTGGAGTGCAAATCTTTGACGTCAATGTTGCTAGATCGAATATCAACGGACCTCCAGCGACCACGATAGGTGTTGAGGTCTATGGCAACCTCGAGCCGAGCGTCTTCTATGATACGCGTGTAGAGGGCGGCTCCATGTTTCCAATCCATGTCTTTGTGAAGGACAGATACGGACCTGTGACCATAGGGACTAGTGTGACAGTCGAGATAAACGGAACCAGATACACTGAGATAGACGTGACTGACAATCCAGACTACTTCTTGGATGTCCCCGCAGACTTCCTCGTAGGCAAGAACAACTTCACTGTCTATGTCAATGCAACCTACGCGACGCCGTGGATTGGCGTGTTCACAATAAGAGCATATGCTGATGCTTCTTCATCTGCATCGATAGTGTCAACGCAAGGATGGACGGTCAAACAGGGAGGAGAAACCACCCTGGAATTGACACTAGAAGACTGGGTTGGAAGACCTGTTTCAGGTGCAAGAGTGTCATTCTATGTTAAGGCTCTGGCATACACGCTCCATGAGGTTAGCCCTGGTTTCTATGCGGCCAATGTCTCAACAATAGGTTGGGCGCCGGGGATGTATGGCTACACAGTTTCCGTGAATCATGAGGACATCCAAACAGGAGATCCAATAGAGGGGGACCTCACGATACTCGGAATCCTGCATATAGATGTAACGTGCAATCCAGAACAGCCAACTCAGGGCGGCTCTCTGCTCGTTTCAGTATTCATTGCGGATGACTACGGGAATCCGATTCCAGATCTTGAGGTATATGTGTCTGCAATGGACCTGCCGACACTCATGGCTGAGGAAACCGAACTAATCGGGCTCTACACCGTTTTCATCGAGCATCTTCCTAGAACACAGGGATACGGAACAAAGAACATCAGTATAGAGGTGGCAGGTCAATTCATTGAGCCATCAGCGATGTCAGGCACATTCTATCTATCTGTCGCCAATCCAGAAATCGGCCTCATAGATACTCAGACAGCAGTATCGTTCACTGCGATTTCATTCGTCGTGAGCCTGTTCGGTATGTTCCTCTACTTCAGAATGGCACCATCACTTCGAAGGACGGGACCAGGCAAAGAAGAGCTGCAGAAGTCCGTGAAACGCATGGATAGACTCTATCTTGTCATCGTGCTGGCGAGTGCAGTGGGCTTTGTGGCATCTATGAGGCTCAGCGCGATTGGCGACTTTGGAGGAGCGCTAATCCTTACTGTGACCCTTCTTGGAGCCTCTGTGCTTCTCTATGGCCTCTGGCTCTACAGAGATGCTGTATCAGCAGTCATGGTTACTGGTGCATTGAACAAGAAGAGGATGGTCGCGGGACTATGGCATCTATTCTTCGTCCCTATTGTCATAGTGATGATTCTCACTTATGGAGCAGAGATTGATTGGTTCAAAGCATATATGATAGATCCGGCAATCGACATAGGTGGCTTGTCCATACCTACCATCATGACGACGATATTCGTCGCATATCTATCATCTATTCTGGTTGTAGTGGTGAATCTCTATCGAGAAGTGAAGAATGGTCTTAGGAAGCTCAGAAGAATGCGGGATGCGGACACACCAGTCGCTGTTATCGAAGATGAGAAAGAAGCAATGGTCAACAGATTCAGTTCCTCAGTGAGAATTAAATTCCTGATGTTTCTGGTCGTCGTAGGTGCTGCCGCAGTGACAACAATGGACTTCCTGCAGAGCTATGAACTTGGAATCATTGTACTCTTGCCTGTCGCCTTCTTGGTTGTGATACCATTCATCTCGTCTAGGATTGTCCAGGCGCTGAACCGCGCCTCAAAGGTCAAAATCAAGAAGACCGGAGTACCCACGGGGGAGGAATCAACCACATCGGTATCAGAAGAAACTGCATGATAATACATCTGTGGCGAAATTGGAAATCGGAGAAGAAGGGGTCAAGCGAGGAAAGGAACCGAAGATGGATGCGATTCAGATTATGAGCAGATGAAAGATATCGGATTGGGGGCGATGTGATTCCTGCCCCGAATCCAGTTACACGAATAGCGGTATCCAACTACTCCTCATCAGGCGCGTCTTCTCTCGATTCAGCCTGTGAATCAGATACGGCGTGCTTTGATTGGGCAGTGCCATTCGATCAGTCTTCAGAGCCTTTTTCCTCTTCCTGTTTAGGAACGCTTGCAGTTTCCTCAGCAGCTGCTGCTTCCGCCCCAGCTTCCTTCTCAGTCGGTATCCATTTCTTACCTGCATCGATATCGCCCTGGAATTTCTTAATCTGAGTCTTGCGGCTAACATAGAGAGCGACAATCACTGCAAGAGACAACGCTGCACCCACGATTGTTAATGTCGTCAGAAACGTGCTTGCACTGTCACCAAGCAATTGCTGCCAAGTGATGACGAGGAATGCGAGACCTGCAATATTCATGACGAAGGATCGTAGTGGTGTTCCAACCTTGACGATTTCAGTGACCTTCGTATCAACCATTGCTGCAGCGATGACACCAGCGCCGTAGTCTGTTGATTTCGTCTTCTTTGCAAGGGTGCGTATATCTGAGCTCTTCTTCTTGCCCATGACTTTCAGTGCGATGGGTACTTTCGATGCCAGAAGGTCAGCGTATTGAATGCGGGCATCATCGCTCGTCAAATTGCACTTCTTGCACATGTCCACTTTCTTGTTCCAGTCGCGTTTGCACTTCGGACACTTGTCACCTTGCCAAGCTTCCGGTGCGGTTTCTCTCAGACGCTGTCTGATGATGTACTCGCTGACGCCACTGTCCTCTCGTCCTGATTCATCGGAGCTCTTCTTCTTCCCGAACTTGGTCATCCCGGCAAGCATAGAGAACAGGAGTGGCAACGCACCAATAACTGTCAAGTTAGGTAGAGATTTTAGTTCAGAGGCCTTCTTCTGAATTCCTCGAAGCTTGTAGGCAGTCTTTAGACCATCAAAGAGACTCCTGAATCCGTTACCAACGCCATAGACAGCACCGACAGTCGCGGCACTCGCGGATATTCCAGTCACTGATGTGAAGACATCTAGTGGCGTTGCCGGTATACTGAAGTAGAAAGGTTCACTCTGCAGAATATTTACAGTTGTATTGCCCTCAACAAAGTATCTGAAGTCCATTGAAGCCTCTATGATACCTGTGACGAGTTTGAGAGGCCCATAGTTGAAGATGGATGAGAAATCGATGAACGCATTGATAACAGGAATCGCCATTGTATGGTCGACCCAAACCCACGTTGAGTTCGTGACTGGTTCAACGATCGTGATGGGAAAGATCGCAATTCCTTGGTAGTAGAACATGATTGTACCGCTCATGTTTAAATCGTGTGCACTTGTCACATTGATCTGGAGTGTGAGCAGCATGGGAGCTTCGATATTGAGTACGAGAGGTGCAGACTGTGAATAGGCTCCAATAACGTTTTGCCCATCGAACGCGGCGTACACATAGAGTGTGTCGTCATGGAGAAAGTCGGTGGGAAACACAGGTACTTGGGCAGTCGTCGTGCTCAGGGCAGCACTCCCAACCAACATCACTAGAAGCAGAGTCATGAAACCAACGAAGATAGTCTTTGATGGCGAGCGACGCATCAGTCAAATTCAACTCCTGAAACAACACTGGCAGTGCTCACTGACTGTTAACGACTGAAAAGGGTTTTGCGCGTCTATGGGGGTAGAGATTGAGGCGTCGGTTCTCGAGTCCCGCGTACCATGTCTGCGACTTTCCTTGCCACGGAGGCAAAGCCCTCGCTCTTCTTAAGCACACCCTTGGCGCCAACCTCAGCAGCCAATCTCATTGAATCAGTATCGAAGTAGGCAGTAAGGAGGTGGACGTTGGTAATCCCCATACTCGTCAGCTTTTTGGTGCACTCAAGACCTCCCATCTCAGGCATCTTCATATCCATAAGAACAAAATCTGGTGGATGACCTTGTCTGATGCACTTCCTGGCCAGTCCGATGGCTTCCTGACCATTTGATGCTGTAATGAGTTCGAAATCGTCAAGGAACTTCCTCAGATACGCATTCATTACTTCATGAATTGCCGGCTCATCATCAACAATCAGGATGCGCAGTGACACGAATGATTCCCCATAATGCATTCAATGATGACCCATAGTCAAGGCACCTTATCAATAGTGTGTTCGAAAGGCTCCATATGAAGCAACATTGCTCTTCGCGAATCTATTTAACTAGCATAGCTCATGAACGCCATCAGGTGCAAGTTATGGTCTTTAAGCGGATGCCTCTAGAAGTCTGGTTCGACGAATACCAGTTCGAGATTGATTATGACATTGGCGAGAGCGGAATGAAATTCACCTCTCTGAAGAACCTAGGAATCGACCTCAATGAAGTCGATTTGCGCTATGGCTACCATCTTGGACATCCAGATCTGAGGAAGGAGATAGCGAAGCAGTATAAAGGGATGACTTGGGAAAACGTTGCAGTCACTACAGGTGCGAGCGAAGGCAATTTTGCAGTCATTGGACATCTAGTCGGTGCGAGGGACCATATGATTGTTGAACATCCAACCTATCCTTCGCTTTACCAGATACCAAGGTCTCTTGAGAGAGACCTCTCGCTATTCAGACTTACGTGGAATAATGAATTCAGACCAGATATGGATGAACTGCGAAAACTGGTCAAAGCAAATACCAAGTTGATTACACTCACACATCCAAATAATCCGACAGGCTCTGTGATAACGGAAGATGAGTTGAAAGAAGCCATCGAGATTGTTGAAAAAGCAGGCGCATATCTCATGGTGGACGAGACCTACAGGGATATGATGTTTGACAATCCCCCGCCGCTGGCAGCAACGATGAGCCCTAACGCAATCAGTCTGACTAGTATGTCTAAGACATGGGGTCTTCCTGGCATTCGCATTGGTTGGGTTGTTGCGGACACATCTGTCATTCAGGCAATCAGGGCCGTACGGGAACAAGTGACAATCTGTAACTCCTCCTTGGGAGAAGCGATTGCTAAGGCAGTTCTGAAACAGAGGAAGGCGCTGCTGACGAAGCTTCGTAAATCGATGCTGACAAACTTCAGGATCCTCAAAGATTGGATGAACAATCAAAAATGGCTCGAATGGATTGAGCCCAAGAGTGGTGTCGTAGGAGCCCCAAGACTTGTCCGTGGAGGAAGTACCGATGAACTCTGCCAGTTGCTGGTGACCAAGTATCGTACTTTCACAGTACCCGGTTCAAGGATGGAGCTTGATGGACACCTCAGAATCGGATTCGGTGGAGAACAAGAAGAACTGACCAGAGGTCTTGAGCAGCTAGGTCTGGCTCTGAAAGAGATCCATAAGTGAGTATTCCATAGGTGTTCATTAGGGTATGGCCGGACGTGTGGTTGGATGCGTCGTGTCAAATGGCCGAATCGAATAATTCGCTAGAGCAGCATACCAAGACAGTCTGGACTGATATTGTGCACCTCACGCCTGAGTGCCGACAAGTCAATGTGCGATTTAGAGTCGTCAAGAAGGGAGTCGCAAGGAGAGTCACTTCCAAGTCCTCAGGCAGGCAGTACGAAGTATCAGACTGTGTAGTTGTGGATTCTACTGCAAGAATCAATCTGACTCTCTGGAATGAGGATGTTGACCGCATTAGTCAAGACTATTCATACTGCCTCATGAGTGGACACATCAACATCCTTGACGAATGCATGAGTCTCTCGGCGGGACATTGCGGGAAGATTGTGGAATCAGATGTGCTAATCGAGAATACAGATGACAAGTTCGATATGAGCCGACCCTTCATGGGAAGACCCAAGCGCCGGAGATCCCGATTCACGACTTCTAGGGTTCTTCAGGGTACAATTGGTCGGGAAGCTGGCGGGTACCCATCACGGAAGTCCTTTTGAGGTCGAACGAACTAGACGTGCTGCGATAGGTGCGTCGAGAATGAGAGTGAGAATCCAGAATGATGATGTTCCCTATCCGCTTTCTATCCTGAGAGGAAGACTCAGACTCAGCGGGCTGCGGGACACCGAAGTGGCGGGTATCATCGCTGGTTCCTTGGCAAATCAGCCCTCTTCGAAGTTTTGGACTGAAGAGGAACTTGTCAATTCCATCGAGAAGGCACTTGAAGAATATCCACCACTTGTATGCGAGAATTTCCGGTTGTTGACCGCATATGAACAGGCTCGAGGACTGTCAGACTCCAACCGGTCTCTCCTCCTGGTCCTCGAGGGAGCTTCAGCAACAGGCAAATCAATGCTTGCGATGGAACTGCTTCAAGATCTTGCAGCTACACGATTCATCAGCACTGACTCTGTTCGGCAAATCATGAGGGGGATTTACACCAAGCAGAGTCATCCCGAACTGTATTGCCACACCTACCAGGCCCACAAGTATAGGAAGTCGGGCGATCCATCGCTTGACCCAGTCATCCGAGGATTCATTGCTCAGTCTGAGCTTGTCATACCCCATGTGCAGGACCTAGCGGGAAGACTCCTTGAGGAGGGAGCAATTGCTGTTGTCGAAGGTGTTCATGTCTATCCAGGAAGCCTAGCGAGTCTGGGTGCGAATGTGATCGAGGTTGTCATCAGTCCGAGCTCGAAGACTCACAGAGCCATGTTCCTGAACAAGTATGCAACAGGAAAGTTGAGGACTGTTTCGGGGAATCAGTCTCTTCGCATAAAGGAATACGAAGATACAAGAATCATTCAAGACTACATAGTCGCTTGCGCCTCGAAATGTGGCGCGCCTATCGTTGAAATGGAGAACTATGAAACAGCTCGTATGGAGATCTCCAGACTCGTTATTGAGAGGGTAAGATATCTTGTTGAGGCTCATGAATGAGGAGAAGGATATGATATGAGTTGGAAAAACGATTCTCTTGACAGGCTATTCAATCCACGTGCCATTGCAGTTATTGGTGCGTCGGATAAACCAGATAAACTCGGAGCTCTGTCTCTGCTCGCGCTGCATTCCTTTGAGGGCACTGTTGTACCTGTGAATCCCAGACTCAAATCAATCCGAGGTCTTGAATGCTATCCAACCGTGGAGTCGATAGATACTCAAATAGATCTCGCAATCGTAGCTGTTGGTCCGCAGCATGTACTACCCGCATTAGAGGATTGTGCGGCTGCCAGAGCAGGGGGTGCAATCATTTTCTCTGCTGGATTCAAGGAAATGGGCGGACTCGGAATAGAGCACCAAAACCTTTTGAGAAAGTTAGTTGACAAAGCTCACATTGCTGTCATCGGACCAAACTGCTTGGGCGCTGGCAATCCGGGAATCAGTCTCAATGCAACATTCTTCCCACATCCGGTTCCGATGAAGAAAGGAACAGTCGCAATGGTGAGCCAAAGCGGAGGAGTCACAGGCCTCATGCTCTATCGCGCCTCAGACGTCGGTCTTGGAGTGTCCAAGTTTGCAAGCGTTGGAAACAGAGTGAATATCGATTTTCATGACATGGTGCGCTACCTCCGGGACGATCCTCTGACTGAAGTGATCTGCCTATTCATCGAAGGAACTGAATACGGCCGCGAAATGATGAATGAGATAACCAAGACAACCCCCAAGAAGCCCGTAATCGTCTTCAAAGTGGGGAAGACACCGTCGTCGAGAGAGGCCGCTTTGAGCCACACAGGGAGTCTTGCCGGAAATGCCGAACTCTACAGTGCCGCAATAAAACAGTCAGGAGGGATAGAGGTCTCAGGGATTGAGGACATGGTTGATCTCGGATATCTGCTCTCTACATGCAAACATCGCCCCAAAGGAAATCGGGTCGCGATCGTCACTCATACCCTCGGAATTGCACTCATTGTTGCTCAGGTACTTGAAGAGAATGGAGTAACCCTACCTGCTCCATCTGAGAAGAACGCAAAGTTGATTGAGGACAGTCTTGGTATGCCAGTTGAGATACCAATTAAGAATCCTGTCGACCTGCTGGCCACAGGGTGGGCGAATCCCAAAATCTTTGCCGATGCTCTTGAACTCATCCTCAACGAAGAGCAGTATGATGCAGCAGTCATTGTCTTTTCGCCGAACTATCAGGAGAGCATAGGCGGAGGAATGCCCATCAATGAGATTGTCGAGATCGCTCGGAAGAGCAATAAACCAGTCATCAGCGTGTTGACTTCACCAATCACGCGGAAGCCTCCAGGGCATGAAATTCTTGAAGAGGGCGGCATCCCGTTCTATCCCAGTCCACAGAGAGCAGGAATGGCGCTTGCTAATTCAATAAGGCTGGCACGAAATGGCACGACCCGAGTGTAGTCAGAAAGACCTCGGCAGCAGCATTTGTTTGTGAACCGCTACATGATGGGCAAACGAATTTCGGGCCTTGAACCAGACCTGAGAGGACAGCTGGTCGATCAGTATTATGAGAAGATCCAAGTTGAGGACCTTTGAGGGATGATTGCACAATAGAGCAAGATGCGTCATGCTACTGCCTTGCGGATGCTGAAGCCATACATTGGTAGGGGTTTCTCCCAGAACTGTTAAATCTCACTTTCAGGGTACAGTATGTGGCACAGGAAGGACCGCACATGATTGAAGCCGGGTCTGATTATGTCCTCAAGATGGTCGCATTGGGTGACGGTGCAGTCGGGAAGACCAGCTGCATCATGCGATACACTGAGAACAGATTCGGTGAGCAGTACAAGGCGACCATAGGGACCAGCATTGCAGTCAAGAACGTCGTAGTGGAGATCGAGGGCAGGGCCCGAACTGCGCAGATTGTCCTCTGGGACCTTGCAGGGCAGCCCACATACAGGGACCTGCGGCAAAGGTACATGGTCGGCTCATCGATGGCATTCCTAGTATATGATGTGACACGGCCAAGCACCTTCCTCAGTCTCGATGACTGGTATAAGAATTTCCGCAAAGTCTGCCCAGATGCCATTGTCGCACTCGTGGCAAACAAGGTTGATAGAGAAGACAGGTTAGTGCCGACTGAAGCAGGCGAAATGCTTCAGAAATGGCTTGGCGTGTTGTACCTGGAAACGTAAGCCCTTACCGGACAGAATATCAACGCACTCTTTGAGAAATGCGCAGAGTTGGCAATCAAGCGGGAACTGGAAAAGGAGATATTGTAGGGGCTCCTATGTAGATGTATACTGCGTCTTGCATCCTAGTTCTGCTTTCAATTATGCGTGATGTTGCTACGGGTAGAATGTCTGAGCCGCTTGAAATGCGTAATCGAGTACTAGGTTTGGCAGGATAAACAACAGGAGTACAACGAATACGCAAATGCCTGCTGAGAGCATTGAGGATCGTGGCATACACAGCTTCGTATCATTGGCTGGATCCAGCATGTAGGAGTACTTCAAGACACGGAGGTAATAGCCTAGAGAAAAGACTGAGTTCAGGAGGCCCACTAAAGCCAGCCACCACATGCCTGCAACAATTGCACTCTGGAATACAACTAGCTTTGACCAGAAACCGACACCGACTGGCAGACCGGCCAAAGAAAGCATCAGGATTGCAAGCATTGCTGACGCCATCGGAGCCTTCTTGCTGAGCCCAGCCAGATCGTCGTAGGTTATCCGTCTTGCTAATGTAAGGGACATCGCCCATACGAGAATGAATGCCGCTGTCTTCATGATGGAATGGGCGAAGGCAAAGAAGACTGCCGATGCCATTCCAATTTCATTTCCTGCAGCGATGCCAATGAACAAGTAGCCCATCATTGCAATGCTTGAGTAGGCAAGCATTCTCATAATGTCCTTCTGAGCTAGTGCAAGCACATTCCCGATGACCATAGTCAGAATTGCAACTCCAGCTATCAACGGAGCCCACTCCGTCTTAGCAACGAAGAAAGCAATCATGAGAATTCTCATGAGAGCACTCACGCCGGTCTTCTTTGACCCGCCAGCTAGATACGCAGTAACACTTCCGTCAGCACTGGCGTACGCATCTGGCACCCATTGCCACCCAGGAAAGATGCCTACCTTGAATCCAAATGATACAATGAAGAGGACCATGGCCAGGAGCAGCGTATAGGCCGAAGACTCGCTTCCGACTGGAGTTGCCCAAAGGTTTGTGATGTAGATCCTGATTGCCTGCAGATCCGTAGAGCCCGTAACCCCCAAGGTGAGAGCAATGCCTAGTAGCATGAGAGCAGTTGCCAACAGACCCATCACGAAGTACTTCAGCGCACCATCTACAGCCTCCCTGTGAGGGCCAAGTGCGACTAATACATAGGTGGGTGTAGACATTAGCTCCCAAGCAATAAACAGGGCGACGAGATCGGTTGCCATGACGACCCACAGAGCTCCTGCGAATGAGATGAGAAGCAGAAAGTTATAGGTCCCCTTGTCTCCGCCCCATACACTCGATGACATCAGGACCAGGAAGGCCACAACTAGCACAATGTAGATGAAGATGTCACTGAAAGCATTTCGAACAAAGAGCGTTCCAAAGGAATAGCCTGGCATTGTCTCTGGAATTGTCTCTGGATTGAGCAAGACCATCTCAAGTGTTGCAAGAACTACACCAACGAAGCTGACACCGAGGGGATTGTATCTAAGACCAATTACCAATGCCAGTATTGCGAAAAGCACCAGGGTTATCGCTGGGAGCGACATAATCCAACCATCAGGAACGAAAGCTAGGATTGCATCTGTCAATCCGGAGAAGACACTTCGCAAGAAACTCGCAATCAAGTCTAGTTGCATCATCAAGGCATACCTCCCAGGAGCATCTGTTCGATAACTGGTTGTATTACTCCGAGAATCAAGTCAGGCCATATTCCAAGCAAGATGACAGGAATCAGCATCAGTGTTGGCGCGACCAGGTCGTTCCAGGAGGCCTCAGAGACCTCCACTTGAGGGTCAGGGTCGCTGAACACGATTCTGTTCAGCATCCACAGCATGTAGCCCACCGTGAGAAAGATGCCAAAGGCAATCAGTGCCGACAGGGGGTATATCACAATAGCTCCAAAGATGACCAGTGCTTCAGCAATAAAGCCACTAAAGCCAGGTAGACCAAAAGCTGCGAGCGTGGCGATTATCAACACTCCAGAGAGGTGCGGTGCTCTGGTCATAAGACCCTTGACATTGGGAATCTCTCTCGTCCCTGCGC
>Ga0153915_10001512_pt1 | contig 21328 bp, 10 predicted proteins | sample Opewatmetagenome_2_FD_107003 | JGI IMG/M metagenome (GOLD analysis project Ga0153915, IMG submission 107003) | Freshwater wetland microbial communities from Ohio, USA - Open water 3 Core 3 Depth 3 metaG | ecosystem: Environmental > Aquatic > Freshwater > Wetlands | place: USA: Ohio, Lake Erie...
CAAACTGTTCCTGTAGTAGTACCGCCTGCGTTTATTTCATCTACGCGCCAGTAATAAGTCGTGCTGTTAGTCAGTGTTCCGGGGCTGTATGTCGTGGTAGTCTGGCCGCTGCTTACCAGCGATGGCGAATTTGATGTTCCGAAATAGACGTTGTGCGAGGTGGCGTTTGTGCCGGCCGTCCAGCTTAGGGTTGTGGATATGCTGACATCTGTCGCTCCTGTGGACGGGCTTGGTGAAGTCGCCTGTCCGGGAGCAGCAACGATAGTTGTGAAGCTCCAAACCGTTCCTGTAGTAGTGCCTCCTGCGTTTATCTCATCTATGCGCCAGTAATAAGTCGTGCCGTTAGTCAGTGTTCCGGGGCTGTATGTCGTGGTTGTCTGGCCGCTGCTTACCAGCGATGGTGAGCTTGATGTTCCGAAATAGACATTGTGCGAAGTAGCGTTTGTGCCTGCCGTCCAGCTAAGAGTTGTGGATATGCTGACATCTGTCGCTCCTGTGGACGGGCTTGGTGAGGTCGCCTGACCGGGAGCAGCAACAATGGTCGTAAAGCTCCAAACATCACCAGTGGTTGTTCCGCCGGCGTTCTTCTCATCTATGCGCCAATAATAAGTCGTGCTGTTAGTCAGTGTTCCCGGGCTGTATGTCGTGGTAGTCTGGCCGCTGCTTACCAGAGACGGCGAGCTTGATGTTCCGAAATAGACATTGTGTGAGGTGGCGTTTGTGCCTGCCGTCCAGCTAAGGGTTGGAGTTATGCTGACGCTCGTTGCCCCGGTGGACGGGCTTGGTGAGGTTGCCTGCCCTGGGACTGATGTTGATGAAAGTGCAATGGTTGTAATAGAGTTAGCAGGCAATAACAATTTACTGCCTGAGGTGTAACTTCCTTTTGATGTCCAGTATGACGACGAAGTTGAGCGCCAAACATTGCCGTCTGTGACTGTATAGCCGGTAAAGGAAAGTGTAAGGTTTATATCAGTGGTCGTATTGGTGTTAAGTATTATAGCACTTAGACTCTTGCCGTTGGGGTCGATGAAAGCCGATATCCTCAGGTTGGATGAGGTGGTATTGGCGTCCACTCGTACCCAGTTGGGGTCTGTGAAATACGAAAAGTGCTTCATGGCATAATAAACGGAGTTGATTGTATAGCTCGAAGATGTGATGGTTACCAGGGAGTCGTTGCCGTTCCAGAACAATTCCCAGTACAGATATGCCGAAGCGCCTTCTATGGTCATATAATTGTTTATTAAAATCGCGAGATTCATTGCGTCACTAAAATCGAAGGTTCCGCTGCCTGAAAATTCCGTCTGCAACAGGGGTTTACTGCCGTATGATGAGGCGAGAGCCGCCATATAGCCGACTTTTCCATCGGGGGTATCCGCGCTGTCGTCATAGGGGTGATGAGCATAGCCATAGACGTTGGCTTTGTCGTTAGTGTCGAGTGCGTCTATGTAACTGTTTGTATCAGCGAAGTTTGCGGTTTCCGGGGCGAGAAGTTTCGGGTGGCTCGACAATGTATTAAGTTTTGTGTATAGAGCCGCGAACGCCTGTTTGTAGCCGGCGTTGGCGTCTGTTTCTGTTGGCTTAAAATAACAGGTGTCCCAGGCGGCAGTGTAGTCGGGTTCGTTTTGCATATTTATATAGTAGGCATCTACCCCGGCGCTGGACCATGCGGTCAAACTATCGGCCCACCACTGGGCGAAATCTGCATAAACGTAATTACTGTTGGCATCCTTGGCAAGGGTTCCGCCGACGGTGTCGCTGTTGCTTTTGAGTGACGCCGGGGGAGACCAGGAAGAAATCATAACGCGTATGGGGTGACCTAACGATGTATTTGCCTTGGAAACAATCGTGGCGGTATTGCTTATATAAGAGGTGCCGCCGCTTTCGTTATAGGCGTTGCGAATCCTGTATATATCGAGGCCCAGATTGCCGAAAAGCACGTCGTAGATGGCCGATTGAGAACTGCCGAGGGAGACAAGCGTGCTGTCGTACCAGGCGCCCGCTGCGCCAAAGCCGTCGAGTGTCTGGTGGCGAACAGTCGTATTGATAACGCCTGTTATATTGGAATCAGCGACTGCCTGCTGGCCATATACGTTTGCGTCATCAACATAAAGTGTTATTCCGGAATTGGGGCCTTCGACATAAAGATATAATTCTGTGCGAGAAACGCTTGTCGGGACGGTATAGGTACCGGAAAGCTTGACCCAACTGGTAGTTACAGAGCTGCTGCTGTCCACATTAGTGTAGGTGGTCGTGCCGTTATCTGTTCTTTGAATGGACAGTTTAACGATAGCTTTTGATGAAGAATTGGTTTTTACATAAGCTGATATTGTATAGGTGTTTTGGTCCAGCACCTTGCTTAATATATCCTGTTGTATCCCCTGGTAAGTGGCGGTTCTGCCGGAGGCCACGCCGCAGTAGGTGCCGGTTTTAGGAGATGAAGTGCTAACTGAAATTGTTGCGCCATAGTGTGATGACCAGCCGGTGGTTGTGCCGGTTTCAAAGCCGGGGTTGGTCAGAACGTTATTTACATCGCCATAGGATGTTCCCAATAGCGGGATTAAGATTAAGAATACACAAATTGGATACCAAGATATGGCTTTTTTGCTCTTTTTCATCATATTCCGTCCGTGCAAACCCACAAAATGGCCCATCGTAGGGCTGGAGGTGTGAAATGCCGGCTGATTTGTCCGGCTCCCGCCTTTGCGACTGGAACAGTAAACGATTACTTAATACTATATCCTAATGTACGTGGTTAGTCAAGCATATATTTGGTGAAAAATAAATGGCCCATATTATAGTTATAGGGCCATAATGCCATTCCAGAGGTTGATTGCCAACTACTCCCAGCAAGAACGGTAAAAATTTTGTGTTTTGCCAGTTCAAATTAACAGGGAGGCCTGCTTTTTGGCTTTAGCCCCCCGATTATTTCGCAAAAAAGGCCTTTTTTTTGTCCCAGGATGGGCAGTATAGCCGGTTTTTGAGCGGTTTTTTTGGCAAATAAAAAAAAATTCAAAAAAAAGCTGGACATTGGTAAATAACAATGCTAATGTATAAGTAAACGATTACTGGACGTTTTGTGATTACGACGCTCTTCGCAAATTTGAATAACTGCAATCTTATGCGAAGCAAACCTTATTGCCTTCCAATAGATTAACAAAAAGCATAAGAAAAAGCAATATTATATAGTGAATGGAAACCTGTTAGCGATTTCAGGATGTATATAATTGGATTAAGGTGAAGAAAAAATGAGTAACCCTCGAAGCAACGGTGTACCGACCATCAGGGAGGTTGCTTCTCATTGTGGCGTAAGCCAGGCGACTGTCAGCCGGGTATTGAACGGTAATTTCAAGCATGGTTTTTCTGTCAGACGTGAAGTTCATCAACGTATTATCGATATTGCAAATTCACTTGGGTATCGTCCCAATCTCGCGGCCAAGAATCTTGTCAGACGCCAAACACAGGTAATAGCGATTCTCGGTTGTAACATTGCTTTGGGATTTCCAGGCAACATTTATCAGGCCATTATCGAATCCTGCGTTCACGAGCTGCACACGGGCGGCTATGATGTTTGCATGTCCGTTCCAAATCTGACGGGAAACCGCTGCGAACTGCCGCCGTGGAAAGTTGATGGAGTAGTTGTCCTTCAGGAGTGTTCGCAGGAAACAATCGCGGAGATGGAAAGGGCATCTCTGCCTTATGTGGTTATCAATGGCGTTGGCGGCCCCACCTGCTCGTCAGTGATTCCAAATGATATTGAAGCAACAAAGATAGCTGTGCATCATCTGATGGAACTTGGGCACACACAGATAGCTTACGCAGGCCCCACCAGCGAGCACTATAAGCACAGAAGTATTAACGACCGTCACGATACATACGTTTCCGAGTTGAACATACGCGGGCTTGAGCCGATTAAAAATCACGACAAGATGTTTAACTCGGCATCTGCTTTTTTGGCTTCCTCGGTTATTAAACATCACGCGACGGCGATTCTCGCGTACGACCATATCGAGGCGATGAGAATTCTCCATGGCGCGAATATGCTTGAAATTCAGATTCCTAAGCAGGTTAGCTTGATTTGCTTTAACGACGAGTATCTATGCAGCATTGTTAGTCCGCCGCTCACGACGGTAGCGGTGCCGTCGAGACAAATGGGACAGATAGCCGCGAATTTGCTGCTCAAGCGTCTGCGGTCGCCTTCGGAGTATCATCCTGAGTGCGTAAAACTTTCGCAGAACCTTATAGTGCGGTCTTCGACGGCGGCGCTGGTTAATAAATCGACAGAAATTGCGCTTTAGTTATCTGCCCGATATGTGGGCAGGGATTTAGATGAAAAAGACGTGCCGGGTATGCCGGCTGAATATAAAAACGTGGAGTTAGTAAAGTGTAAACAGGGTGAAGTGTCGAAAATACATATAGGAGGTATTGAGATGATGAAAATTAAATTACTAACAACCGTATTAATTGTTCTGGCTGCCGTTGGGATTGTAACGGCGGCAGAGGTCATCAATGTTGACATAAAGAGTTATGGCGACAACACGCCTTATGTCGGCAATGGGGCCTATGATGTCGGTAATGGCGCTGTCTGGATTCCTTATTCTGGCGGATGGGCGGTTCCCGTAGGGTCGGCGCGAAGCGAGGGACTTACTCCGCCGGTACCAGAGCTAAATCAGTATTTATCCAGTATTTATGCCGCTCAGGTCTGGATTGGCGACAATGGGCTAATACATGGCTATCAGTCGGGAACAGGTTTGATGGATGACGGATTTACGGCAACATCGCCGAACGAGCCGAATATTTCTATTTTTGGCGAGGGCGCATACACGGGGCTTTACGATATCTATGTTTATGGGAACGATGACGGAAACTTTATACTGGATCAGAATGGTGTCAAGGACACAAGACATGTAACGGGCGGAGTAGCTTCCGGAACGTTTGTCGAAGGCGGAAACTATGTGATTTTCACAGACGTGAACGTCATCAGCTCTGATTTCTCGAAGCTGTACCTGACCTATACGAATAAGCTCAACGCCCTTCAGTTTGTCAAAAAGAAATCACCTTTTGTTATTGAACCTAATTCACTGGGTTTAATTAGGATTCCGGCGGGCGACTGGGATGTGGCGGGCGATAGAAATACCAGAACGACAGAGTCAAACCGCTATGGTCCAGACACCTTCTACGATGATGTTAATGGAATCGGCAGTTACGTCGGCTACCTGGATACAGGCGAGTTTATGGATTATGATATTAATGTTGATGACGCAAATAAGGGGCAATATCAGATTTGCCTGGGTATCTTTGGCAACACAACATATGGTTATATCCCCGCCGGTGAGGTGAGGATTTTGTTGGACGACGTAAATCTCGGTGATGTTAATCGTCTGTCTTCCGATATCGTTCCGACAGGATCGCTTGGTGATACAACGTCAGTTACTGCCAATCTTTATCCTGGCAACCATACGTTGAGATGGCTGCTGTATTACGGCAGCGGTAATTCGGGCTTCAGCCTTGCCTACGTGAAATTTACGCGTATCGGCAATATTTCCGAAGGTTGGGAAAACCTTGATTTATGGGCAAATGACTGGTTGCTGTGCAATAACCCGGATCCGAACGGATGTTTATGACGTTTTGAGTTCTATATCCCGATGAAAAGACAAAGGTACATAAAAAAAAAGGAGAAGGAAATATGAGATATAAATTCGAACTATCAATTATGATTGTTATGCTTTTCGGCTTGTCGCTTGCGGGTGTTGCCTCGGCAGACAGCACTACAAAAACGCTATATGTTGATGGGGTAAAAGTGGGAACTTCAACCGTTGCCGAGGCGATTAGTTTCCCTTATCAGCGTCTGACGATCGGGTCAGAGGGAAGCCGGTATTACCGTTATAACGGACTTATCGGTGAGATTGATGAGTTTGCCGTATTTGGCCGGGTCCTAACCGATACCAATGTTGCCGACCTTCACGACGCTGGTGATTATGTTACGGCCGTTACTAACGCTGAACCTTTGCTTTATCTGCGTTTTGAGGATAGCAGCAGCGGCGATGGCGATAAAGCTGCGAATAGCGGTAGCCTCGCGGACGTGAACAGCACTTATATCGGGGCTGTTGGTCAGGATGCCAGCGGTTATGTCGGCAACGCCGCGATTCTGCATGGCACTTCCGGCGGGACGGGCGATCGTATTGACGTTTGTGACTGGGATGCGCGGTTGTCCTTAACCGATATATCGGTTGCGTTCTGGGTTAAGACAACGCAGAGCAGTGATTACCCGAGGTTATTCCAGCACAACGGCGGGAGCACCGAGCTAAGCAGTTATGGTGCGATGTACAACGCGGAGACCAACGCCATAGGTCTTATCGGCGGCGGCAGTACGAGTTACGTTAGCAGCACGATTAATAACGGCGAATGGCATCACATTGTGGTTACATTCAATTCGATAAAGACCCATCCATACGCAATAGAAGTGATGGCAGATGACCCTTGTGTGTATCTGAGATTTGACCATCCGCTTTCGGCGGATTCTTCTCAAAACCATTACTATGCGGGTTATACCGCCAATGCATCGATTAAGCCGGTAGGCAGCGCAATCGGCGGCCACGCCCTTTATTTGGATAATTCTCTCGGCAACGGTAAAAACGGATGCGCTTATGTGTGGAACAACGGGGGCAATGTGGGAAACTTAATCCAGGGCACCACCTACTACAGGTCGCAACCAGGCAGTACGAATTATTGGGGGGCCTACTATGCCCTTACGTACGACTCCAGCTTAACCCCCGTTGTTGGCTCCATGAGTTTTGAGTTCTGGCTTAAGAGTGCTCCCGAGCTTACGCCTAACACATACGCAATACTTTTCCAGCAGATTGATGGTATGTCCTGGGATTCAGATAATCCCACCGTGTATGGTAAAGAGCCCAATGCCCCCGGGATGGGTTTGTACACTGATAGTGGTGTGAGAAAACTGCGGGTTCTGGGCGGCAGTCAATGGTGGTATCCGGGCGTAAATGCTCCTCTCGACGGGAATTGGCACCATGTCGTTGTGACATACGACCCCAATGAGGATAATCCGGGGTACGACATGGCTATTGAAATGTACCTGGATGGTACCCGTTATGCAACAACAATTGTTGACCCCAACAACTACAATGCACAGCTGTCACCCTATCCTTTTTATGTTCTCATGATTGGTTCTGAGCAAAACCCTTATTATAGAAGCAATTCCTTCGGCGGATATATCGATGAATTTGCCGTTTATTCGGGCGTTTTGAGTGCAGACCGCGTAGCGGCGCATTATGCCGCCGGGCAGGCCGGTACCGAGGGGCAGCCCACAGATTGCGCCGAAGTTTGGGCAAGAGGTGAAGGACTGAATGGCGATTTAAACCATGATTGTATTGTGGACTTCTATGATTTTGCCATATTTGCCGCGAACTGGCGTGCGCAATAACTCGGGTAATTCTGATTGCGGAATTGCCTTGTAAATAGTTTTTACTGAGAAACGGATAGTTATAAAGTTGTGTTAAATGTTTTCGGTTGCGCGGCTCGTATCGGTTTGATTGGTCGGCAAAAGGCGAAGGACGCAGCTTTAGGGCGATTGATGAAATGTGTCTCGGCGTGTTATCTCGTTGAGACAGGCGAGCCGCGTGACCGGCAGATGAACAACGTAACGTGTTGTTCAGGGGTTGTGGATTGTCGCAAGTACGCTGGTTTTGTTGAAAATTTTATTGTGAAGGATTTAACGGTAGCATTATGAGAAAATTAAAAGGATTTACGCTGGTTGAGTTGCTGGTTGTAATCGCGATTATAGCGATGCTTATGGCCGTTTTACTGCCAGCCCTTAACAAGGCGCGTGGGGTAGCCCGCAGGATAGTATGCGGCAACAATCTGAAAACTCTTATGGAAGCAAATTTTGTCTATTCACAAACCTACGATGGAAAGTTTGTGCCCATTGGTTATTTGTCGTACCAACGTTCAGGAAGCACTGCCTGGGCTGTCACGTGGTGGCCGGATAACAAAGCTTTTTGTAATATTCTAAACAAGAACAAGCGTCACAATGCGTCGGATTCGGTTGGTAATTTCGCTTTCCCCAAAGAGCTGCTTTGCCCCGACGACGAGATAGCTAAAAATATCAACAACGCGACAGCTGCTAACAACTACGTTTTGACCAGTTATGGTTATAATGTTACAGAATTTATTAGGCAATATGGGAATCTTACCGACGCCACCACCTGGGTTACTTACTCTATGCCCATTCACCGGTGCGAGATAGGTTTTGAGGCATCGGCGGTGAAAAGAGCTCCTGAAAAACTCGCCTTTACCGAAGGTATTGACTGGTGGGTAGCGTGGGATGGTGCTAATTATGAAAAGGCTTGGGATGTTCTTCACGCGGCGACTATTACGCAATATCAGGCCATACCAGTTTATGGTCCAACGATGTACCGCCACAGCGAAGGCGCCAATGTCGCTTTTTATGATGGTCATGTCTCTTACTTGGGAAAAAAGGAGATTTTTGTCAAAAGCGACTATAATGCCTCTCCACAGCGACCGGGGATGTGGGTCGTGAATCGTCTCCCTTATAGTAAATAGTCGTAGTTGTTAATGTCAGGGCGATACCGATGTAATCACCGCAGAGGCCAGGGAAGGATTCCTTGACATTGTGGTTTTTCAAAGCTATTCTGCTTCTCAATCCTTTCTATAGTTTATTGCTTTACGGCAAAACCGTTTTACAATAGATTGTAAACCCAAGGACAATAATTCAAGGGGACGCAAATGCAGGACGAAACAAAGAAACTGTCGTTTGGCGAGAAGGTCGGGTACAGTTTGGGGGATAGCGCCGCAAATTTCATCTTCCAGACGGTAATGATGTTTTTGATGATATTCTACACCGATGTGCTGGGCATTTCGGGGGTGGCGGCCGGCTGGATATTCCTCGCTACGAGGATTTGGGATGCCGTCAACGACCCGATGATGGGGGCGATAGCCGACCGGACCAATACCAGATGGGGCAAATTCAGGCCCTGGGTTTTGTGGAGCGCGATTCCTTTCGGAATAGTCGGCGTCCTTATGTTTACGGCGCCGAATTTCAGCCCCACGGGCAAAATCATTTACGCCTTTATAACCTATAACTGCATGATGATGATTTATACCGTTAACAACGTTCCCTATTGCTCGCTAACTGGTGTTTTGACAGGCGACTCGATAGAGCGAACGGGTCTGTCACAATATCGTTTTATCTTCGCTATGCTTGCGACTTTTGTTGTGCAGAGTTTCGCGATGGATTTAGTTAAGTACTTTGGTAAAGGCAACGACGCCAAAGGTTTTCAGATGACGATGATAGTTTTCTGCTCGCTGGCCGTGATATTTTTCTTTATCACATTTTTTACGACCAAAGAACGAGTCAAACCCGACCCGAATCAGAAAACATCCCTGAAGCTGGACATCAAAGACCTCATTTTTAATCCTGCCTGGCTGGCCATAGTCTTTTTGACTATTTTTATATTTATTTATCTTTCGCTGCGCGGGGCGATGACACCTTATTATTTTAAATATTACGTGGGGCGAGAAGACCTTTTAGGCAAATTTAATATGCTGGGAATGGGGGTTACGCTTCCGTGTATCCTTCTCGCAAAACCTCTTGCTATTAGATTTGGGAAACGTAATACCTTTCTCGTTTGCCTGTTTCTTACGGCCGTTTTCGCATCGGCATATTTATTCATACCGCGGGACGCTATTGCCGTTATGTTCATTCTGCAGATTTTTGTTTCAGGTTTTTACGCCCCGACAATACCTATGCTGTGGGCGATGATTGCAGACGTGGCGGATTTCGGGGAATGGAAGACAGGCAGACGCGCCACGGGAATGACATTCTCGGCGACGACCTTCGGACTGAAAATGGGGCTTGCTTTGGGCGGCGCGTTAACGGGCTGGCTGCTGTCCTACTATGGTTACATCGCCAACCAGGAACAAACGGAATTTTCCCTCAAAGGAATTCGCTGGATGATGAGCATTATCCCGGCTATTCCCTTCTTTATAGGAGTAGCCATACTTTTCCTGTATAAAATTGACAAGCGGACTGAAATACAAATGACCGAAGAGCTTGTTGAACGACGCAAGCACTTCCAATATTGATTATGAGTATGAGGAGTCCAATTGGGCAACCACAAATACTGCCTTTAATCGCAGTATTATGCCTGTTTTTGCTCTTCATCGTGACCGGGTGTGGCAGTCAGCCCGCCCTTAAAAATGTTCTCGCAAAAGATTTTTTAATCGGCGCCGCGGTCAACGATGATGTTGTTTCAGGTAAGGATTCTCAGGCCGCCGCTATCGTTGAAAAGCAATTCAACACCATAACAGCTGAAAACGTTATGAAGTGGGCGTCGATTCATCCGGAGCCGAATGATTATAACTTTGCCCCGGCAGACCGATTTGTTGAATTTGGCCAAAAAAACAATATGTTCATCGTGGGCCATACCCTTGTCTGGCAACACCAGATACCTGCCTGGGTGTTTAATGATGACGCCAACAACACGCTAAGCCGGGACGCGCTGCTTGCGCGTATGAAGGACCACATTTTCACTGTTGTGGGACGTTACAAGGGCCGCGTCAACGGCTGGGACGTAGTCAACGAGGCGCTCACCGACAGCGGGCAGTTTCAAAGAACGAAATGGTATAAAATCATTGGCGAGGATTTCATCGCCAAGGCATTCGAATATGCCCACCAGGCCGACCCCGATGCTGAGCTGTATTATAATGAGTATTCACTCGAGGAGCCGGCCAAACGTGAGGCCTGCGTTCGTCTCGTGAAAGACCTCAAGGCCAAAGGTCTGCGCATCGACGGTGTCGGTATTCAGGGGCACTGGGGTATGAAGTACCCGACGAATAAAGAGCTTGATGCGTTTATCAACGCTTTTGCCCCGTTAGGTGTTAAAGTTATGGTTACCGAACTGGATATTGACGTTCTGCCAAGTGCTACTCAGTATATGGGAGCTGATATTAACGTCAGGTTTGAATTGCAGAAAGGGCTTAATCCTTATGCTAATGGTCTGCCGGATGATGTTCAGAAAAAGCTCGCGGACCGTTACGCGGATCTTTTTGCGATTCTGCTCGAACATAAAGACACAGTAAGCCGCGTTACCTTCTGGGGCGTTTACGACAAGACAAGCTGGCTTAATGACTGGCCTGTAATAGGGCGAACAAATTATCCGCTGTTGTTTGACCGCAATTACCAGCCAAAACCGGCATTCGATGCGGTGATTAAGGTCGTAAATACGAAATAATATGAAGTATTGGATTTTGTTTATTTCATCTTTGTTCTCGGTTTTTGGCTGTTCACAACAGCCGAAAACTTTCCAAAATCCGATTATATCCGGTTTTTACCCTGACCCGAGTATCTGCCGGGTGGGTGATGATTATTATACCGCGCATAGTTCATTCGAGTATTCTCCGGGCGTTCCTGTTTTCCACAGCAAAGACCTCGTGCACTGGGAGCAAATCGGCTATTGCCTGACCCGTAAAAGCCAGTTGCCCTTGGACAAGGTTCGTGCCTCAGGCGGCATCTATGCGCCGACGCTTCGCTATCACAAGGGCACATTTTATATGGTGACTACTAATGTGGATGGCGGGGGCAATTTTTACGTTACCGCCGCAAATCCGGCAGGGCCCTGGTCGGAACCCGTTTGGCTTGACCGCACCGGGATGGACCCGTCTCTCCTCTTTGATGATGATGGAAAGGTCTATTACATCCGCCACGAAGGTCAGGGCGACGGCTATATTGCCCAGAGAACGCTAAATCTCGATACAGGCAAGCTCGAAGGCCCCCTGAGAAAAATATGGGGCGGTACAGGCGGCGTATGGGCGGAAGGGCCGCATTTGTATAAAATCAAAGGCAGATATTACCTGATGATTTCAGAGGGCGGGACCAGTTACGACCACAGTGTAACCATTGCTCGCAGCGATTCGCCGTGGGGGCCGTTCGAATCCAATCCGAAGAACCCAATCCTGACGCATCGTAACCTTCCGAAGAATCCAATCCAGGTTGTCGGGCATGCGGATTTGGTTGATACGCCCGATGGGTGGTGGTTAGTTTGCCTGGGAGTCCGGCCTCAGCCGCCTGGCGCACGCTTTCATCATATAGGTCGTGAGACATTTCTTGCGCCGGTTGTTTTCGACGGCAATGGCTGGCCCGTGGTCAACGCCAACGGCACGATTCAGCCCGTGATACCATCGCCGAAATTGCCGCAGCATATCTGGTCGAAAAAGCCGGCGAGGGATAACTTCGACGGCAAATCATTAGCGATGCAGTGGAACTATTTACGGAATCCTTATCCGGAGGATTATTCTCTCACCGAACGCCCCGGCTTTCTGCGCCTGAATGGTTCTGATGTAAATATGAGTAACAAGGATTCGCCCGCATTTGTTGGCTGTCGCCAGACCGATTTCAACTGTGTCGCTTCGACGCTGCTTGAATTTGACCCCAATAGCGAAAATGAGGAAGCCGGTCTTGTCGTCCGAAGCAACGACAAACATCATTATGAAATCGGCGTAACGCTGAAAGATGGTAAACGTCAGGTTTTATTCAGAAAAGTCCTCAAGGGCAAAATCATAGAACCCGTTAAGTATGTTGATATCGGAGCCGGGCCTGTTGCGTTGTCGGTCAAGGCGACGCCGTTGACTTATGAGTTTTACTACAAGTCATCCAATAGCGATGCGCAGGTATTAGGCACGGCTTTGACGAAAGATTTGTCCGTTGAAGCGATTGGCTTTGAAGATGGAATGTGCTTTACCGGCGATTACTTCGGTATGTACGCAACCGGCAACGGACAAAAATCCAGAACCCCCGCAGATTTCGACTGGTTTGACTACGTCTCCGATTAGTTCTGAAAAACACTGAAAGGATATAATAATGAAGTTTAGGGTGAAAATACTCAGTTTGGCAATATGCAGTTTTGTTTTGCTGATTTCGCAGGCGGCATTTTGCAAGGTCAAACTTCCTGTTTTGATAAGCGATGGTATGGTTCTGCAAAGAGACGCCAATATCAAAATCTGGGGCTGGGCTGACGTAAATGAAAAAATAGCGATAAACTTCAACGGCAAAACACATGAAGCCGCAGCCGGCGCGGACGGCAAATGGGCGGTAATGCTTTCTGACTTAAAAGCAGGCGGCCCGTATAGTATGGATATCAACGCGAGCAATCATATAACTCTGACAAACATTCTGGTAGGCGATGTATGGGTATGTTCGGGACAATCGAATATGGAACTGCCTATGAACAGGGTAAAAAACCGTTATCCGGATGTAATTGCCAACGCCAACGACCCAAATATAAGGCAGTTTATTGTTCCGCACATATATGATTTCAAGGAACCAAAGGAGGATTTAAAATCTGGCAGCTGGGTATTGGCGAATCCCAAAAGCGTGCTTGAATTTACGGCTGTGGGTTATTTTTTCGCGAAGGAATTATATGAAAAATACCACGTTCCAATAGGTTTAATAAACGCAAGTTTGGGCGGCTCGCCGGCACAGGCGTGGCTGAGCGAGGACGCCTTAAAAGCGTTTCCTGATTACATGGAAACAGCGAAAAAATTTAAAGACAGCAATTACATTAGTCAAATCACGGAAAAAGAAAAAGCCGTCAGTGACGCCTGGTATGGTCGTATCCAGCAGTTTGATAAAGGGCTGGAAAAAGGTCAATCGCAGTGGTTTGATGTGAATTATGACGCTTCGCAATGGGCGGCAATGAATGTCCCCGGGTACTGGGCGGATGGCTCCCTGGGAAACGTGAACGGCGTTGTCTGGTTCAGAAAAGAAATTGATGTCTCGGCTTCTATGCTCGATAAGCCCGCAAAACTTTGGCTGGGCAGGATTGTCGATGGCGATTTTACTTATGTTAACGGAAAGCAGGTAGGTTCGGTTTCGTATCAATACCCCCCAAGAATTTATGATGTTCCTTCAGGCCTTCTAAAAGAGGGTAAAAATATCATTGTTGTAAGAGTTATTAATAACTCGGGCAGGGGCGGTTTTGTTTCGGATAAGCCATATCAACTCTCGGCAGGGGGGCAGACAATCGATTTGAAGGGCCAGTGGCAATACAAATTAGGCGCAACGATGGAACCGCTGCCGGGCAAAACTTTTATCGAGTGGCAGCCGGAAGGATTATATAACGGGATGGCAGCCCCGCTTTTAAACTATAGAATTAAAGGAGTGATTTGGTATCAGGGTGAAACTAATACCGCAAAGCCGCGTGAATATCAAAAGCTGTTTTCTGCGATGATAACGGACTGGAGGCAAAAGTGGAACCAAGGGGATTTTCCTTTCCTGTATGTGCAATTGGCCAATTTTATGGAAGTTAAAAACCAGCCCTCCGAAAGCGGCTGGGCCGAGTTGAGAGAAGAACAGCTTAAAACGCTCGCTGTCCCCAACACGGCGATGGCTGTAACTATTGACCTCGGCGAATGGAACGATATTCATCCTCTAAACAAGCAAGACGTCGGCAAACGGCTCTCGCTCGCCGCTCAAAAGGTGGCCTATGGCGACGAAAAGGTGGTTTATTCAGGCCCGATTTACCAATCGATGAAAGTTGAAGGAAATAAAATCATTCTGACATTTACAAATACAGGCGGCGGCCTGACAGCCAAAGAAGGCGGCGAGCTTAAGTATTTTGCTATCGCCGGTGCTGACAAAAAATTTGTTTGGGCAAAGGCGAAAATAGAGTATAATAGAGTCGTGGTTTGGAATGACCAACTGGCCAATCCTGTGGCTGTTCGATACGCCTGGGCCGATAATCCCGAAGGAGCGAATTTGTATAATAAAGAAGGTTTGCCGGCATCACCATTTGGAACCGGTGAATAAGCTTTTTAAATAATTGATTAAAACTGTTTCGAGGCGGGAAAATGAAAAGAATAAATGCAATTCTGTTACTTACTGTCTTTCTTGTGGCGGGCAGCACGGGCTATTCCCGAACCATTGACCCTAATTACGCGGTCGGCACCTGGCAGGGATTTCGGACGGCGGCGATAACATACACTTTCGATGACGGCTGTCCCTACCAATATACCATAGCAATACCTATGTTTAATGAATATGGTTATAAGCTGACTATGTATACCGTCACCGGCAAGAGCTGGTATTTGTCTACTCACTGGGACCAGTTACAAGCCGCCGCTGCCGTTGGGCATGAAATCGGCAGCCATACCGTAACACATCCAACCTTGACTACATCAAACGAGGTAGCGGAACTGTCAAATTCCAAGATTGCCATTGAAGTGAATGCACCAGGGGTGAATTGTGTAACGGTCGCATATCCATTTTGCGTAGAAAGCACCGAGTCAGTTATCGCGACATACTATATAGCAGGCAGAACATGTTCGGGCGCGATTGTGCCTGCCACTCCATCGAATTTCTATCAGATAAGCTCGATTGCTCTGGGCAGCAGCGGTATAAATACAGCAGCAGGCATCACCGCAAAAGCTGATTTAGCCGCCAGCTCGGGCGGATGGTGCGTGTATCTCATACACGGCATCGACAGTGACGGAGGATATTCACCGCTTTCTTCTACAATCCTCAGGACAACCCTGAATTACCTTTATGCTAACCCGAGCAAATTCTGGGTTTCGAGTTTCTCGAACGTCGTTCGGTATATAAAAGAACGCAATGATGTAAATGTTATAGAAGTATCGAACACCGGCGATACTATAACAGTGCAGGTGACAGACGGCCTCAACAACACAATTTACAATTATCCGGTAACTATACGCAGGTCTCTTCCTGATAGCTGGGGCTCTGCTAATGTTTCGCAAAATGGTCTTTCGGTAACTTCGTCTATTGTGGTGGTTAATTCAAAGGCATACGTAATGTTTGACGTAGTGCCGGACGGCGGGGACGTTGTGCTCTCAAAAGGCATCTACGGTGATTTTACGGGCAACGGGGTTGTGGAAATGAATGACCTTTCCGTCTTTTTCAAATTATGGCCGATAAATGATTGTAATAAAACTGTCGGCGTGGATGTAGACGAAGATTGCATAGTCAATTTCAACGAATTTGCCGTTCTGGCGGAAAACTGGTGGCAGGCACTATAATTAGCGGTGCACGCCTTACCGATACTTTTCAACAGCCGCGATAAAGGCGTTGATATTTTCAGTTGAGACGCCAGGCGGCATACCTCCGCCGCAGGACGCGATAATCCGGCTGCGGTCATCAAGACCGGTCAGCATTGACTCCACGGCTTGCGCCACCTCGGCGGGTGTCCCAGCGGCCAAAACATCTCTCGGCGGGATATTGCCTAACAGCGCAACTTTATCTCCAGCCAGTTTTTTCATTTGTGCCAGACCGTGGTCGCTGCTGAAATTGAAAAGATTAATCCCTATTTCGGCCAGGTGCGGCGCACAGACAAGACCGGGGGCGTCATTGTGGAAGAATTGAACCTTTACGTCCCGGCAGGTGAAAATCTTTTGCAGCCGGGGTTTGGCGAATTTGACGAAGTCCTGCTCGCCGAGGAAGCCGACTATGTCATCGAGAACGAAAATGCCTTCGATTGTCGGGAACGTTTCCATTTGCAGGCCAATCCAGTCAACGATGAAATCCGTAATCATATCGAGCAGCCGGCCGACCTCGTCCGGATTTGCGCGGACTCCCATAAGAAATTCAGTTGTGCCGGCAAGGAACGAGGCGATATTGAGCGGCCCGCGCGAAACGGCGAATTTTATGGTGTGTCCTTCCCGCTCGATTTGCTTTTGCGTTAGTTTCAGCCGATTCAGCGTAAAAGGCAGCAAGCCGTCCTTGGAAGGGTCGGGCCTGTTTATGGAATCAACCTGCTCGAATGACGTGATAATCGGACTGGCGAACGGTAAATCATTTGTCTGCCAGGAGCATTTGGAGCCGAACGCTGACGGCTCGGTGCACATTCCGAACTCTGACCAGAAGCCGGGCAAAAACATCGCTTGCGGAAAAGTCCTGATTGCCTTCAGATTGGTGTTGAGCCACATCTGCTCGCTGGAAAAATAATCCATTATCGACGTACCAGCCCACCCCGGCAGCCAGGGGCTGTCTATTATAAAGCCAATAGGCATCGACTTGTCGACTTTACCATCGATTACGTTCAGCAGCGTTGTCCATTGTTTATTTGTCATTTCGGCACCTTATTTCAACTTGCCATTGCTATAAACATAAAATTGCCAATGACACTATTTTATTTGTTTTACCTTCAGCTATAAAGCATTCTTTTGCTTGTTTAACGGAGAGCACTACAGTATTTCGTCTGTGCATATTGGCGAGCCGTTTTCAGTAAGAATTGGGAGGTGTGAAGGGGCGACTAAGTGTTTTTAGTGCTATTATGAAATTTTAACTCGTCTCGGCAAAGCGAGCCGTAACCGAGTTTGTGCTGCTTCCGCACGTGATTAGCCAAGTTCCCTGATTGGTGTAAGCCCCGGCTTAAATAAGCGTGATCTGTCTAATCTGGCTGTAGCCGGCGAATGCCACGCCGAAATCAACGGTGCCGGCGCTCGCCGTAATATTCGTATTGCTTATCGTCATAATAAAAGAGCCTTTATTGAAATCGAAGCTGACCTTTGTAACGCCCCCTTCTGTCACTTTGGCTTTTGAACAGGCGAATTTGCCTTTCCCGGTTTTGAGATCGTTTTTAGATATGGTAAAGGTCTGTGTGCCCAAAATGACGACAAGACCCTCGCTGACCCTGTCTGCCATGTCCACATCTGTATCTTCAACCGCAAAACCACCCTTGACCAATAACTGGTCGGTGTTGGATGTTTTGCCGGGCTTGACCTGACACGTGTCGACTCTTAAGGAGTATTTGACTCCCATCAGCAGGATTATTGGTATCGGCCTATTATTATTGCCGTTGACTATCGTTTCGTTGACTTCGGCTGTTCCGAGGTAATCACCAATATTTATACCGAAAGTCAGCGGGTAACCAAGGCCCGACAGGTTGACGTTACTTGCTGCAAAGACAAAATTATGAGTATTACCGTCATATTTGAAAGATTTCTTTACTCCGTTCTCTGTGCCTGAATAACTGTATTTGTTCTTCTTAAGGGTATTGCTAATAGGGAAGGTTAGAACGCAGGGATTAACCATATCATTTGAGTCAACGGCGACCTCGATAACAGTGGCATCGTTGAAGTTGTCGGCGGTTGCGTCTATCTTGCCTGAAATGGAAATTTTGTCACTATTGTCCTTGCTGCCTGCGGTGATAGTGCATTTGGTAACTTGGATGCTGCTACTAGCGCTGTCTCCGACAATGAACTGTGTGAAGTGGTATGTCTTGAAGCGAAGGGCATACAGGGTGGGAGATATCGCAATGGTCTCAACGTTGGTTATGCCCTGTTGACTAAGCGCGTCAGTCAGCTTGTTATACCAGTATGCAAAAGCCGGGTTGTTAGAGGCGGAGACGCTGTATGGTATGGTAATTGTGACGGGTTGGTTAAAATTCGTTCCGCTCGGACCAAACTCATAAGGGAAATTGAAAAGCGACACCGGAAGTTTTGGCGGGTTCTCTATCTTTGAGATTGTGATGTTCAACTCGCAAGGATACGCTCCCGTCGGCACTACTATGGAAATGTCACCCACGCCGGTTATGTTTGCCGGCTCGGTACCTATGATTGCGTCTGAGGCAGGAGAAACATTTTGAGAGACCAGCGCATTAGAATGCACGAAAGTACTCCCGGCATAGTAGATATCAGTATTCTGGTTTCTGTCATCCGCCCACACAAGATATGGATATCCGTATCTATCTACCCCTATCGCAGGGGCGGATTTATTTGAGCTTACAGTATTATCACCCACGAAGATATTCGCTTCTTTGCCGTGGTTGACCTCTACAAAGTACAAATCTGTATCACCACTTTTACCGACATTTCGCGTATCCTGCCAGCAGGCGAAAACCCTTAAGCTGGCACCGGTACTACCAGTGGTGATAATCACTGGCGTTAGCTGGTCGGCGCCAGAGTTGTCATCGACAATATTTCTTCCAGCTAAAGAAGTCTCCGGCAAACCGCTCGACGCCGTATAGTATATATCCTTGTTACCGGCCGTGTCATCGACCCACAACAAGTGCAGAATAGTACCGGTGGCCTCTGTGGCGATTGCGGGATTTGTCTGGCTCCCCGGCTTGGTTACAATCGGCACGTTAGCCCAGGGTCCGTTATTCGATGCCGCTCCGTAAATGTCGCTTGAACCACTTCTCAAGTCTGCCCACACAACATAGACGGTATTGGTGGAATCCACCGCGATGGCTGGCTTAATTTGGTCGGAACTGTCGGAGGTTATTCTTGAAATTGTCTCGGTTGCAAAACCATCGCTTGAACTTGCTATATAGATTTCCTGATTGTCCGCCCGGTCGTCCTGCCAGGCGATATATGCTTTCGGAGGCAGGGAATGGTCGACGGCTATAACAGGATTAACCGCGTTGCTATCGGAGTCCGTTACTCTTGTTTCGGTGGACCAGTTTGTTCCGTCAACCGAAGTTGACATGTAGATATCCCATTTTTTTCGCCGATTGTCCTGCCACGCCAGGTACAATTTATCATCAGCATCTATTGCGAGAGCAGCATTACACCTGTCGGTTAGGTTATTTGCCTCTCGAACGCTGGCGTCAAAATTGTCTGCACCTGCAGGGAGTTTGCCAACGTAAATTCCCCTTTTCAAGCCGCTGCTGCTCACCAGCCCCGCGTGCCACGCCACCCAGATATTCCCCTCGCTATCTCGCACAGTGGCAGGATGCCCTTTACTGAGATTTTTCGAGCTGGAGTTAACCAATTTATTCTCGCCGAACGAACGCGCCTCGGTTACGAAGGAGTAAGAATACTGGCTCATTGGGTTGCCAGCGAGGTCCTGGGCATTTACCACAACACTTACATTCTGGTCGTAATCAAAGGCGGCGTGTGGCTGGTAGATAAACGTATAATTGGCCTCGGTGCCTGTTCTGTGGCAACAGCCGTATGAACTGTTGTAGTCGGCCGTGCCGCCAGTATACACTATGTTGTCATTGATGTTGATTGTTACCGAATAGGCATCGACCCCATCGCCGTTATCCGCAATATTCAGGATTACCAGTCTGTCTAACGGCACTTGGGTTGAATTGGCGGCAGGAGACAAGCTGTTGACGGTTGGTGCGGACATATCGGTACTATAAAAAACAGTTATCGTTATTGTTTCAGAATCCTGAAGCAGGCCGTCACTTGCTATAAAGGTAACATAGTAAGTGCCTATCTGGCTTGTGTCCGGTGTCCATCTGAAGCTTCGGCCGGTGAAAGTGGCACCGGTTGGTAAACCTGTAGCTGAGTAAGTTATGGTATTACCGTCAGAATCGGTTGCATTTACATCGAAAGCTAAAAGGATGTTTGTATGAACCAGCTTATTGCCAATGGGCACAAGTACCGGTGACTGGTTCACGTTATTTACAGTGATGGTTATCGTTTGAGAATTCTGAAGCAGGCCGTCACTTGCGATAAAGGTGACCGGATATGAGCCGGCCTGGCTGAAATTAGGCGTCCAGCTAAAGGTCTGGCCGACAAATGTTGCTCCAGCCGGCAGATTCTGTGCCGAGTATGTTATCGTGCCGCCGTCGGCATCGGTGGCGCTGATTGAAAAACTTAAAGCGATGTTTTCATTAACCGACTTATTGCCAGTGGACGCAAGTATCGGTGACCGGTTCACGTTATTTACAGTGATGGTTATCGTTTGAGAATTCTGAAGCAGGCCGTCACTTGCGATAAAGATGACCGGATATGAGCCGACCTGGTTGTAATTAGGCATCCAGCTAAAGGTTGAGCCGACAAACGTCGCGCCAGTCGGCAGATTCTGCGCTGAGTATGTTATCGTATCACCGTCGGGATCGGTGGCGCTGATTGAAAAACTTAAAGTGCTGTTTTCGTTAACCGACTTATTGCCAATGGATGCAAGTACCGGCGGCCCGTTTACGTTATTTACAGTGATGGTTATTATTTCGTAATCCTGTGCCTGACCGTCACTTGCGATGAAGTTGACTTCACATGGGCCGGACTGGTAGTAATTAGGTCTCCAGCTAAAGGTCGGGCCGACAAGTGTTGCTCCAGCCGGCAGATTCGGTGACGAGTACGTTATAGTATCGCCTGCGTCGGCATCGGTGGCGGTTAGAGTGAAGCTCAAAACAGAATTCTCATCGACCGTCTTATTTCCAATCGCTCCCAAAACCGGTGCAGTATTAATATATTCGTAGCATCCGATATCTGGGGCGCCCACTCTGGAAAGTCCAAGGATATCCGTAGCAGGGGCATAATTCCCGTCTGCATTGTTAACTGTCATGTAGTTTAGAACGAGGTTGAAATCGTTGGCTGCTGTGTTTAC
>Ga0153915_10001513_pt1 | contig 21323 bp, 15 predicted proteins | sample Opewatmetagenome_2_FD_107003 | JGI IMG/M metagenome (GOLD analysis project Ga0153915, IMG submission 107003) | Freshwater wetland microbial communities from Ohio, USA - Open water 3 Core 3 Depth 3 metaG | ecosystem: Environmental > Aquatic > Freshwater > Wetlands | place: USA: Ohio, Lake Erie...
ACGACGCCGAGAATCCTGACGAGGAAGGCCGAGATCTCCTTATAAATTTCGGCCCGCGTCCTGAGGTAAAGGGATTCCAGGATCAGGATGACCAGCGTCAGGCCGAGGGTCGTCGGCGGGAAGAGGAAGTGAAATCCCGCCGTCAGTCCGAACTGGAGCCGGGCCAGAAGCACCTGATTCATGCGTCCCCTCCTCTCCGGGCGGGATTCAGCCGCCGGCGGGGGAAATATAGACGAGGGCGCGCCTGAAAGTCAATAAAAAGAGAGACAGTCCCCTCCGGGGAGGACTGCCCTTCTTTCCCCCGCGTTGTGAGACGGCCTCCTCTGTGATAGAATGGCAAACCTACCGAGGCTGGATTGACCGTGACCGAAGCCGAAGCATCGAGCGTCGCATCGTCCATCAAGGAAAAAAAGTCCGCCGCGGTGAATTCCGTCCTGGCCGCACTGGGCCTGACGGCGATGAAGCTCGCCGTCGGCCTGCTGACCGGATCCCTGGGCATCCTGGCCGAAGCGGCCCACTCGGGCCTGGACCTGGTCGCGGCCTTCATCACCTACCTGGCCGTCCGGGTTTCCGACCGGCCGGCCGACGAGGACCATCCCTACGGCCACGGCAAAATCGAAAATTTCTCCGCCCTCATCGAGACCGTCCTGCTCTTCCTGACCTGCGCCTGGATCGTCTATGAGGCCGTCGAGCGGCTCTTCTTCCGGAGCATCGACGTCAGCCCCAACGCCTGGGCCTTCCTGGTCGTCATCATCGCCATCGTCGTCGACGTCAGCCGGTCCCGGATGCTGTACCGGGCGGCCCGCAAGCACCGCAGCCAGGCCCTCGAGGCCGACGCTCTCCATTTCCACACGGACGTCTGGAGCTCGTCGGTCGTCCTCGGCGGCCTGGCCCTGGTCTGGGCGGGGAAGCACATTCTGCCGCGGCATTCCGCCGTTCTCCAGAAGGCCGACGCGCTGGCGGCCCTCGGCGTCGCCTTCATCGTCCTCTTCATCAGCTACAAGCTCGGCAAGCGGACGATCGACGTCCTCCTCGACCGGGCGCCGGACGGCATGCCCGGAAAGATCTCCGAGGCGGCGGCCGGCGTCGACGGCGTGATAAGGACCGGCCAGGTCCGCGTCCGGCGGTCGGGCCCGCGCGTCTTCGTCGATATGATCATCGAGGTCGACCGCAACCTCTCGGTCGAGCGGACGCACGCCATCGCCGAGGCCGTCGAGGCCCGGATCCAGGCGATCACGCCGGGAGCGGACGTCGTCGTGCACACCGACCCGCGCGAGAGCGAACGCGAGACGATCGCCCGGCGCGTTCGGGCCGTGGCCGACCGGAACCAGATTCCGGCCCACAACATCAGCGTCCATGACGACCGGGGCCGGCTCTACGTCGATCTCCACCTGGAGGTCGACGATCACCTCCTCCTCCACCAGGCCCACGAGCTGGCCAGCCACATCGAGAAGGACCTCCGGGCCGACATCCCGGCCATCCAGAGCGTGAACACGCACATCGAATCGCGCGGCACCGGAATCGGCAGCGGCATCGACGTGACCGCCGCCGAGCCGGGCCTGGTCGGCCTCGTCCGCCGCGTCGTCGACGGCATCGTCGGACGATCCAGCTGTCACGATGTCATGATCCGCCGCCAGGGCGGGAGGCTGGCGATCTCGCTCCACTGCGGCTTTGACAGCGACCTGCCGATCGTCGAGGCCCACCGCATCTCGACGCGGATCGAGGAAACGCTGAAGAAGCAGATTCCCTCCGTCGATCACGTCCTCGTCCACGCCGAGCCCGAGATCCGCTGACGGGAACGGATAAAACGGCGGCGGCCGGAAGATCATGAGCCCCGCGGGAGGATGAAGATGGGCAAAGACGAAACGCCGATGACGCCGGCCGTGCGGGCGCTCCGTCAGGCCGGCCTGGAATTCTCGGGACATCCCTACAAGTACGTTGAACGCGGCGGCACGGCGACGTTCGCCGCCGAGGCCGGCGTGGACGAGCACATCGTCATCAAGACGCTGATCATGGAGGATGACGCCCGGCGTCCCTTCGTCGTCCTCATGCACGGCGACCGGGAGGTTTCGACCAGGGAGCTGGCCCGGACGCTCGGCCTCAAGTCCGTCCAGCCGTGCGCGCCCGAGACGGCTCAGCGGCATTCGGGATACATGGTCGGGGGGACATCGCCGTTCGGCCTGCGCAAGGAGATGCCGATCTACGTCGAGGCGACCATCCTGGATCTTCCGAGAATCTATATCAACGGCGGCAAGCGCGGCTTCCTGGTCGGCCTCGATCCCCGGGACCTGGCCCGCGTCCTCGAGCCCGTTCCCGTCCGCGTCGCCGTCGTCTGAAGAAAAATAGAGAGGGACAGTCCCCCCCGGGGGGGGGCTGCCCCTTTTCCCCCCTTTTTATTTCGCGGGCGTCTCCCAATCGCGGACGGCTTTGATGGCCTCTTCCGGCGTCCGCACGGACCTGAGAGTTTGCATGAGATGCCTGTTCTGGGCGGCCCGGCTGGCCAGGCCCAGGAGCTTCACCTGGGTTTCCGGCGCCTGGGCGGGCGACAGGATGAGGAAGATGATTTCGATGGGCTTGTCCGTCGCCACATCGATGACACCCTCTCTCGTGAGTCCGAGGGCGACGACCGGAGCGGCCAGCCCTTCGACGCGGACGTGAGGGAAGGCGACACCTTCGTTGAAAAACGTCGAGCCCTGGGCTTCCCGTTTCATGATGGACTCGAAAAGCGCTCCGGGCTCCTGGCTTCCGCCCTCTTCTCCGAGGCTCGAGGCCAGGGACTTGAGGACGGTCTCCTTTTCCACGGCCGTGTCCCAGATAACGACATGCCGCGGCAAGAGCTGTTGGCTCAAGAGGAGGGACTCGACCGGCCGGGCCCTCGCCCCGGCCGCCGATCCATCGCCGGTCTGCTCTTCCGTCATCTCCGGCCGCGCCCGGACCGATACGGGCAGGTCCTCGGCGGTATCGAGGACGATGATCGTGACGCCGCGGGCGCTTCTGATCAGGCCTTCGACCACCGCCTTGTTCCGGCCGAGCTTCTTCCAGAATGGCTTTGGGCGGGTCCTGCCGACGACGATATGGCCGACCCGGTACTCCGCGGCGAACCGGAGGATCGTGTCGACGACATCCTCTCCCTTGTATGTGAACACCATCGCCCCGAGCTGCTTGGCCAGTGTCAGCGTGTCCGAGAGGTTGCGCTGGACCTGGGCGTCGATGACCGTCGCTTCCTCCGCCGGGGTCTGGACATAGACGGCGTACCAGTTCCGATTGAGCTTCCCGGCCAGGCGCGAGCCGTAGCGCAGCAGCTTCTCGCTGTTCGGTCCGCGCGAGCTCAGGCAGACCATGATCTGGTCGGAGGACGCGCCGGCTTCGGAGCCCTGGGCTTCCCGCCGGCGCAGGTCGATCTGCGAGGCGAGCTCCCGGAGGGTCAGCTCGCGCAGCTTTTCGAGGTTGGACGGCGTGAAGAAATTGGCCATGGCCGTTTCGATGCGCTCGCTCGGATAGATCTTGCCTTCCTCGAGGCGCTTGCGAAGGTCCGCGGTCGCCAGGTCGACGTCGACGATCTCGTCGGCCTCGGCCAGGATGGAATCCGGGATGCGCTCGCGGACCTTGACCCCGACGGCGTTCTCCACGACGTTGTAGAGGCTTTCGAGATGCTGGACGTTGAGCGTGCTGATGACATGGATCCCGGCGTCCAGGATGTCCTGGACGTCCTCGTACCTCTTGGCGTTCCTGCTGCCGGGGATGTTGGTGTGGGCGAGCTCGTCGATAAGGGCCACCTGCGGCTTGCGGGCGAGGACCGCCGCGGCGTCCATCTCTTCGACCGAAATCCCGTGGTACTCCTGGCCGCGGCGGGGGACGACCTCCAGCTCCCGGCCCAGCCGGGCGATGTCGGCCCGGCCGTGCGTCTCGAGAAGACCGATGACGACATCGATGCCCTCGTTCTTGAGACGGTGGCCTTCCTGGAGCATCTGGTAGGTCTTGCCGACGCCGGCCGAATAGCCGAGGTAGATCTTGAGCCGTCCCCGCTGGGAACGGCGGATCATGCGGAGAAAGGCGTCGGCCCTATCTTCCGGCATCTCGGACTCCGTCAAGGGCGAGATTCAGGCGCAGGACGTTCACCCGCGGCTCTCCCAGGATCCCCAGCGTGCGGCCTTCGGTCGAGGACTCGATCAGCCGGCGGACGACGGCCTCGGCCAGGCCCCGGACCCGGGCCACGCGCGGCGCCTGGAGCCGCGCGTTTTCGGGGGAGATGTGGGGGTCGAGCCCGCTCCCCGAAGCGGTGACGGCATCGGCCGGCACCGGAATTCCGGCGGGAAGGCCGTTTTCCGTCCTGTACGCGTCCGCGCGCCGGCGCACGGCATCGATCAGTTTCCTCGAGACGGGGCCCAGGTTTGAGCCTCCCGACAGGCCCGCGTCATATCCGTCCCCCGCCGCGGAGGGCCGCGGCTGAAAATAGCCGGGGCCCGTGAACCGCTGGCCGATCAGGGCCGAGCCCGCGACGACGCCGTTCCGGGAGACGAGGGAACCGTTGGCCTGGCCGGGGAAAAAAGCCTGGCCAAGAATCCAGGAGGTCAGGGGATACAGTCCGCAGAGAATGACCGCCAGGGCCGCGACGGCCAGGAAGGACCTCCGGAATTCCGTCAGCATATTCTTCATGTCCGTCTTCTCTCTCATGTTAGACAAGATGCAGGGCGTTGACAACGATATCGATGAGCTTGATCCCCGGGAACGGAGCGACGAGCCCGCCCAGGCCGTAGATCAGCAGATTCCGCCGGAGGAGGGCCGCCGCTCCCAGGGGGCGGAAGCGCACGCCGCGGAGGGCCAGCGGAATCAGGGCGACGATGATCAGGGCGTTGAAGATGACCGCGCTCAGGACGGCGCTGGCCGGCGAACGGAGGCCCATGATGTTGAGGGGAGCGATGACCGGGAAGACCCCCACCAGCATGGCCGGGATGATCGCGAAATACTTGGCGACGTCGTTGGCGACGCTGAAGGTCGTCAGCGCGCCGCGGGTGATGAGCATCTGCTTGCCGATCTCGACGACCTCGATGAGCTTGGTCGGATTGGAATCGAGATCCACCATGTTGCCGGCTTCCTTGGCGGCCTGCGTTCCCGTGTTCATGGCCACGCCCACGTCCGCCTGGGCCAGGGCCGGGGCCTCGTTCGTGCCGTCGCCCGTCATGGCCACGAGATGCCCGGCGGCCTGCTCCCTGCGGATGAGCGTCAGCTTATCCTCGGGCTTGGCCTCGGCGACGAAATCGTCGACCCCCGCTTCCCGGGCGATCGCCGCCGCCGTGAGCGGATTGTCGCCGGTGATCATGACCGTCTTGATGCCCATGGCCCGGAAGCGCTCGAAGCGGTCCTTCAGGCCTCCCTTGACGATGTCCTTGAGGTGGACGACGCCCAGGATCCTCTTGTCCTCGGCGACGAGGAGCGGGGTCCCTCCCTGGAAGGCGATATCGCTGACCGCGTCGTGGACTTCCGCGGGGACGCCCGTTCCGACGAAGGCCTCGATGGCGTCCGGAGCGCCCTTCCTGATGCGCCGGCCGACGAGGTCGACGCCGCTCATCCGGGTCTGAGCCGAGAAGGCGATGAAGGCCGCCCCGGGAGTTTCGGCGATGGACCGGCCCCGGAATCCGTACTTCTTGGCCAGGACGACGATGCTCCGGCCCTCCGGCGTTTCGTCGGCCAGGGAGGCGAGTTGGGCGGCGTCGGCCAGCTCTTCGACGGCGATGCCCGGCGCGGGAACAAAAGCCGAGGCCTGGCGGTCGCCCAGCGTGATCGTCCCGGTTTTATCGAGGAGAAGGACGTCCACGTCCCCGGCCGCCTCGACGGCGCGGCCGCTCATCGCCAGGACGTTTTTCTGCACCATGCGGTCGATGCCGGCGATGCCGATGGCGTTGAGCAGGCCGCCGATCGTCGTCGGGATCAGGCAGACGAGGAGGGCCACGAGCACGGTCGTCGTCAGGGACACTCCGGAGTAGCGGCCGAAGGGCTTCAGGGACATGACGACGACAAGGAAGATGATCGTCAAGGCCGAAAGGAGAATCGTCAGGGCGATTTCGTTCGGCGTCTTCTGGCGCCGCGCCCCCTCGACGAGGCCGATCATGCGGTCGAGGAAGCTTTTCCCCGGATCGGCCGTGACGCGGACCTTGATGCTGTCGGAGAGGACGCGCGTCCCGCCGGTGACCGCGCTGCGGTCGCCGCCGGCTTCGCGGATGACGGGGGCGGACTCGCCCGTCATGGCGGATTCATCGACCGTCGCCGCGCCTTCGATGATTTCGCCGTCGGCGGGAATGATCTCGCGGGCGGAGACGATGACCAGGTCGCCCCGGCGCAGGCGCTCGGCGGGAACGATCTCGACCGAGCCGTCGGGCCTGAGGAGGTTGGCCGTGGCGAGGGTCCGTGTTTTCCGGAGTTCATCGGCCTGCGCCTTTCCCCGGCCTTCGGCCATCGCCTCGGCGAAATTGGCGAAGAGGACGGTGAACCAGAGCCAGAGCGAGATCTGGAGCGCGAAGCCGGCGGACTCGCCCGCCCCGCCCGCCAGGAGCCCGATCGTCGTCAGGGCCGCCCCGACTTCCGTGACGAAGATGACGGGGTTCTTCAGCAGCGAGACCGGATTCAGCTTCATGAAGGAGCTGACGGCGGCGCGGGCGAGGATGGCTTTGTCGAAGAGGGAGCGGTTGCGGGCGGGCATGGTCATCCTCCTTTAAAACAGCGTCCCCGATCCCGTCATCAGGAGGTGCTCGACGATGGGGCCGAGGGCCAGGGCCGGCAGGAAGGTCAGGGCGCCGACGATGAGGACCGTCCCGATCAGGATGATGATGAAAGTCGGGCCGGTCACGGGGAAACTCGCCCCGCTCGGCGGGACGAGCTTTTTCTTCGCCAGGTTGCCGGCCAGGGCCAGGACGGGCACCATCATGAGGAAGCGGCCGAAGAGCATGGCCAGGGCCAGGGTGATGTTATAAAAGGGCGTGTTGCCGTTCAGGCCGGCGAAGGCGCTGCCGTTGTTGCCGGCGCTGGACGAATAGGCATAGAGGATCTCGCTCAGACCGTGCGGGCCGGCGTTGCCCAGGGAGGACAGGCCCCAGCGGCTGACCGCGGCCCAGGCGGAGAAGCCGAGGATCGAAAAGATCAGGATGAGCACGGCCAGGACGGACATCTTGACGTCGTAGGACTCGATCTTTTTACCCAGGTACTCCGGGGTGCGGCCGACCATCAAGCCGGTGAGGAAGACGGCCAGGATCACAAAGATCACCATCCCGTACAGCCCGGAACCGACGCCGCCGAAAACAACCTCGCCAAGCTGGATGTTGACAAGGGGGATCAGCCCGCCGAGCGGCGTGAAGGAATCGTGCATGGCGTTGACCGCGCCGCAGGAGGCCGCCGTCGTGACCGTGGCGAACAGGCTCGAGTTGAAGACGCCGAATCTGACCTCCTTGCCCTCCATGTTCCCCTGGGACGGACTGACGCCCAGGGCCTGCAGACGGGGATTGCCGGCGCTCTCGGCCCGCCAGCAGACCAGCACCGCGGCCAGGAAGATGACGGCCATGGCGCTCCAGACGGCCCAGCCGTGCTTCTGGTTTCCGACCTTACGGCCGAGATAGTACGTCAGCCCGCTCGGGATGAGGAAAATGGCGAGCATCTGGATGAAGTTCGACAGGGGCGTCGGATTCTCGTAGGGATGGGCGGCGTTGGCGTTGAAAAAGCCTCCGCCGTTGGTCCCCAGCATCTTGATGGCCACCTGGGAAGCCGCCGGACCCTGGGGAATGGTCTGGACGGCCCCGGCCTTGCCCGCATCAGCTCCGGCCGCGCTCTCGACCGTCGCGGCCCTGACAGAAGGCTTGAAGTTTTGGATGATCCCCTGGGATGTCAGGAAGAGCGAGAAGACGATGGAGAAGGGAAGCAGGAGATAGAGATTGATCCGGATGAGGTCGGCCCAGAACTGGCCGACGGTTTTCGCGGAATGCCGGGCGATGCCCCGGACAAGAGCCGCGGCGGCGGCAATGCCCACGGCCGCGGACGCGAAATTATGAAAAACGAGTCCGACCATCTGCGAAAAATAGGACAAGGTGGATTCCCCGGCATAGTTCTGCCAGTTCGTGTTGGTGGTGAAGCTCGCCGCGGTGTTGAAGGCGAGGTCGGGCCGGAGGGGTCCGAATTTCTGGGGATTCAAAGGGAGGAGATGCTGGAGCCGGAGCACGGCGTACGTGAACAGCAGCCCGGCCAGGCTGAAAATGATCAGGGACCGGGTGTATTGCCTCCAATCCTGCTCTTTTTTCGGGTCGACGCGGAGCAGCCGGTAGAGCCATCGCTCGAGGGGCTTGAGGGGGCGGTCCAGCCAGGTCTTTCCCCCGGGCTCCAGGACCCGAACGAGATACAGCCCCAGCGGTTTCGTGGCGAGGAACAGGATCCCCATGAAAAACGCCAATTGAATTCCGCCGAAAATGTCCATGGTGACTATGCCTTCAGAATTTTTCGGGCCGCAGAATGCTCAACAGGAGATAGCCGATGAGCAGGAGGCCGACGATGATGCCAACGATATCCGTCATGGTCACAGCCTTTCGCAGATCCTTGCATATAGGCCGCACAGGCCGAAGAAGAGCGCCGCCAGAAGGACGAGGCAGAGATCGATCATCCGGCGGCCTCCTCTTTCGGGAACCGGTCGACCCTTCTCAAGGTGAAGGAGAAATCGGATCCCCTGCCTTCGCGGCTCTCGACGCCGACGGTCCCCCCGTGCGCATCCACGATTTCCTTGACGATGGCCAGCCCGAGCCCCGCGCCCGTCTCGTTGCGGCGGCCGGGGACCCTGAAAAAGGGCTCGAAGATCCTGGAGAGGAAGGCCGCGGGGATGCCCTCGCCGGTGTCGGACACGTGGAAGCGGACCCAGGTTTCGCCGGCCTCGGCGGTCAGCGCGATCCGGCCTCCGGCCGATGTGTGCTTGAGGGCGTTCGAGAGGAGGTTGCCGAGGGCGTGGCCGATCCTGCTCGTATCCGTCCAGACTTCGGGGAGATCCGCCGCGACATCGGCGAGAAGGCCGACGCCGTGGTCCTGGGCCGTCCGGCGGAAGGGTTCGACGGCGTTCATGACGATCTCTCGAGGGGAAACGGCCTCGAATTCCAGACGGGCCTTCCCGGATTCGAAGCGGCTGAGGTCGAGGAGGCTGTCGAGAATCTTGTGGAGGCGGTCGCTGTCCTCGCGGGCCGATATCAGAAGCTCGGCCTGCTTTTCGTTCAAGGCGCCGACCTTCTCTTCGAGGAGGAGGTGGATCGCCATCCGGATGGATGTGAGGGGAGTGTTCAGCTGATGGGAGACGGTCCGCACGACGCTCCTCTTGATCTCGTCCTGCTGACGGAGCTGGGTGACATCCTTGAGGACGAGGATGACGCCGGTCGTCAGGCGCTCGTTGTCCAGGATCGGCACGGCCTCCGGGCGGTAGTATCGCTCTTCGCCGCGCACGAATTGCTGGATGGCCCTCTCCTCTCCGAGAGACGCGGCCCGGCCGTTTTGAAACGCCTCGCGGCAGATGTCGGACATCCAGCCGAACGGCAGGTCCCCGACGGCGACGCCCGTCTTCAGGCCGAAGACGGTCCGGGCCGATTCGGTCGCGACTTCGACTTTTTCGTCCGTGTCGACGACCGCGACGGCGTCCGGCAGGCTGTCGAAGGCCTGCTGGGTGGCCCGTTGGACGCGAAGAAGCCTGGCCTGGTCCGTCCTCCGGAACTCCCGCAGGCTGGCCGCCATGGCGTTGAACGCCTCCGACAGGTGCCCGATTTCGTCCCGCGAATTGCCGGCGACGACGAGGTCCAGGTTGCCGCGCCTGATTTCGTCGGCGGACCTGATGAGACGATGGATCGGCCTGAGGACCCATTTTCGGGTGAAAAAGACGAAGACGACAGCCAGCGCCGTCCCGACGGACAAAAAGACATACATCCGTCGCCGGGCGGCCTTGGCGCTCCGGCGGGCGCGATCATTGGCGTCGCTCATGTTCTGCTGGTTCAGCTGGAGGATCTCGTCGGCCTGGTTCTTGATCCGGCCGAAGAGGGGAAGAAGATGCAGGAAATAGGCTTGATTCCGGAACTCCGCGGGCTGGGCCGGATCGGTGACGCCTTTCAACAACGTTGTGTACTGTCTGAAAAGATCCCTGAGGCGGGCGGCCTTTTCTCCTTCCGCCGGCAGGGTGATATTGCCGAGTTCGCCCTGGAGGGATTTCTCGAAGGCCGCTTGATTGGCGCGGACGAGTTCGCCCCCTTCCCTTTCGTGGCCGAGGAGGATGAAGAGAACGCCGCTGTCGATGCGCTCCAGGGCTTCCTTCATTTGCTGGCAGGCGATGACGCTCCGGTAATTCTCGCGCAAGATGACGTCAATGGAGACGCCGAGCTGGGAGAGATGGACAATGCTCTGCGTCCCGATGACGACGATGATGACCAGGAGCGCGCCGAATCCCAGGGAGATCTTTTGGCGAAGTCCGAGCATTTCTATTTCCTTTTCTTCCTTCTTGTTAAAGCAAGACCCATGCCAACCCTCGCGCCTTGTAAGTGGTTGGTTGTTAACCAGTTGAGTCAAGCCCGCAGAGAGGGGAACTTGCATTCATCAATAAATGACCTGATAGTCCATTGAAAAATGCAATGCGCCTGGGTTAGGAGATGGGTGTAAGGAGAGGCGTTTTCGGCCGCTAGACGCCGTACTTCTTGCGGCGTCGCCAGAGCGTGGCCTGGTCGATGCCGAGAATGACGGCGGCCTCCTGGAGAGACTTCGTTTTGGCCAGGACGCGGCGGATGTGGAGTTCTTCGATTTTTTCAAGGCCGATGGAATCGCCGAGCTTGGCCTCGGCGCCTCCCGGGACGAGGCCGGCCGGCAAACACTCGAGGCCGATGCGGTCTGCCCGGCTCAGGATGGCGGCCCGTTCGATGACGTTGCTCAGCTCGCGAATGTTTCCCGGCCAGCCGTACGCGGTCAGGGCCCTGATCGCCTCGTCCTTGAATCCCAGGAATGAACGATGGTTGTTGCGGGCGTGAAAGGCCAGCAGGCGCTCCGCCAGGACGGGCACGTCGTCCGGCCGTTCCCGGAGCGGAGGCATCTCGATCGGGATCACGTTGAGGCGGTAATAGAGGTCTTCGCGGAAGCGCCCTTCTTGGACGGCGTCCTCCAGCTCCCTGTTCGTGGCGGCGATCAGGCGGACGTCCGCCTTCCGCGTGACCGTATCGCCGACCCGCTCATATTCCCTCTCCTGGACGAAACGCAGGAGCTTCGGCTGGAGAGAAAGGGGCAGGTCGCCGATTTCGTCCAGGAAAAGCGTCCCTCCGTCGGTTGCGGCGATCCGTCCCGGATTGTCGCGGACGGCGCCGGTGAAAGCCCCTTTCACATGTCCGAAAAGCTCGCTTTCGAGCAATTCGGGCGAGAACGAAGGGCAGGAGACGAGGCCGAAGGGCTTCGCCGCCCGGCCGCTCCAGGCGTGGATGGCCCGGGCGAGAACGGTTTTGCCCGTGCCGCTTTCCCCGCAGAGGAGGATCGTGGCCTCGGATGCGGCCGCCTGCCGGGCCAGGCCGACGGCCTTTTGCATGGCCGGGCCCGAGCTCGTGAAATCGATTTCGGGGCGCTGGCGGCCCAGGTCTTCCTGCAGCGCCGCGACCTTTTGCTCCAGGGAGCGGACTTCGAAGACCTTGCGGACAGCCAGGTTGATCTGAGCCGGCGTGAAGGGCTTGGGAATGTAATCGGTCGCGCCGCGCCTCATGGCTTCGACGGCGGTGTCGATGGAGGCATAAGCGGTGATGACGATGACCTTGAGCCAGGGCGTCGCGGCCAGGAGCCGGGCGATGAGGTCGAGCCCGTCATCCGTGCCCAGCCTCAGATCGACGAAGGCCAGGTCAAAGGACTTGCGCGAGACCTCGGCCAGGGCGTCCTGGACGTTGCTGACGGTGGTGACCTCGTGGCCCTCGGTCTCGAGGCAGATAGCCATCGTTTTCCGGATATTGAGCTCGTCGTCCACGACGAGGATTTGAAGGGAAGCGTTCATGTCCGGGCAGCTCTTTTCGGGTCCCATGGCGAGATTTGTCGTACTTGCCAAGCATAACGGACAACCGCGCGAATTGCAACCTGCCCCCGGCCCGAAGGATTTCCATTTGCCGTGAATCGGGCTACAATGAAGGCATCATCCTGATAAAAAGGATTCTTCTCTGGAGGCAACATGACACTCAAGAAGAAACTGACCTTAGGCCTGGGTTTCTTGTTCCTGATCATCTTCGTTCTGGCCGTCTTCTGTTCCTATTATGTCGGCAAACTCTCTCAGGACGCCGAGAACATCCTGAAAGACAACTACAAATCTCTCGTCTTCTCCAAGGACATGATCGCGGCGCTCGAGGATATGCGGACGGCCATCGGCAGCATCGTCTTCAATCCGGCCGATGATCAAAAGACCTCCGACTACTACCGGAAGCTCTTCGAGGCCGGCCGGACCGAATTCGAAAAGAACCTCAAGTCTGAAAACAGCAACATCACCGAGATTCATGAAAGCGAATACGCGGCCGCGGTCAACCAGGGGTATGCTCTGTACGCGAACCTCTGCCTTCGGATCGTCAAGGGGGAGGGCGGCCGCGCCCTGTATTTCGACGAGTACCAGCCGGCCTTCGAAAAGCTCCGGCACGCCGTCAACAACATCAACGATGTCAACATGCAGGCGGTCGAGCGCAAAAGCCGGACGGCGAAGGAGGATTCGGCCGGGATCATCCGCCTCATGGCCGTCATCGGGGTCTTTTGTCTGATCCTGGCGCTCGGCTATTTCTGGTACTTCCCGTTTTATATCTCCAACTCGATCGCCTATCTGTCGGAAAGGATGAAGACGCTCCTGAACAAGTCCGGCATCGTCCTCGATATCAAGACGAACGACGAGAGCTTCATCATCCTGCAGGGCATCAACCTGTTGGAGAACAAGCTGGACGGGATAGACGACAAATAAGCGTTGGAGACCGGGGGCTGAGGTTCCCTGGCCGGCGGCGATCTTCAGCGCCGGCGCCGCGTTCTTGTTTTTCCTGTTTCGTTCGGATCAGGCGGCGAGTTTGCCCTTGATGACGGTCACGGCCTGGCCGGCGATCCGGACCCGGCCGCCGTCGAGGCGCACCCTGAGGATTCCGCCCCGCGCCGAGGCCTGATACGCGGTCATCGAGACCTTGCCCAGCTTCTGCGACCAGTAGGGCGTCAGAACGCAGTGCGAGGAGCCCGTCACCGGATCTTCGTCGATGCCGACGGCCGGGGCGAAAAAGCGCGAGACGAAATCGAAGCGCGCGTCGGCGGACCGGCTGGTGACGATGACGCCGCGGGCCGGAAGCGGCTTGATCGCGGCGAAATCCGGCCGGAGCGAGCGGACGGCCGCCTCGTCGGCGACTTCGACCAGGACGTCCTCGGCGCTCAGGCCGATGAAGGACGGCTTGACGCCGAGCGCGCCGACAAGGGCCTCGGTCCAGTCGGGCGGCCGCGGCGCGACCGGCCGCGACGGGAAATCGAGCTCGATCTCCGCGCCGTCGCGGCGCGCGGTCAGGAGGCCGCTCAGCGTATGGAACCTCGCCTCCTCGCCCGACGCCAGGAGGCCGAGTTCCCAGAGGATGTGCGCGGCGGCCAGTGTCGCGTGGCCGCACAGCTTGACCTCGACCGCGGGCGTGAACCAGCGCAGCCGGAAGCCGTCGCCCTCGGCCAGCGGGAAAGCCGTTTCCGCCAGGTTCATCTCGGCGGCGACGCTCCGCATCCAGGCCGCCTCGGCCGGGGCCTTGAGCAGGCAGACACCCGCCGGATTCCCCTTGAACGGCTCTGCCGTGAACGCGTCGACCTGGAAGATCGGAATGGTCATGGGCGTTTCCCTCCGCGAGTCTCTCTCGGAAACATGATATCACAAACTTCCAGCCATCAGTTCACGGCTTTGATCGCAACGAGCTTCCCGACGTTCTCGGCGTCGCGGTGGGATCCGACCGTGATGCGCAGGCCTCGTCCCTCCGCGTATTTTTTGATGCCCGCAGGGGGGCAATATTGCACGCCTATTGACAAACCGGGTCAGCATGGACGGCCGCGGCCGGGTCCTCATGTACATGAGAGAGCCGGGCACGGAAATCAAAATCGATCCCGACAACCCCGCCCTGTACCTGGTCATTTTCCTGTGTGTCTACGGCGTCGTCCAGATGGGTGTCTGGCCGGGCAACCTGCTCGTCTTCATCCGCCAAGCCGCCGCCGCGGTCTTATAGAACATCGACGAAGCGATTCTGCATTTCTGGCCGGCGGCATGCCTGTGCCCCTCCTCTCTTCCGACACTGGAATGTCGGTCCTCTTCCGGTTCCCATATGGGAAGCATGATCAATGCTCGTCGTGAGGAAAGTATTCCACAACATCGGCATCCAATGCCGCTGATCGATGAAACGAGTGCTCGAGGAACAAAACCACGGCGCCCTCGATCCTGGCTATATCCTCTTTGAACGGCCCGGGCAACTGTTCCCCCGCAACCTGGACGGTTCGGCTGACCAAACGGTACTTCACCTTGACGGTCTTCTCGGCCAGCTCCCATGAACCCATGTAAACGACCTGGCCATCTCCGTTGGAGATGCCTTCGTATTTTCCTTGCACACGCTCCACCCACGCGTAGATCAGGGCAAACGTGTGATCCGGACCGAAGTATATGATCGCGGCCCGGCCATATCTCAACTTCGGATTGATTTTTTTGGGTGCCTTCAACCACTTGATGTCGTCCTGGAGCCAAGCTCCTTGGGGAGTTTGTACCGGTTGGGCAACGACGACCGTCGCCAGCGACCAGAGGACTGCCAAGGAAAAAGCTGCTTTGGTCATGGCTTCACCACTGGCACATTTACGCCGACGCCAACCCAGGTGTTCGGCATATTGTTCCAGATGTAATCGATTATCCGGGTGTCGGTGCCATAGCAAAGACAACCATGCGTCCAACCGCGACCGTCGAATTGGCCGTGGAAATAGTATCCTCCGATATCTCTTCCACTCAGCGGATTGAGCCGTGCCCGAATCGGACCATATGCCTGGAAGACTGCTTCAGCATAGGGATTCAACGTCCGATCAATCTGTTGCGTTTGGTAGCTTGCCGGCGGATTGTTCTCGGGGTCCCCTGGAGAAGGATCTGTCGGCCTCGTAGGGTCATGCGTGGTCAGGATCTGGTAATTTCCATCCTTGATCGGGTCGAACCCCGCTCCGCCCGAGAACGCAGTCGCTGTGCCGACTACCTTGTCCTGGTTATACAATGTGAGCTTGTACGTTGCGGCTCCCTGAGCATCGGTGCCAGTCTGCTGAGCATACAGAAACCCAGCGTAGGAGCTATTGTAGGTCTGTTCATTGCCTTGGCCATCTTTTCGCGTGTACGTCTTTCCCGGGTGCCACTCCCATTTGTTATCGATGGGGAACCAGTTGTGACCCAGCGGATCAATCCGATTAAGCGGATTATTGATCACGTACGAATACAGATTGAGCGTTTGAGGATTACCCAAATCTGCATAGGGAATAGGCTGTGGCTTTTCCGACCAATCAGGTGAGGTAAACCTGCCTTGTGCGGCGGAGAAGTACCTCGCTCCGAAGTAATCTAGGCCTGTTTCAGTGTCTCGCAGTTTGCCAGTAAAGAGATACTTGTCCTGCGTTTGAGATTGCGTGGAGATTTCCTCGCCGTATGGATAATAATCATGTGTTTCCACGATGTTCCCAATCTGATCCGTTACGGTTCGAGTGTTTCCAAGATGATCCTGGTGGTAATAGAGAACTACATCGGAAGGCGGCAAAGAGAATACCTGAACAGATGGGTTCTCCGCCGACTGGACGAGAGTTTGGCCGAGATAAATTAGATCACGCTTCCAGCAAATGGGATCTGATCCTGATTTCGTGTATTCGGCTACGGGCAGACCATCCTTATTATTTATATAATATGTAAGTTGAATTGTAGTATCATTCATCTCCTTTATTGTCCTATGATCGTCCGAATCATATGCATAAGCATAAATCCCCACAGCCGAAATAAGGTTTTTGGCATTATAAACAAAAGAATAGACGCCATCGTTGACGAGATTGCCGCTCGCGTCATAGCTCAGGCTGCTTATCTGATTCTTCTGGTTGTAGGCAAAGCTCGCGGATGGCGCACCGCCTGTTCCTTGCTTGCTCAGCATATTTCCATAAATATCATAGCTGAATGATTGGGCCCAGGTGGAGGATGAGGCCGATATCATACGATTCAGTTCATCATAAACATAACTTGTTGATTTGCTGACATAAAGGTTATCCGTTATGCCAACGACGTTCCCATTGTTCTCGTTGTTGGAATCATAATAATTATAGGAAATGTCAAAAACATTTCCATAGTTTATTCTTGCGGGCTGGAGACGGTTGTTAAAAACCGTCGAGTTGACTATGCCATTTCCATAAGCTTTCTGCCTTATATTCCCGAACGCGGTATAGCTGATATTGGAGAGGATGTCCCGAACGCGAGTTTCATCTCTCAATCGTGTGATACGTCCGGCAGAGTTGATCTCCCCTGAAACTATTCTCCCTGACGGATAGACCTGGGATGTGACATTGCCCGCCAAATCATATGTATAGGATATTGCGTATAATTGGCCATCTATCTCTTTTACTTCGTTGATAATTCTCCCGCTCGTGTCATAAGAAAATGCTTCTTTTATCCTTGCCGTGGCTATGCCGGTCAGGCGTCCCTTGGGATTCAGGCTGGAAACATTGATCGGATTATCTCCATCGTAATAATAGGTGATGGCCGGCGTACTATCCGTATAGCTGATTGACGAGACTCTGTTAAGGGAATCATATGTGTAGGCGGTATGAACGGCTCTTGCATCCGTTTTGCCAACGAGATTCGAATTGGAATCATAGGTATAACTTATTGTCCCGGATTCAGGCTGAGTTTCGGATGTGAGCCTGCTTGCGGAGTCATTCACAAAAGTCCTGCCGCGGCTGCCCTGTGTAACCTGGAGAAGATTGCCCGTAACACTATATTGATATGAAGTGGTATTCAAATTACTTTCGTTGACAGATATTAGATTCCCTAGGCGATCATATTGGAACTCCCGCCACCTCCCCGTTTGATCATAATTTGTCGTGTTATAACCCGAATATTGGGATTCTATATAGTTACCGTCGGGATATATTGTTTTTTTAGTCCGGCTTAGCGCATCGTATAAATAATAAGTATAATATGTGCTCTCCTCAGCTCTGTGCGGTGTCGATTCCTGGATTTTCCTTCCAAGGGCATCATAGGCTATCTCAGTCGACGCGTCTCCCTCAGGATCTGTCGTTCTGGTTAGATACAGTCTGCCAAGTCCATCATAATAGGAACAAGTCACCAAAAATGAATTGACCGAGAGCTTCGTGCTTGCCGTAATGGAAAAAGGCGTCGTATCATTATAAACGTAGGTAGTGCCGCCGCCGTCGGGATTCTTGCTTTCTATGAGCCTGCCCATCAAATCATAAGAAAATTCTCTTTTTTTGTCGTTGGGATCTGTCGAAGAAAGCAAAGCGCCCGAATAAAGGCTATAGGTGTTGGCCGTCACTTGCCCCTTGGCGTTTGTCATAGATTCGGGGTAAGCATAATAATAATTCGACGTATACGAAAACAGGGTTTGGTTGCCATTGCCGTCTTTTGTCTTTATGACGTTACCGAATAAATCGTAATATTTCTCTTTGACAATGTTGGTTCCATTAAATACCTTCGTTGTCGTCCTCGTTAGGTTTCCTCTGTAATTGCCATTCCGAGGCGTTTCGTAATGTATCGAGGTATTGGACGAAAGCGAGAAATTATCGTATTCAAATTGTTTTTCGGAAACTGTGTTTCCCGAAGCGTCCAGGACCGTTTCCTTTGAAAGCAGATCAAGAAGGTTAAAAGTGTAATAGTTGCTGTTGCTATTGTGCAGGTACTCCATAACAGTTCTTTTCAACAGCGTAGAGCTCCCGAGCGTAAACGCTGCCACGGTGCCCGAATACGTCCGCTCGCCTATTTCTACAGGGTTCCCGTCAGGGCAGTATCTCGGAGAGGTATTGACGTTATATGTATAAGATTTGACGTATCCCTGAGGAGATGTCCCATCGTGGAGTTCTGTCAGCTCAGTTAGAACCCGCGGATTGACGCATCCGTGGTAGCTACGAAGAGAAGAGGAAATCTCGCCAGGAAAATCATCGTCTATATCCCAAGAAGTGAGTATCTCTCGCAAGAGGCGGCCGGATGTCTCTGAACCCTCATAAATCTTCTTATCAGCTTCGACGAGATTCCCGTTGGAATCCGTGCTCATGAAAGTGCACTTGATCACATTTCCAAGGGGATCCGTAACGGACGTTGTTAACGGATATTGCGCACGGCTGGGAAAAGGAATTAGATTGTTATATTGATACTGCCAGGCATTGGATGATGTCCCTTGAATTTCTTCTTTTTTTAATACGGCATCATAGGCCCAGGGATCTCCGGGAAAAACTACTTCTCCAAAGGTATATCTGAGTTTTCCCCCGGTCGGAAGCGTTACGGCGGTGATCATTCCCTTTCCTAAATTCAATGTTTGATCATACTCGAAATCATAACTTTTGCTATTCGGCAATATTATATTAGAGATAACATTTCTAGTATTAGTATAGCCTCCCCAGTTCAACGTCGTCGTTCCATGCTGGAGCTGAATACTCTGGACAGACCCGTTGACATCCGTATATTCAATGGAACTCAGAGCGCCATCCTCACTATAAATGAACCGTACCCTCCTTCCTAAGGTGTCTTCAATGGAAGAGAGGAGGTCGGGGTATACGGTATAATTATCTTCGCTCCTTAGATAGAACCTAATAAAGTTCCCATTTTTATCTTCGATTTTTAATGGGTATCTTTCAGGCTCACCATAAGTGCCTCGGAAATAGAGCACTGTTCCATCTCGCCTTGTAACGAAGTTAGTGGTGGTAGTATTAGCCATATTGAAGGTCATGTACGTGCCGTCGTAGCTGTACCCTAATGGGATGAGATTCCAAAGCACCCCAGCCGCAGTTAACTTTTTTTCATTGGTGAAATGATGCGCCGCCCCATTCTCCATTAGCGTGTAATCTGTATTCAGCGCATAGGTAGTCGTAGTTATATACTCGTATCTCATCTTTGGGATGCTCAATTGCCACCCATGGGGAAGACAATCCATTGTTATACGGATGGGAGCCATAAACGGATCCCCTCTTTTGGGTTCCTTTACCTGCCATATTTTGCTGTTATAAATAAGGGAAATGCCGAAATCCATCCCTCGCCCATCGAGCGAAAGCAAGGGAATGTTAAGCGTCAGGCACCCATTTTGGAGACTGATCGCGTCAATCGAGCCGAATTTGTAGGTCCCAAGAGGAGTAACGCCGCCTGCAATTGCGGGAGAAGTCAATAACGTTTCATCTTCGGGCATTTTCTGGGAATACGCGAGTCCTACTGCCAAAACAGTAAGAAAAAATAAACAAAAAATAATTGATTTTCTCATCTTGCACCCCTTTGTGAAAAAATTATCGCCAAGAATAATGGTTATGTCAAGGGATTATTTGCCAGGACTTCCCCCATTTTTTGGCCTTCTTGACCTCTTCGATCAGGGTGCGCGGCAGATCGCTCCGCTCGATCGACGCGACGGCCTTGTCGCCGAAAACGAAAGAGATCATGAAAGACCCCGCGCCGGGGATGAAAAAAACAGGTTCCGTTATTTATGCAGAGTTTTCAGGCTCCAGCCGGACTTGGCGCCGTAGTATTTCCATTCCTCGACGACCGGTTCCCAATCGGCCTTGACGCCTTTCCTGATCTCGGCCCAGAGGACCGTGGCATCGCCCAGGACCGCGGCGCGCGCCGCTTCGTCCGGCCGGCGGGCCTTGTCGAGGAACGGATTACCGTCCGCCATGTCCGGCTCCCTTCGATCACGCCGTCGAGCCGCCTCAGTTCGAGGCCGGCGGTTGTTTCTTCGGCTCCGCGGCCTTCTTCTCCTCGGCCGGCTTGTAGAACGCGTTGACGTCGCGCCGGCCGCGTTCGAGCCAGGGCACTCCCTTGTCCATCCATTCGGGCCGGGGCTTGCCCAGCAGGTAGTGGTCGAAGAACTCGTCCAGGTGGACGGTCCAGTACTTCTGGTTTTCGCGCTCGCGCAGGCCGTGCTTCTCTCCGTTGAAGTTGAACATGTAGGCTTCCCGGCCGAGGTGGCGGAGGGCCGAGAAGAACTCGATCCCCTGGTACCAGGGCACGGCGTCGTCCTCGTCGTTGTGGATCGAGAGGTACGGCGTCTTGACCCGCTCGACCCAGAACAGCGGGGAGTTTTCGATGAACTGGAGGGACCGCGTCCAGAGAGGGGCGCCGATCCGGCTCTGCTCCTTCTCGTACTGCCAGGCCCGGGACATGCCCGTGCCCCAGCGGATGCCGCCGTAGGCGCTGGTCATGTTGACCACCGACGCGCCCGCCTCGACCGCGGCGAACATGTTGGTCTGGGTGATCATGTAGGAGATCTCGTAGCCGCCCCAGCTGTGCCCCTGGATGCCGATGCGCTTCGGGTCGATGAAGCCCAGGCCGAGGACTTTTTCGACGGCCGGGATGACGCACTTGAGGGCGCTCGGCCCCGGATAGGGGATTTCATAGATGATGTCCGGCATGAGGATGATGTAGCCGTTGCTGACGTAACGGCTGAAATTGATGTTCGTCCCGGGCGCGGGCGGATAGTAGCGGTGAAGGCCTTCGGCCATGGTTTCGTAGATGTAGACCATGAGCGGGTACGATTTCGTCGGATCGAAGTCGTCGGGCTTGATGAGGACGGCCGGGAGCGTGGCGCCGTCGCCGTTGACGTAATCGATGAGCTCGGCCTTGCCCCAGCGGTAGCCGGCCTGCTGGGGATTGGCGTCGCTGACCTTGCGGGCGGCGGCCAGGTCGGCGCCGCTCACCCAGAGGTTCGGAAATTCATCGAACCGCTGGAGGGTGAAGGCGTAGACGTCGGCGTTCTTGGCCTTGCGGAGGCCGCCGAAGAGCTTGTCGAACATCGCCGCCTTCACGGCTCCGCCCGCGCCGGCCAGGGTCACGCGGTAGGCGCCCGACGCTTTCGTCGCTTCGTCGGTCGCCAGGAGAAGAATGGGCTGCTTGGCCGGCACCGTCTTCAGGTCGGGGTCGAGGCTGACGCAGCGGAAAACGATCTTGTCGCGGCGTCCCGCGCCGTTCGTCGCCATCCGGGCCTTCGTCCCGTCCGGGGCGATCTCCCAGATGTCGTAACGGTCGTAGACGAGGACCGAGGCGTCGCCGTCGGTCCAGCCGCCCGTTCCGCAGGGCTCGGGCTCGCCCGGCCTGTCCCATGTCTCGTCGACGA
>Ga0153915_10001514_pt1 | contig 21320 bp, 16 predicted proteins | sample Opewatmetagenome_2_FD_107003 | JGI IMG/M metagenome (GOLD analysis project Ga0153915, IMG submission 107003) | Freshwater wetland microbial communities from Ohio, USA - Open water 3 Core 3 Depth 3 metaG | ecosystem: Environmental > Aquatic > Freshwater > Wetlands | place: USA: Ohio, Lake Erie...
ATTTCTTTTTCTCATGGATTTTCCCTTTAACGTAATATTTAAAGATCTGAAATCTAAACTTAACCGGCAATGAACATAGATAAATTTCTGAAATTTTTTGTTCCGAAAGACCATTCATTTTACACTCTCTTTGAGGAAGATGCAACCAATCTGCTAAAAGCTACTGAACTTCTCAGAGAACAGTTGTCAAGCACTGATCCTGACGTTCATGAAAAGCTGCATAAAGAGATAAAAGAGGTTGAGCATATTGGCGACGATATCACAGACAGATCATTTCAGATCCTGAATAAATCATTCATTACTCCATTCGACAGGGAGGATATCCATGAACTGACAGCAAAGATTGATGATGTTGTTGATTCAATTGACGGTGTTAGCCGGAGGATCTGTCTTTACAAGCCCAAGAAGCTAATGGTTGTGTACAGGGAAATGGCAGAAATGATCCATACAGCTGCCCTTGAAATTAAGACCTGCGTCCACGGTCTTAACGATGTAGCAGCAAACAAGAAAGAGATTTTACAGGCTTGCAATAAAGTAAAGGAAATTGAGCATAAGACTGATGAGTACTATTATGTTGCTGTTGCTGAGCTTTTTGACAAAGAGAAAGACACTGCCGAACTCCTGAAAAACAACAAGATACTGGAAATTCTTGAAAGAACTGTCGACGAAGAGGAGGATGTTACGGATGTAATTAGGGCGATCCTTATTAAAATGGCGTAAAAACGGTACGAGGTATGAGGTGCGTGGAAGGAATTTAATTATGGATTTCCCCGGACCACACACCATTTATTCGCTTTTTATCATCGTCAACACCATTTTAAACTTTTCAACTGCTTTCACAGCATGTGGAATATTAGCCGGCATAATTATAGTCTGACCTGCTTCAAGATAATATGACTTACCTCCTATAATTATTTCCCCTCTCCCATCAACCACCTGGATTACAGCATCAAATGGTGCTGTATGCTCACTCAGTGTCTCCCCTTTATCGAAAGCAAAAAGTGAAATATTTCCTGTTTCCTGCTTTAGAACTGTCTTGCTTACAATTGCCCCTTCAGCATATTCGACGGAATCCCTGAAGCTGAAAATTTTCGACTTTTCAAATTCGTTGTCTCCCATATTGTTTCAATTAAATTGTAACGGTTTGTTGAGAAACCCTTTGTGTCCCTTTGTAAAATAATATAATGCAGTTTAAGGACTTTTTATGACCGCAAGGCTTCACAAAGGGTTCACTAAGTTGCACTAATGCTTAAAACCAGGTTTTGTTGATTTCATTTTTTAATATTCGGCAATTCCAGACCATATCCTTTCTTTTTATCTTCTGCTTTAAGAAGCAGGGCAAATACAAGAGCGATGACTCCGAAACATGTGAAAATTATCATGGGGAGAGTATAATTATAGCTTGGCACCTGTGCCCCATCTATAAGGTGTGTTCCTGTGATACAATATTTATTAAGAACCCAGCCGATAAGAGCAGGCACACCCATCAAGCCAATATTCTGAACCCAGAAAATCAACGCATATGCTGTGCCCAGCTGTTTTTCAGGAATGATCTTTGGCACAGAAGGCCACATTGCGGATGGGACAAGCGAGAATCCGATTCCCAATATGATAATAAGCACGATCGCAATGGGTGTTGCCTTGAGGAATGGTATGGAATACATGGTATGAACAAAGATCAGAAGAAGAGCTCCCAGTATCATAATTGAGGCTCCTTTACCTTTCCGGTCATATAGATTTCCAAAAAGAGGTGTCAGGATCATTGTACCGAAAGGAAGCATGCCTGGTATAATACCTGCTACTTCCGGATCTACCTGAAATTTGTTAACCATCAGGTCAGCAGCATATTTCAGAAACGGGAAGACGGCTGAATAAAATAACACACAAAGCAGCGCAATATACCACCAGCCCTTATTGGTAATAATTAACCATATATCTTTAATTCTGAATGATTCTTCACTTTCAATAGAATTATTTCGATCGGCTTCATCTGCAATTGATTTGTCCAGCTTTTTATCCATAAAAGTATAGACAATGAAAGATATCAAGCCTATGCATAACATTATGAGGCATACAAGTATTGGTTTCGAAACACCGTGAAGTGCCCGTGCAATTGGGACAGATGTGACCATTGCCAGAGTCGTACCTATTCGAGCTGTCGCCATTTCAAGTCCCATGGCAAGAGCCATCTCTTTTCCTTTGAACCATTTAACTATGATTTTGGATACCGTAATACCTGCTGTTTCAACGCCAACTCCAAAAGTTGCAAATCCCAATCCTGCTATTACTACTTGCGATTTCATACCCAGAAGCGTATGTCCGTCAAGGGAATGCGTTGAAATCGCCCAGAATTTAATGGCAGTTCCAACCACCATCACAGTTGTCGCCATGACACCCGTAAACCTTACACCCATTTTATCAAGGATTATTCCTCCCAGGATGAGCATCAGCAGGAAGACGTTGAACCATCCGTATGCACTCGTAAAGAATCCATATTCTGCGCTGTTCCAGAGCAGTTCTTTTTCAAGCATTGGTTTGAGGGGTGCCATTACATCAGTCAGCCAATATCCGCATAACATCGTGAAGGCAACAACCGCAAGTGCAGTCCATCGTGCAACTTTGGAATCTCGCAAAGTATTAGTTATTGTTTCCATATAAATTGTTTAGATACGTTTTAAAACCGGTAAATGTAGAAAAATATTTCAAAGTTAATTCCTTAAAGCTTATGATAAATTGAACTTTAGCCACCTATAGCTGTTTTCTTTAAGGATTTTCATGGCCAATGCAACTTTGACGTAAGGATTTTCGTTTACTTTGCATGGAATTTGAGTGGTAATAATTAAGTTAAATTGAATTTATGAAACGTATTATTATATTCCTTTCGTTTATCGTTATAACAAGTGGGTTTTACCTAAAGGGACAGGCCGTAAAGTGGTATACCATACAGGAAGCTGAAAAACTTTTTCAACAATCCTTTCGGCCCTTATTTATAGATACTTATACCGACTGGTGCGGATGGTGCAAAAAAATGGACCAGGAGACTTTTACAGACCCGGTGATAGCAAATATACTTAACACAAAGTTTTATCCGGTAAAGTTTGATGCCGAGAGCAAGGAAGATATAACTTTTCTTGGACAGACATATATGAACGACGGGAAAAGCGGAAGAGCGCATCAGCTTGCTGTGGCTCTACTAAGTGGTCAGCTTTCATACCCCACAGTAGTTTTTTTTACTAAAAGCGATAAGGGATACGGAGCAACTCCTGTTGCTGGATTCCGTCTACCAAAGGAAATGGAAATACTACTCTCCTATTTTGCTGATAAAGCTTATGAAACTTCAAACTGGGAAGATTATCAGAAAAATTTTGTAGGGAAAGTCCAATAAATAAGGTATCTGGCATTGGCTGTCCTCTTACTTTCCAATTATATAGTTTGAAGGTAGCTGCACAACTTCACCAAACTGATAAATTAGCTTCCGTGAGGTGTTAAGGACTTTGTTACCAAGGGAGGTTTTAATACTAACTACATCAGGAGTTCTGTAGTAAAGCTTGTCTGTCCTCTGTGAAGAGGATTCTGGTTTACTCCGGGTAATTAATGTGAGAGGTTTTGTTTTGAGTTCCGGGATGAACTCAACTGTAAACGAGACTCCTGATTTATCCGTAGAGGCAACGGGACCTGCAGATTCAGAGAATGAACATACAGTTACCTGTTTGCCTATTAAGTCTCTGCCGGGGATTATTTGGTAATTAAATGATCGTCTCTCCCTGAATATCTTTCCCGCAAAGAGATCAGTGTAATCTTTTTCTATCCTATTCATCTCGTCAATTGCAGCGCTGTTCTGCGGGAATACATTGGTCTCGCCTGTAAGGATCATGTGCTTGCCATCTCTGATCTCCATAAGTCTCACAGCAGCCTTTTCAGCTAACTGCTCAATTGTAAGTTTTTGTTTTTTCTCTGCGAGATAAGGTATTTTGATAAAAGCAGTATCAACACTTACAACTTTATAAATAGTGTCTTTCCGGTCCTGGAAATACTCATCGGCACCAAGGTCAGAAATACGCTGATTGGAATGATCAGCATCTTTGCCCTGATTATAATTCAACTCTGAATTGTATATTTCGGGATTCAGATCCAGTACAAGTCCTGCCTTTTTCAGTGCCAGGATATCTGTCTGAAATAGTGAACTCCCTTCAATCAAGTAGAATTCCGATGGATCCAGTTCTTCATGAGAACAGATCGTGACCTGCCTGACTGACCAGTGCTCATCTTCTGTTTTTACAATATCAGTAAGTCCGAGAAATTCTTCCGCATAACGGGCATAGGGTCCAGGCTTCTCAACAATCCGCTCTGCTTCTATATTTATATCCAATACAGTCAGTGGGAGCCCGTAGACAATGCTTCCCTCTGAAATATTTATTTTACCAGAAAGGGGAGTTATCACATATTTTGAGTCGTTCAGTTTATTGCTCGTTCCGCAGGATCCGGCAATCAGCGCATTTAAAATCAGATATGCAAGTTTAGCCAGGTATCTCATAAGCTCATTTTTTAATAATCCATATGAATTCTTTTCATTTTACGTTAAAAAATCTCAAATGATTCAAATTTTTACAATTATCATGAAGATCTTATTTTAAGAAACGCATTTCCGATATTGTCAATTATGTCAGATGCAATAATTGATTCGTAACCAGATTTTGCAGCTGCGATATCCCCCGATAGGCCATGGATGTAAACACCGGCAATAGCAGCATTTTCAGGTGAATATCCCTGTGCCAGCAATGAAAGTATCATGCCGGTTAGCACGTCTCCACTTCCTGCAGTTGCCATTCCGGGATTACCTGTGCTGTTAAAAAACACCTTCCCTTCAGGAGTTGCTATTGATGTAAAGGCTCCTTTTAAAACAACATAACAATTGTAATCTCCTGCAAATTCAACCTGTTTTTTAAGCTGCTGAAAACTATTTCCGGTCTTTCCTGCTATCCTTTCAAATTCCTTGATATGAGGAGTAAGAATCGCTTCATAAGGCAAGGTTGGAAGCCATTTTTTATTCATGCCTAGGATATTTATCGCATCTGCATCAATTACAGTCAGCCGGTCCGGGATCGATAAAACCTTAAGAAGAGCCTCCTGAGTAATCGGATCCGTTCCGATACCCGGGCCAATCCCTATTGCATTAAAAGGACCTGCATTATCTACTTCCGAAAAAATTCGTTCTTCTTTATCAACCTGCACCATTGCTTCGGGAAGAGCTGTCTGGATAATCTGATTGCCACAGGCAGGAATATGGCACGTAATCAATCCTATTCCTGTTCTGAGAGCTGCTTTTGCTCCCATGATTGCAGCACCCATCTTCCCATAAGATCCGGCAATCAAAAGGCCATGACCGTAATTTCCTTTATGATCGAACTTCTTTCTCGTCCTCAGCAGAGATTTGACAAAATCATTTTCCAGAAAAGTATAGGGTGTTTCAGTATTCCGAATTGCATTTTTATCAAGGCCTATCGGCAAGACAATCCACTCTCCGACATATTTGTCATTTTCCGCAAACATAAAGGAGAGCCTGGGAAATTGAAAACACAGTGTATAATCTGCATTAATTATAGCTTCCGGATTATTTGTACTATTATCCTCTCCAAAAAGACCGGAGGGAATATCTATTGAAACAACTCTGCAATCATTCTGATTAATTCTTTTAATCACCAGCCCAGCCAATCCCTCTGCAGGCTGTCGCAATCCTGTTCCGAATATTGCGTCAACAACAACATCATCAAAGTCAATGACCGGAAATTTTTCAATGTCATCTATAGTATTAAAAATAACAGAGCTCTCCTTTTCAAGTCTTTGATAATTAGCGTCCCAGTCAATAGAGGTTTTACCTGAAGTCATTACATAAAATACTTCAACGTTATACCTGTTGGAAGTTAACATTCTGGCAAGCGCAAGGCCATCTCCTCCATTATTGCCTGGCCCTGCAAAAACAATAACCCTCCTGGATCGGTCAAAATTCCTGGTATACCATTTAAATAGCTGCCCGGCTGCTCTTTCCATAAGTTCAACCGAGGCAATTGGTTCGTTTTTTATTGTGAACTGATCAATCTCTTTTATCTGGTCGCTCCTGAAGATTTTCATATCCGGCAGGCAGGATTTATGATTAAATACAGTTCCTAAATTTACACAATCAATCCCAATAAATCTAACTGATTTACTTTCCCCACCAGTCCGGATGGGTCAGAATCTCGATTCTGTCTCCCGGCGCACTCTCTTTTAGCTTTTCAATCATTCCTGCAAATCCTCCGGGAACATTCCATTTTCCCCCCGACTCCGAATAGTATTTGTTGAAATCGATGAAATAAGCTTCATATTCATACCCATACTCCTTCAGACTTCTTCTGCCAATAGGAAAGACAGTCCCATTATAGTGAATAGTGTCACGCTTTGCGAAATCACTGAAAATCTGAAAATTGGGAACAGTTTTTTTTGCTATTGGCGATCCATGTGAACTTGTGCCATATATCGGAATATTCAATGACCTGTAAAACGAAAGATCCTTCTCATTAAAGATGAAAGGATCGCTGTGATATCCTATCATTACAGTCAGAAGATCATTGTGAATTCCAATCTCTGCCCCTGTTTTATAAATTTTCCTGATCAATGAATCCAGTCCTGTATTCCGTACGAATCCTTTCCTTGAAATAAAACCGTAATAGTCACTCGTTGGAAGAATGAAATAAGTCGACCGGATCCCGAGGTCCTTTTCAATTTTTGCCATTTCAAGAGCTTTGAATGGATTTAGGTCCACATCATGTCTGAATCCTACAACTACTTTCGAATTGTTAAAAGTCTTCCTCATCTCATTCAATGGCAGGACAATGAACTTCTTATCTGAAAGTTCACGTAGTAATGCAATGTATTGATCCCAGGTAAAAACTGCCCGCGAGTCATACGTAGTTCTGATTCGTCCTTCAAGCTCTTCATATGGCGTCTCCGCAGCAGAGGCTCCTGGGATTGGTCCGTGCTCATTTGACTTCTCACACGTTGTAAATGCAACCAGGAGGAGTATCAGCCCTGCTATGCTTTTTAGTTTATTCATAAAGTAAATGGCAATATACAGCCAGTCCTGTTCCGGAGACAATATTGCTCCCTTTTTGTTCAAATGTAAAAAAGATTAATATATTTGTTCACGAGCTAAAAGCAGAATCAAACCTGATATTTTTAAAAGCTGATATGTCCGGATCCGGCATATTTTAACAAATTGTTTAATATTAATCTGAGAACCATGCTTAAAAATCATCCCAAAGGACTTCTTGTCGCATTCTTTTCCAATATGGGGGAAAGATTCGGTTTTTATACCATGATGGCGATTCTGGTATTATTCCTTCAGGCAAAATATGGTCTTTCCGCGCAAAATGCTGGGAATATTTACAGCTGGTTCTATTTCAGCATCTATGCGCTTGCACTCGTTGGAGGTATCCTTGCAGATTCGACTAAAAAGTATAAACTGGTAATCCTTGGTGGTATAATAATCATGTTTGCCGGGTATATCATTATGGCTATCCCTGGAATGACGCTGACAATTACAATAATAGGACTAATGACCATTGCTTTCGGGAATGGTCTTTTCAAAGGTAACCTACAGGCAGTTGTGGGGCAGATGTATGACGATCCTAAGTATTCCAAATTAAGGGATACTGCATTCATGATATTTTACATGGGAATAAATGTGGGAGCTTTTTTTGCTCCTTTTGCTGCCAATGGGATGCGTAACTGGTGGCTGAGGGTAAATGGTTTTGTGCATGACGGAAGTCTTCCATCGTTATGCCATCAATATTTAAACAAAACATTAACTGACACATCAACATTCCAGCAACTGGCTGATAAGGTAAATCTTAGCGGTCCGGTATCTGACCTTTCAACATTTGCTCAGAATTATCTTGATGTTTTTTCCAAGGGATATAATTATGCCTTCGGGATCGCTGCTGTGGCTATGGTTATTTCCCTTCTTGTTTATATCATCTTCAACAAATTGCTGCCTAATAAAGAAAAAAACAAAACTGAGATTTCATCAGTCACCCCTGAGAAAATTGAATTTCTGCCAGTTGCAGTTATATCAGCAATTGTTGTGATAGGAATAACCGCTTTCGGACTGCATTTCATAAAACAAGTTGGATGGGCAACCGGGTTTGCCTTTGGATTCTTTGCCGGATTTATAACATGGATAATACTCAGCTCGCATAAAAATGAAAGGGCAAGGATAACTGCTTTGGTTCTTGTATTTATAGTTGTAGTCTTCTTCTGGATGTCGTTCCATCAGAATGGATTAACGCTGACTCTTTTTGCCCGTGATTACACAGTCAAGAGTGTAGGGCCATTAACAAATCTTTTTTTCACTCTTCCGTCGATGCTGGCAGTTGTAGGATCAATTGCAGGATTGTTTCTGCTGTTTTATAAAAACATTAAGAGGAACGCCAGAATAGCAGGCGGAATTCTTTTTCTGATTGCGTTTTTCATTTCTTTGTTCTTTACTACCGGGTTTGATATTGCCGGTATTCTTGGAAAAGTATTTACGCCTTTCAGAACTCAGAATGCAATTGCACCTGAAGTATTCCAATCCTTTAATCCGCTGTTTATTGTTGCCCTGACATTTCCTGTTATGGGTGCATTTGCCTGGATGAACAAAAAAGGAATAGAGCCGTCGACTCCTAAAAAGATCGGGATTGGAATGATAATAGCGGCTTTGGGATTTATTGTTATACTTGTTGCTTCAATCGGGGTTCCCTCTCCGGCTTCCCTGCAAGGCTCACCAGTAACTGATGCTGACAGGGTATCGCCTTACTGGCTGATAAGCAGTTACCTTACACTTACTGTTGCCGAACTTTTTCTGAGTCCAATGGGGTTATCATTTGTTTCAAAAGTTGCTCCTTCCCGCTTCCAGGGACTTATGCAGGGCGGCTGGCTTCTGGCAACCGCTGTAGGTAACAAGCTTCTTTTCATTGGAACACTCTTATGGGACAAGGTAGCTTTAAGCACACTGTGGCTGGTATTTATTGTCTGCTGCCTTCTGTCGGCAATATTTATATTCTCCATACTAAGGCGGCTTGAAAAAGCAGCAGCGAGTTGAAAGCTTGTTTTAATTAGTATTTATTATTTATGAAAGTCCAGAAATTTGGAGGGTCATCTGTAGGTAATTCTGAAAGGATTAAGGGAGTTAAGAGGATAATTGAGTCTGAGCACTTACCTTTAGTTGTTGTTGTTTCAGCCTTTCAGGGCGTTACAGATTCTCTTAAAAAAATAAGCGAACTGGCTGCTTCTCATAAAGCAGAATACAATCTGTTTCTGGATGAAATGGTTAGCAAACATAGGGCTGTATGTCAGGAACTCCTTGAAGGTGAAACTCTTGAGGCAATTCTTTCGAAAACAAATGAAATATTCTTTGAGTTAGGCGAAACTCTTAATGGGCTTTTCTTGCTCAGGGAATTGAGCAAATATTCACTTGACAAGGTTTTAAGCACAGGTGAAAGGCTATCGTCAGTAATAATATCTGCTTTCTTAAATAATTGCATCCTTCTCGACTCAAGAGACCTGATTAAAACCGATGACAACTATGGAAATGCAAATGTGGATTTTAAGATTACAAATTCTCTTATAAGAAGAAGAATCTCAGGTAAAAACAAAATTATTCTTGTTCCGGGTTTTATTGCCAGTTCAAATAAAAATGAAACAACAACACTGGGAAGAGGAGGATCAGATTACAGCGCAGCCATAATTGCAGCAGCCATAAATGCCGATATGCTGGAGATCTGGACTGATACTGACGGATTTATGACAGCTGATCCAAAAAAAGTTGACAGAGCCTACACTATTGAGAGTCTTACATACTCAGAAGCCATTGAACTATCACATTTTGGTGCGAAAGTCATTTATACTCCAACCCTGCGTCCGGTATATAAGAAACTTATCCCGGTTTTCATTAAGAACTCATTTAATCCTAAAGCTAAAGGAACGCAAATAAGCGAAAAGTCAAAAAATGGCAGTAACAGCCCCATAAAGGGAATATCATCCATTGATCATATTGATCTGATTACCCTTCAGGGACCTTCGATGGTTGGTGTTACAGGAACATCCATGCGACTATTTGGATCTCTGGCTAAACGCAATATAAATATTATTCTCATCACGCAGGCTTCATCAGAATACTCAATCACTTTTGCAGTCAATCCTTCAGAGACTAAAAAAGCCATCGAAGCAATAAGTCAGGAATTTGACCGGGAAATCGCCTTCAGGAAGGAACTTAAGATACTTGTAGAAAAAGATTTGTCAATCATAGCTATTGTAGGGGAAAAAATGAAAAATACTCCCGGTGTATCTGCCACTCTTTTCAGGTCGCTTGGGAGGAATGGGATTAATGTTATAGCCACTGCTCAGGGTTCTTCGGAATTAAATATTTCGGTCGTAATAAAAAACGAAAACCTGAAAAAGGCCCTAAATGTGATCCATGATGGTTTTTTTCTGTCAAAATATAAGGAACTACATCTTTTTCTTGCCGGTACAGGATTTGTAGGTTCCAGCCTGATTCGGCAGCTTTGGAAACAGCATGATCTTCTTTTAAAAGACCATAACCTGAAAATCAATCTTTTGGGAATTGCCAATTCGCAGTTGATGATCATAGGCAACAAGCCAATTTCTCTTGAAAAATGTAGAGCAACATTGGCTTCAGATGGAAAAAAGAGCGATATAGATGTGTTTATCAATCAGATGACGAAGCTTAATTTAAGAAATTCCGTATTTATCGATTGTACCGCTAGTGAAAAAGTAGCATCTGGATACAGGAATTCATTAAATAAATATGTTTCTGTTGTGACAGCAAATAAAATAGCTTGTTCATCCGAATATTCTTATTACCGTGAACTTAAGTCACTGGCAAATGAGAAAGGGGTTCGATTTATGTATGAGACAACAGTTGGTGCCGGTTTACCGGTAATAAAAACCATCAGCGATCTTGTTGTCAGCGGTGACCGGATTCTTAAGATTGAAGCTGTCCTTTCAGGGACATTGAACTTTATCTTCAATACCCTGGGTCCTGATATGCCTCTAAGTAAAACAGTGAGAATTGCCAAAGAGAGGGGTATTTCAGAACCCGACCCAAGGATCGACCTGAGCGGAACGGATGTTGTAAGAAAGATTCTGATTCTTTCACGTGAAGCTGGTTATTCTATTAATCAGGAAGATGTGGTTGTTAAAGAAATACTCCCGAAAGAGTGTTTCGAGGGTGACCTTGAATCATTTTATGATAAGATCAGCAAGCTTGATGCTGAATTCGAGGAAAGAAGAAAAATTCTGGTAAAGCAAAACAAAAAATGGAGATTTTTTGCTTCAATGGATCAGGGCAAAGCAATAGTTGAACTGGTTATTGTTGATTCATCCCATCCTACATTTGACCTTGAGGGAAGCAATAATATTGTTTTGCTTACAACTGAGAGATATAGGGAGCTTCCGATGGTAATTAAAGGCTATGGTGCCGGCGCAGACGTAACTGCAGCTGGCGTATTTGCTGATATAATGAGGGTGGTTAACGTATAACTAAAAAAGCTTTTGAAGTTACCTGTTAAATATTATTCCACTAATCTTATTGCACCGCTTGTCACATTTAAAGAAGCGCTTTTTAAGGGTCTTGCACCTGACGGAGGCCTGTATATGCCTGAACGATTCCCTGAATTAAGCCCCTGGGAACTGGAAAGCCTGATTTTAGAATCCTATCCCGGACTCGCTTCTGAAATTCTGAGTCGGTTTCTTGGTGATGAAATTGATAAACAAGAAATAGACAGGATATGCCGTGACATTTACACTTTCGATATTCCACTTGAGAAAGTAAATGGAAAGACTTACCTGATGCGTCTGGACCAGGGCCCAACTGCCTCATTTAAGGATTTTGCAGCCCTCTTTATGGGAAGAATAATGGAGTATTATCTTGAAATTGACAAACAAAACATTACAATTCTGACTGCAACTTCCGGGGATACGGGAAGCGCGGTTGCCAATGCTTTTTATGGGCTTAAAAACATCCGTGTCATTATCCTGTTCCCTGCCGGTGAAGTCACTGAAATGCAAAGGAAGCAGATGACCACACTTAAGGGCAATATAAAAGTAATTGCCCTGAATGGCAAGTTTGATGATTGTCAAAAGCTGGTTAAGAAAGCCTTTATGGATCCCGGATTAAGCAATCATAATCTTTCATCCGCTAATTCCATCAATATTGGCAGGTTGCTGCCCCAGTCAATATATTATTTCTGGGCCTGGTCGCAATTATCAGGCAAGGCTGATGAGCAGGTAATTTTCAGTGTCCCCAGCGGAAATTTCGGAAATGTTGCAGGAGGGCTTATTGCCCGTGGAATGGGACTTCCGGTAAAACAATTTGTGATCTCTACAAATGAAAATGACGAAGTCCCAATATATTTTAAAACCGGTACTTATAAACCAATTTCTCCATCGAGGAATTGCATGTCAACCGCGATGAATGTTGGACATCCCAGCAATATGGCAAGGATTATTGATATGTATGGAGGCATAATGAACGAGCAGGGGGAGATACTGAGGCTGCCTGATATGGAAAGAATGAGAAATGAACTCTTTGCGATCAGTGTTTCTGATCCGCAGACAATGGAAACCATTAAAATGTTCTACCACCAATATAAGAAGGTCCTTGAACCTCATGGTTCAGTATCCTGGTTTGGCTTGCAGGAATATCTTAAAAATAAATCCTCATATACTGAGACGGAACATCTGTGCATTTGCCTTGAAACCGCCCACCCCGGTAAATTCCGGGAAGAAATTAAGAATATATTGAATATTATCCCGGTTCTTCCTGAATCACTAAAAAAAATAGAAACAGGGAATGAAGAATATATATCTTTAGACAATAATTATGAATTCTTGAAGAAGTTTATTTTACAAAATTACTAACTATTAATTTTTATTAAAATGTATATTGTTTGTTGTGACCTGGAAGGTGTGCTTGTTCCTGAGGTCTGGATAAATGTTGCAAGATGGACAGGTATTGATGAATTAAAGCTGACTACCCGTGATATAAGTGACTATAATGCATTGATGAAACGAAGGCTTGAAATTCTTGAACAGCATGCGATCACTATCAAAGATATACAAAAAGTTATTTCATTGCTCGAACTTATGCCCGGAGCACTTGATTTTATCAACTGGCTTCACGGCAGAGCTCAGCTCATTGTAGTGTCGGATACTTTCAGAGAGTTTGCCGATCCCCTGCTTGAAAAGATGGGATGGCCGGTTTTATTCTGTCATCACCTTACGATTGACAGGGATGGAAATATCACTGACTTTAACCTGCGGCAGACTGAAGCGAAGAGAATGGTGGTTGAAGCAATGCAGAATCTTAATTATAAGGTGATAGCGATAGGAGATTCATATAACGACGTATCAATGCTGCGTAAGGCTGAGTTCGGAATACTATATCAGCCTCCGCAGAACGTAATAAATGATCACAGCGATTTGAAAGTGGTTACATCCTACAGTCAATTAAAACACATTATCTCAGACCTTTTAGATCAATAAATATACGATACTGACCATATGAAGTTACCTGAATCATCCCGGAACTGGCTATCGATAATCGGTGCTATTATTGCAGGAATCAACCTTGCCCTGATCCTTCTCCTTTTTATCATTTCCACAATTTTTGAAAAAAACAACACTTACCTCGGATTATTTATCTATGTAATCCTTCCCGCCTTTATGGTGTTCGGATTGATTATGGTCCCCATAGGTATGCTTATTAAAAGGAGAAGTATCAGAAAAAGCGCTTCGAAAGATGCACAGTTGCTTCCCCGCATCGATCTGAACAATCCACGCCAGAGGAAGATTTTTCTAACATTTACTATTGGCACAATAGTTTTTCTTTTTCTGTCCACACTGGGAAGCTTTGAAGCCTTTCACCTTACTGAATCTGTCGAATTCTGTGGCACTTTGTGTCACAAGGTCATGGAGCCTGAATATACCGCATACAACAATTCCCCGCATGCAAATGTGGCCTGTGTTGATTGCCATGTCGGATCCGGAGCATCCTGGTATGTCAGGTCAAAACTATCCGGACTTCACCAGGTTTATGCTGTGATAGCTAAAACCTTCCCCTCTCCTATCCCGACCCCGCTTCATGACCTGCGTCCAGCCCGGGAAACCTGCGAAAAGTGCCATTGGCCGGAGAAATTCTACCCGAGAACACTTCAGACCAACAGATATTTTCTGGCAGATTCATTGAACTCTGAATGGGATGTAATGCTGCAGATGAAGACTGGTCCGGAATATGTTGGACTGGGTTTCAGGGAAGGAATTCACTGGCATATCAATCCGGATATATCAATTGAATATATTTCGGAAAATGATAAAAGGGAAAATATTGTTTACGTAAAACTGATAAAGAAATCTACAGGTGAGGTTACAGTTTTCAGGAATCCTGAGAATCCTGTCTCAGACTCGCTTATTTCTCATCAGTCACCAAGAACAATGGATTGCATAGATTGCCATAACAGGCCATCCCACAAGTACAGTTCTCCCCCTGTCTATTTCGACAAAAGCATGCTCACAGGAAGGATTTCGAACGATATTCCTTTTATCAAAAAGCTATCAATGGGAATATTAAGGCAGACATTCCCCAGCAAAGATACAGCCTTCATAATGATCAACGACAGTATATCTAATTATTACAGGTCGGGATATCCGGAACTTTATAAAGAGAAGAGTGACGTTTTAAAAAACACCATTCTGTCGATTCAGCAATCCTTCAGCCAGAATACTTTTCCGGCAATGAAGGCATCGTATGATGTGTATCCGGAACATATAGGGCATCTTGAGTCACCCGGATGCTTCAGGTGCCATAATGATGCATTCAAATCGGAGACAGGCAGGACCATAACAAGAGATTGTAATCTGTGCCATACCATCATAGGACAGGGCAGATCAGGTAAAATGGAATTAGCTAACGTCAGGGATACCCTTACATTTCAGCATCCTGTGGATATCGGGACGGCCTGGAAGGATGCAAATTGCTCAGAATGTCATATGTATCTTTATTAAATGAAAAGAATTCAGATCTCTCTGCTTTTTCTTCTCTTCTTCCTCCTTGCCAATGCTCAGGGCGAGGATCAAGAAGAGATAACTCTGGTAAACGCAATGCACTCAATCTCAAGTCATGACCTGCTTGAGTATGTTAAAATTCAGTGTGATGACAGGTTCCAGGGGAGGCTTACCGGAACTCCTGAATATCAGGCATGTGCTGAATGGCTTGCCGGGGAATTCTCAAAATGGGGCATTTCCCCTGCAGGAGATGAAGGGACATGGTTTCAGTGGTTTGAGGTTCCGTATACTTTGATCTACCCGGAATGCGGGCTGACCCTTCATATCCCGGTCGCAAACAAGGGAGAAATATTAAAACCTTATAAATATATTTCTGAATATATGCCAGGGTCAACATCAGGCAATGGTGAGATAACAGCTGAAGTAGTTTATGCAGGATACGGGATAACCGCTCCGGAATTAAAATATGATGATTATGAGGGAATTGATGTTAAAGGGAAGATAATCCTTATTGAGCGGGAGGCTCCGGTTCTCCCAACTGCTGGTGCGGAAAAATTCAAGCCATGGTATAATTATTCATTTCATCAGACGAAACTTGAAAATGCAGTAAAGCATCGTGCGGCAGGGATGCTATACAACTACGGACCGATCGCTAATCCAAATAATTCTTATTATTCTGACTTCATTTATGTTCATGTGGGAGATTCAGTGATTCATGATATTTTTTCGGGTACGGGTAAAGACCATGATAAGATAATAAGAGATATTAATAAAAACCTTAAGCCGCAATCCTTCAACACGGGGAAAGTGGTTACGGTCGGGATGACCACGAGTCATAATCCGCATGGCAGGGGCAGCAATGTCATTGGATTAATTAAAGGTTCTGATCCTGAACTTGGGAAAGAAACCATTATTATTGGTGCTCATCTTGACCATCTTGGCAAATGCTATGACATTATCCCAGGCGCAAATGATAATGCATCAGCGGTTGCAGTAATGATGGGGGTAGCAAAAGCATTGGCCCAAAGTAGGATCCCCCTGAAGAGATCTGTAATGTTTATTGCTTTCGGTTCAGAAGAACAGGCGTTACTCGGATCAAAAGCCTATATAAAGAATCCGGCAGTACCTCTCAGCAAGAGTATATTGCTAAATATGGACGGAGTTGGAATTGGTAATTCGATCAGCGCCAATGCAGGTACTGATTTTCCGGTTTTGTGGTCATTTATTGCAGATGCAAACAAAAAATATATTCACAGGAACCTTCTGACAAACAGTTTCCCCAATCTTGGGAGACCACGTCTCGATGCTTCAATTTTCTTGAGTGCCGGGGTGCCTTCATTAAGCTTTTCTACTTTTGGATCAGCTAATTTTTATCATATCCCGCTTGATAATATTGATATTATCAAGCCTGAAATCATGGAGGACATGGCAAAGTTATTATTTGTTTCGGTTATCGAAATGGCAAACAGCGACAAATCCTTGAACAACATCAAAAATGAAAAGCAGCAGAATCCCTAAAAACAAAACACTTCCTTATGGCAAAACACCTTATAAAAGACGTGAATTGCTAAAAGGTCTGGCAGGATTACCACTAATGGCAGGATTTGGAGGTAATCTCCTGAAAAACCTGTCTTCTGAAAAGAAAGACACAAATATCTCATCTTCACGGGTCATCGGTCCGGGATTATCCGAAATCAAAGGAACACTGCCCGAAGGCAGGATTGGAAATATCAGCTTTACCAGACTGATGATGGGCTGCAATCAAATTGGAGGATGGGCTCATGCAAGAGATCTGATATATGCGGATACCCTCTTCAAAGCATATAATACCGAACAGAAGGTTATTGAAACACTTCACCTTGGAGAGCAGGCTGGAATCGGAGCTACATTCATGGTCAATCTGTATTATCCATGGTTCAACCGGTACCTTAAGGAATATGGAGGAAAGATGAAATCGATATGCCAGACCTATATCAGTCAGCAGGACTTTCTTGGTGATATAGACCAAGCAATAGAATACGGAGCCACAGTTTTATATATCCAGGGTGGCGAAGCCGACAGATTTGTAATTGACGGGAAAATCGCAAAGCTGGCAAAAGCCATCGAACATATTAAATCAAAGGGCTTCCCGGCTGGAATGGGAGCCCATTCTCTTGAGGTTATTAAAGTCTGCGAGAAAGAAAAAATACCTGTCGATTTTTACGTTAAAACTTTTCATCACGATAAATACTGGTCAGCTCACCCGAAAGAAAACAGAGTTGAGTTCAGTGTGGTTTCAGATTATTCTCAAGACCATAATAAGTTCCATGACAACATCTTTGATCTGTTTCCCGATCAAACAGCCGGTCTGATGAAAAATATTAAGAAACCCTGGATCGCGTTTAAAGTACTGGCAGGTGGTGCAATTGCCCCCAAAGATGGTTTAAACTATGCGTTTCAGAACGGAGCTGATTTCATTTGCCTCGGAATGTTTGATTTTCAGGTAGTCAGCAATGTAAACACGGCAATTGATGTCCTTGCCAGGGTGAAGGACAGGGAAAGAGAATGGTACTCCTGACCTCATTTCAGAATATCAGAAGTGTATTTATCAGCAAGATTCGACTGATCTTTCGCAAGTCCTGAAATGACAACAACCCTGTTATCTTTCCATGCGAGGAATACAGGCCCGTTGTAACCGTCGGTAATCACAAATCTGCTGTCACCGGTCTCGATCTGATCGATACCCGTTGAACCAATATATGTGGATGCTACTTTACTGGCTTCGTCAGAACTGGAACATTCGAATATAAAAACCGAAAAGATATCTGGACCAACTTCATAGTCAGCCTTAAATGCTTTATTCAGGAAACTATGCCCCAGCACATTCTCGTTTATATAAATCTCCTCATTGGGTTTTTTCCCTTCCCGGGGAAAAAGCGCAAGCATGGCCGGCATTGCAGTTTCACCATCCAACATTCCGCTAACTTTCCGGGCTAATGTTTCAGCCGCCTGCAGAGTTTTTGATTTTTTGGAGTATGTCTTTATTTTAATATAGTAATTTCCCTTGAAAAAATTGATCGCACCATCAGCATTGTATCCCTGTGCACCGAGGTCTGTGAATTTGAACGATGGCGACCTTTCGGAGGAATAAATTCCGAATGCCATAGTATGATTCCTGTGTTTATAAATCTCAAGCTTAATCACGTCCCTTCGCTTCTTATACTCTGCAACATGCAGATCTTCAAAATCGTATGAGAGATACGTTTCTGCAGCACCATCAATAAAATCCCATAAATTGTCTGGCTTGTAGACTGGATAATCAGTTTTCAGCTTGAAACCGGTGAGTCCCGGAAATACAATTTCCTGCCCAAAGGATATCACTGATAAACAGCCCGCTATTAAAAATAATAAAATCTTGTTTTTCATTACTTAAGTTTGAAGAAAGCGGATTTATCTCAGAAAATCAACAACGACACCCGACAGTCTGATGCTTTTTTCATCATTATATTATTTCAGTTTTCTTATCCTGACTTCTATGCCTGTATTTTTTAGTAATTTGATTAGCTCATCTGTGTTTGTATCTCCATAATGATATGGATATAATATTTTCGGCATAAACGCTTTTGCTGCGTCAGCAACCATTGCAGGTGTCATTGTATAAGGAATGTTCATAGGAAGAAATGCAACATCAATTCCCTTAAGTGCTTTCATTTCAGGTGTATTCTCAGTATCTCCCGCAACATAGAACCTTTTGTCACCGATTGCGATTATATAACCGTTCCCGACACCTTTTGGATGAAATGGTTGCCCTTTGGAACGCTCATTAACAATATTATACGCACTTACAGCTTCAACTGTTATATTTTTTACAGTTTTTTTGTCACCTGGTTTCATTACCTGTGCCCAGGGTATCTTTGAAGCCGAAGCAGCATTGCAGAACATTATTGTTTCCTGTTTTCTCAGTGAGTTTATGAGTTCGGGATCCAGGTGATCATAATGTTCGTGTGTAACCAGTATAAGGTCCGCCTTGGGAAGTTTATCATATTTTCCGGAACTTTTTACAGGATCAACGTGAATCACAAAATTATCAGTCCTGAACATCAAAGAGCCATGTCCTATAAAGAACATTTCAACATCGCCGGCTGAAGTGCTGATCTTATCAACTTCCGGCAGATCCTGGGAAAAAACCGAAGCTGTCATAGCGATGATAATTAAGGTTGTACAGATCTTTCTCATTTTATTGTGAATAAATGCGAAACAAAATTCCAATTAAAACTCACAATATACAAATATTTACTTTATCAGAGGAAACATGTCGATGTGTTTTTAACGCCTAATAATCCTGTGCAAAATGAGTTCCAAATTAAGTTTAAGTACCACTATATAGTATGGAAATTTTAAATATCTTTCCGACGGAATTTAGGTTACAGTGTTAATTAATTAACATTGATGTTTTTAGGGAAGAACCAACAAGTCGTTGCATTAGCTGGTTTTTTACTTATTTCAGTATCAGCTGCAGGACAAACTGGAAATAGCCACACGTACCGGTTCAACGGTGATTTACAGAAGACAAGTCTAATCAATGAAAATCAGTCTGTAACTATAAACTATTCATTACCAGAGCTTACAATAGACAATATAACCAATGATAACGGGACATTTTACAGGATCTCAGTCCCGGGACATACCCCTACATTTGACCCTGGGAAGCCGGAACTTCCGGTATTAAGCAGGTTGATCGACTTACCTGAAGGTTATACATACAAAATAACTATTTCAGACGTAACATCTTCAAGGATAGTCCCGTCAAAAAATTCAATAAAGGGATTATTGCTGCCGTCACAGTACGGAGAGACCAAGCAGGTAGAAAAGCAGAAACCTGTTTTTGTTATGGATCGGAAATTATACTCCTCCCGCAAAATTCTTGCCAGTGATACTGTAAGGATTGAACCACTGGGAAAGATGAGGTCCAGGCATCTTTTCAACATTGTTATTTCTCCTGTAAGATATAATCCCGGCCTGAATATCATTGAAATAATAACCTCAATGAAGATTGTGGTTACCTTTTCTCCTGATAATAAGGCAATCCCGTTTTCAACTTCCCCGGAATCCCCGCTTTTCAATGAATCTTTGGATAAAGGTGTCTTGAATTTCGGGCCGGAAGATCTCATAACCGGGTTTTCCGATAAACCAGTTGAGATGATCATTGTAACTGATACAGCTTTCCGGAAGTTTCTTGAGCCCTTCTACAGGTGGAAAACTCAAAAGGGGTATAAACTGGATATTCTTTACAGGGGGGAAGGATTGGCTGGAATTGATTTCACTGAAATTAAGGAATCGATCTCAAATATTTATGAATCTTCTGCCAGGTCAGGATATCCTCCTGAATATCTTTTAATTATCGGAGATGCAAAGAGAATTCCATATTTCGGATCGGATAATGTTACGGATATGTATTATGGTGAATTTGATGGTAACGGAGATTATATCCCTGATATGTATATCGGAAGAATTCCGGCTTCTGACACTACATCTGTAAAATCAGTTGTACAAAAGATCATCCAATATGAAAAATTTCAGTTTGCCGATACTAATACTTTTTATTCCCGGACTCTGGCTTTTGCAGGTAAGGATGAAAATTATGCAAATTACATGAACGGACAGATAAAATATGCAGTTACCAATTATCTGACACCCGCCAATAAAATAAATGAATTTCACTTTTATTATCCCGAAGGCTACACAAAAAAGGACTCCATAATGAAGCTTATTTCGCGAGGGCTTTCTTTTATTAATTACAGTGGTCACGGTTCATCAGCTGGCTGGCTTCATGTTGATATCAAATCACCTGATGTCAGGAATTTTAACAATCCAGGCATGTATCCGTTTGTGATAAGCAATTCATGCAGGACTGCACAATTCAATGACACAGCTTCCCTGGGGAATAAGATGGTTTTGGCTTCAGGAATAGGTGCGATCGGATTTATAGGCTGCAGCAACGACTCATACTGGGATGAAGATTTCTACTGGTCTGTCGGTACGGGCACACCAAATTCTGATCCAAAATATGCTGAAACCGGATTGGGAGCTTACGACAGGCTCTTTCATACTCACAACGAGTTGCCATCGGACTGGTTTATAAGTATGGGTCAGGTCAATTATGCTGGAAATCTATCGGTCAGTTCCTCCTCTACATTAAGAAAAAAATATTACTGGGAAACCTACACTCTTCTCGGTGATCC
>Ga0153915_10001516_pt1 | contig 21295 bp, 18 predicted proteins | sample Opewatmetagenome_2_FD_107003 | JGI IMG/M metagenome (GOLD analysis project Ga0153915, IMG submission 107003) | Freshwater wetland microbial communities from Ohio, USA - Open water 3 Core 3 Depth 3 metaG | ecosystem: Environmental > Aquatic > Freshwater > Wetlands | place: USA: Ohio, Lake Erie...
GTTTCCTCCAGTCCATCGTAGCATCCGCCTGTACAAGGATTATAAACAATCTGGTGCAGACGGTTTTCACCTAAGAACCAGTTGAAAGCTGTCTCCATCTTCAAGCGGTACTCTTCATCCTTGAATACATCGTAAAAGTGACTTAATGTCATGATAGTATAGGCAACATCAATGGGCTGTTCCCCAACATGTTCAGTTTTTTGTCCTTTTTGCAGCCATTTTTTGTTTGAGATGACTTCGATGCCATTTTCATTAAACGTTTGTGACAGCAAAAAGTGCAATGAAGACAACGCTGTGACACGAAATATGGCGTTTCCGGTAATCAACCAAGCATATAACATGGCTTCCGGCAAGATACTGTTGGCGTAGGTCAGATAACTCTCAAACCATGTCCATTGTTCGTTTGATTCGTGTTTGTACATCTGAATCAATCGATTGGCAAATATGTTGATCAACAGAAGGTTTTCGGGCTTTCTGATGGCACTTTGATAGTAGTACAATCCTTTTATCGCGAAAGCCATAGCCCGTGTTGAATGGATCGTACCCAAGTGACAGAACGATTTTTCGATAATTGATTCGGCTTCTGCAATCATGACAATTGGCAAGACATTTTTCAACGAAATGATATATCCTAGTGCCCAAATGGCTCTTCCATTGGAATCATCTAAGTTGGTTGTGCTATTCTGACAGGTAAACTTGTTATTCTTGTCCACATAATTCAAGAAACGACCATCTGGTTGCTGACAAAGCCGAATGAAACTCAGATATTTATAGATGCAAGGAATGCTTTCTTCATTTCTTGTTTGTTTGTAATACATTGCCATCGCGATCAGTGCTCTGGCATTGTCATCCAAGGTATAGCCAGAGCTGAGATCTGGTTGATTGATTTTTGAAAACTGGAGGATTCCCATATTGGTTGTCATTTCTTTCAGGTGATCCAGTTTGATGACCGGAAGATTGAACTGTAGATTAATGGTGTCTCCAGCCATCTTTGCGAACAACTGTGCATGTGCAATGGCCGAATTTTCCCAAGCAGAGGAAACAATCTTTTGCAGGGCATTTGTACTTATGTTTTTTCTCAACGGTTCATTGTTTAGTAAGCGAATCACGGCTTCGGCCAATTGTCTGTCATTTTGAAAATCAAAAATGATACCGGTGTCTTTTGTCAGAACTTCCTTCGCATGTGGTATTGGGGTGGAAATAATAGGACAGGCACAGCTCATGGCATAGACAAATGTACCACTGACGGCCTGATTCGGATCGTTCGTTGTAAACAGATAGATATCGGTCAGTTGTAAATAGTCAAGTAATTCCGGTAATGTCAGGTAATTGTTGATGAACAGTACGTGATCCTGAAGATTTGTGCGTATTATTTGCCGCTCAAGCTGTTGTCGGTACATTTCACCTTCGGTCTTCACGACTTCCGGATGTGTCTTTCCAATAATAAGAAAAAGGATGTCAGGGTATTGTTTGATAATAGCAGGCAATGCATTAAGCGTGGTTTCTATACTCTTTCCAGGACTTAACAGGCCAAATGTGGTAAGTACTTTCCGGCCTTTCAGCCCATAGCTGATTTTTAATGAACTTTTGTTTGCATGTTGAACCAAATGGGTACCGTGGGCGATGACAACTATTTTTTGCTTTGGCACACCATAATCGTTTATCAAAATGGCTGCTGAAGTATCGGTCATCACGCTAATTGATTCGCACGCTTCCGTTATGAGTTTGATTGTTGACTTCAACTGATCATCCGGATGGGGCAGAACTGTATGAAAAACAAGAGCAACAGGTTTCTTAAGGGCGTATAAAAATTGCACGAACGCTTTTTCTTGTGTTTTGAAAAATCCGAACTCGTGTTGTACCATAACAATCTTGATCTGGTTGTCCTTATTGATGGATGAAGACAATGCCTCATATCCGTCTGCCAGAGAGGTTTTTAAAATGTATTTTACTTCATTTGGATAGGTATAATTGACGTCGCCCGACTCCAAGGCACACACGTTAATCGAAAAAGCATGGCTGAATTGATTGTTCAGTACTCTGATTAGATCCTGAGAATAGGTCGCTATGCCACATTCCCTGGGAGGATAGGACGTGATAAACAAAATTTCTGCTCGTTTCTCGGTATGGTTTTGTATCGTGTATTTTTTCAGGTTTATAGTGACAATTTTTTGTGAAATGGCCTTTTTTATGCCGTATAAACCATCGTACTGATTTAAACCGGACTCGTATCGATAGGTGACAAGTCTATTTTTCATTCGTTGTATATGTCATCAATTCAGCCAATAATTCTGAAAGATTTACTGAAGCACAGGCTATATGTGTGTCCGCTGCTCCGTAGTAAATGTACAGGATGTCTCCAAATAAGGCAGTACCGGTTGGAAAAACCACATTATTGACTTCTCCTTTTCTTTCCCATTCAAATTCAGGTGAAAACAACGCGTAAGGTAACCGTGCTATCATTTTTAAAGGATTGTTTATATCCAGTAAGGCCGCAGCACAGGCAGAATAGATGAGACCATGTTTTGTCTCTTCTACTCCATGGTAAATCAATAGCCACTTGTCCGGGATATTGTGGATTGATTCCTTGCTTGTAGGTGAATTTTTTTAACCAGTTGAAAGCCAAACGCGGACCAGCAAACAAGTAAAAATCAGAGTTGAAAGGAGCATATCGTAGAATGGGTTCTACTGTAAGATAGTTCAGATTGATCAATAAGTCAGCTGGGCAATTACAAGGGGTGACAATTTGTTGAAAAGAACCTTTGCGGCTGTCATACCCGACCTGTAGCATGAAACCAACTTTTGAATCAGGACGATGATACTCAATATGGGGTGCCAAAAAAAGGCCTATACCACGGCCTTTATGAAAGGCCGCCGGAGCAGTGAAATCGGCAGTTAATGTCTGGGTGCTTCCCCGATAGAAATTGTAATTGGAACCTCCTGCAACGCCAAACCACCATGATGGTTTGGTGTAAAATGGATCTTGCGCCTGAATAAGCATCTGAATACCAGCCAACATTAGAATGCTCATCAAAATACCCCTTTTAATAGTCAGACGATGAACGCGCTCCATGTGTGATCCATTTTTTGTAGCATGATTTGTTTTCATTGTTAGAATGAGTTACGGTTTTTGAAGATCAATATATGATGCCTGTGTGATTGTTGCAGAATCCATGACATCATTGAATGTTGCCGTGATGGTTTTATTATAGGGCACATTGACAGCACTATCTTCAGGACTGGTCGAGATCACCTCCGGACAAACGCTAATGATCTCAACGAAGTCATCTTCTCTGCACCCTGTCATTAGAACAACTGACGCTATTGCAAAGGCCGTTACCAGGTTGTTTGTTTTCATTATGTATTACTTTGATTTTATTTATAATGCCTATCTATATCAGCCTGCCGTTGTTGATGTCTTATTCGAATATGCTCCATGCAGAGATCAACTTCTTTTTGTGTAGCGAAAGCAGTAGCTATAACTAACAATCTGGCATCCAGGACACTTAGCAGGGGCATTTCATCCTGATTTTTAATCTTTAGCGTAACGTGAACCCACGTCCTATGGGCGGGGTTATGTGCTTTTACTTTTTGTCATGGTGTGAGGATGTTGCCGTCTTTTGATGTTGTGAAGCTTGTTTCCTGTTAGTTGAATTAGTCGGTGTTGTCGCTTTCTGTTGTTGATTTGTTGCCACGTGTGGTCTGTATATATACAATTGGTCCTTGCTCAGATGCTGCCCTGGTTTATTATTGTCCTTGATAACGATGCGGTTTATGCTTCTGCCAGTTATTTTTTGTACTTCTTCTCTCGCTGGTCCTGAGACATAATACGTCTGTTGCTTGCTGTTCGCAGATTTCCTTTTTATTAATACGGACTCCCTGAGAAGGTTGTTTATTTTTACTTTACTTGCCTGATAATTAGGTAGTTCGGATCGCTGAAAATCTCTTTCTCTGACGAAGACCCAATGATCATCGGGATTCGTGTACTTTCTGCCAAAACTGACATTAATACTAAGACCGGGGGCCATCGGTGCCCAGCCATAATAGCCATTGGCTCTTCTCCAACTTACCCACGAGGGTCCCCATTCATTATCCGGAACCCAGAACCAACCATACCTGTTATCATGCCCCCAACGTCCATAATGAAAAGGCCCCCATCCCCAATCGTAATCAGAGACCCAAGTCCATCCATAATTTGACAAGACCCAATGACCTTCTGTTGAATAAGGGACAAAGTCGGCCCCTGCGTCCGGTATCCAAACATTTCCATAATTGGGATAATCTATCCATTGACCGTATGGACTTAGTTCGTCATAGAAAACCTGAAAACGGACATTCGCTTGTTGTGCTGATGCCTGTTTTGGAAAGGCTACAGCTAATAATACGATAGCAAAGAGTAGTGATACCGATTTTATAATTGACTTCATCTGTAAATAACGTTTAGTCGCAGGTTGGATGTAATGCCGTACGCAACTGTTTTTATCGATGCAGGTTTTCTGCTCCGACGTGTTTTCTTTTGTTGAACGTGGTTGTTTCATACTGGTTATTGTATTAATAATGTAAAATAAATAATTAGTTTATATTTTTTACCTTGTAGTATTCACTTTTCGGTGAATTTTCGGGTGAAACAGATTAATTCTTAGTTCAAATAATCAGCCATTAAATCAAGCAGGATTTTTTGGGGGATAGGTTTTGAAATATAGTTATTAAATCCCGCTTGCAGTATTTGTGCTCTGTCATGACTAAGAGCATAGGCCGTTTGAGCAATTACAGGTAATTCTGGTCTAATTTGCTTAATAAGCCGGGTGGCCTCATAACCATCCATTGCTGGCATTTTTATATCCATTAATACCAATGAAATGCTGGAGTTGTTTTTTACCAGTTCAACAGCATTACTTCCATCCCAGGCATGAAGTAGCTTAATGCCCGTAGATGAAAGTAGTTCTTCAACATAGGCACTATTAGTTATGTCATCTTCAACTATAAGAATCGTTTTTCCATCCCAATGAAACGTGTGTCCCAATTCGGTGTTTGATATAGAACGAACATTATTTTCGACAGTTGTCATATAAGGGATAGTAAATACAAACGTTGAGCCTTTTCCAAGTTCAGAATGAACGGTAATAGTGCCGCCTAGTTTTTTAATTAATGCTTTTGAAATGGATAACCCCAGGCCATTACCACCATTTGCGCGGTTATTTGAAGAATCTACCTGCCTGAAACGTTGAAAAATAAGTTCATAATTTTCCGGCGCAATGCCAATGCCAGTATCTTTAACATAAAACTCGATCAAAGACTCTTTGATGTTAAAACCAAAATTGATTTCTCCTTCTCTTGTGAATTTCAGGGCATTATTAAGTAAGTTACATAGGATTTGCTTGATTCTGTTTCCATCTGTTATAGCCTGAATAGCTTTATTAGGGCGGTCACAGTGATAAGACAAACGTATTTTCTTATGCTCAACTAATTTTTTGTATGTAATAAATAGTTCATTCAATAACTTGTTGATATTCGTCAAATCAGAATTTATGGTTAATTGATCCGCTTCGATTTTTGAAATATCGATGATGTCATCAATAATCGTCAAGAGTTGAAGGCTGCTTGCATGTATGATTTTAACAAAGCTTTCAAGTTTTTCTTTAGACAAGCCGGGTTGTAACAGCAGCTCCGAGAATCCTATAATTGCGTTCATTGGAGTACGTATCTCATGGCTCATATTTGCCAGAAAGGCCGACTTGAGTCTGTCAGACTCCTCGGCGTTACTTTTTGCTGTAAGTAGCTCACTATTTATATTCTGAATACTGGCTAAGCTTTCAGTTAGTTTTATCTCCGCCTGCTTACATGAAAGTTCAAGTTCATTTTCGTGCAGGGCTCTTTTAATTGCGGGCACTAATCGTTCAAGCTTGGTTTTGAGCACGTAATCCGTTGCCCCGTTTAACATAGCGTTAATAGCAGCATCTTCTCCAATTTTTCCTGAAACGAAAATGAATGGGGTAGAAGAATAGTTGTCCCTCGCGAACTTTAATGCTTCGTTGCCATCATAATCGGGCAGGCCGTAATCAGATAATATGATGTCGATAGGTTCAGTTTCCAGCAAACGATTGAAATCTTTTTCGTTGTCGGTCAGAAAATAGTCATGCCGGATTTCTCCACGTTCAATGATGGAATGGATTAATTCGGAATCTTTTAAAGAATCTTCAAGGTGCAGTATGTTTATTTTTTTATTCATTGATTCAGGCATCAATGCTGTTCAAATTTAATCTGTTTGTACATGGAAAGAGGGCAGTTGATTGATTACAACCCAGTATTGTCCCAACACTTTAATTGCATCAATGAACTGAACAATATCAACAGGTTTAACCACATAAGAATTAGCACCAAGTCTGTAACTCTCAACCAAATCTCTTTCTTCACGGGAGGATGTTACCATAATTACTGGAAGTAACTTAAGGTCAGGATCAGATCGAATGTGTTTAAGTACTTCTATCCCATCCATCCTGGGCATTTTAATATCCAGTAAGATAACAGCGGGATTGCCATATTCATAGGCGGCAAACTTGCCACGCTTATACAGATAGTCCAATGCTTCCACTCCGTCTTCGGCAACAACCACTTCGTTTGCAAGATTGTTTTCAGCAAGGGCTGCAATGGTAAGCTCAACATCGTTAGGGCTATCGTCAACAAGTAGGATCTTTTTTACTTCTACATTCATAAATGGGTTCTTTGAAGAATGGTTGTTATTTATTTGATACACTAAAGGAGAACGTGGCACCCTTGCCGACTTCACTTTCTGCCCAACATGTTCCTCCGTGACGAACTATAATTCTATTTACATTGGCAAGCCCAATTCCAATTCCTTCAAAATCCCTGGCCTTATGCAGCCGCTGGAAAACGCCGAATAGTTTACCGGCATATTTCATATCAAAGCCAGCTCCGTTGTCCTTGATGTAAAAAGTCGTTTTATCCTTTTCAATGTTGCCTCCAATATCAATGACTGCTTTTTCTTCATTTCGTGAATATTTCAACGCGTTGGAAATAAGATTAGTCCAAACCTGGGTAATCAAGGTTTTGTCTCCCATGATGTCAGGCAGTTCTGCCATATTAATTTTAACATTTCTACCAACTAATTCATCGTTAAACGTTTTAAATATTCTGGTTATCATGTTTTTTGAATTGATTTTTGTCCGTTTTAATTCGGCTCTGCTCAATCTTGAAAAGGTTAACAAAGCATCTATAATATCCCCCATCTCAACGTACGACTCTGAGATGATGTTCAAATACCTTAATCCTGATTCGTCGAGTTGTGATGAATTATTTTTTATCAGCAAATCAACAAAACCACCAATATGCCTTAGGGGTGCCCGCAAATCATGAGAGACAGAATAGCTAAAGGCCTCGAGTTCTTTGTTTGCCGCTTCCTGTTTTTCTTTTTCCTCATTTTGGAAGACAAGCTCTTTATTGGCAAGGACAAGCTCTGCTGCACGTTTCTCCTTTTCTTTGTTTTGGAAGACAAGTTCTTTATTTGCGATGATTAACTCTTCTGCCCGTTTTTCTTTTTCTTCGTTTTGATAGGCAAGTTCATTGTTGGCAATGGTTAATTCTTCTGCCAGTTTTTCTCTTTCTTCGCTTTGAATTCCGTGCTCGCTAACCCCGCTGCTTGCGGCGGGGTTAGCGAGTAAAACACAGGATTCTTTTTTGGAATCAGAGATTCCTCGCGGCTTGCCGTGAGGAGCTTCAATGAGACGTTCTCTGTTCGCATAAAAAAACTCATTCGTTATTTTATCTTTTCCATAGCTTTTCTTTTGCTCAATTGCAGAACTGCGTATTTCATCAAAAAATGGCGTCCGTTTTTCTTCAACACATGTTGCGGCATACAGGTATAGTGCTGCACTCCAGGTTTGCCAGTCCTGTCCCATTGGCTTACCATCCTGGGCTTTTATCCATTCATTAAATCCAAAATCGACGCCTTCGGTATGGGACAGTTTTATACAATGGGTAAGTTCCACCAGTTTTTCCTCCGCTAGCGAAAATCTATTGGCTGCCACGAGGGCTGCCACGTAAAAACCGCCTATAAATGGCCATATACCGCCATTATGGTAATCTCCGGGTTTGTTATAAAAGGCATATCGTGCGTGCCAATCCATATCTTCTGATTTAATATAGGGGAAGAAATTAGGCGGCAGATCTACTGCCAATTCGCCTCTTTTTTTCATCTCAGCACACTCTTCTTCTATCCAGGAAATCATTTCATCAGCCCTGGATGGAGAAGCTAATCCGGAAAGGATTGCAAGACTGTTTCCAAGCAAGTCGAAGCGTTCACTACTATGAATCTTGTAGGACCAAAGGGCATAATAGGGTTTGTGTTTTACGACAAGACCTTCGTGGACATGTTTGTGCATGATTCCGCCAGTTATGGTAAACCTGCTCATTTCATGGAATATGTTGTCCGCTCTCTCATGCTTTCCCAAAAGTCGGAGATAAGTATAAACCAACGTATTTACATACAGCCCATAACCTGAAACCCATTGCTCGTCACGCCAGTCGCTGGTAGGTTGCTGGGCTACCAGACAGCGGTCCGACGGACTTTGATATTCCATCCAAATCAGTGATTTATCAACCGCTTCATGAAGAAAGTCCGGTTCACCTGTTATTTTTCTGAAAATGGCAGTACCAATTAAAAATAAGGGAGTCGTATCACTGGCACCACGGTCTTCCTTGTCGTGTACCAGTGACGGTATATGTCCCCGTTCTGTCTGGTTTCCTGCCAGTTTTTCCAACACGTTTCGGATGCTATTTCTAAGTATCTGATTGCCTGAAACGGCAATTCCGAAAATGGAAAACATCAAATCTCTGGTATATGGCTCCGGATATCCCCAGCCGGCTGTTCGTGGCAATCCCTGATAGGGCCCGTGGGCATTATGGATCAATACATCAAGTGCGGCCTTTTTCGCTTGCTCAATTTCCAGCCCGTTTTCCGTTTTCATGGTTTACGCTTTCAAATTAGTGTATGCCCAATTTATCTTTCATTAGTTGTACAAATCGTTTAGCAACGACCCTGTAGTCAAAATGTTTCACTACTCGATCTCTGCCGGCTTTCCCCATTTTCTCACGTAAGGCTGAATCCGTCATCAGTATCATCAGATACCTGGCAATATCTTGCACGTTAGCGCGGTAATCGACGATACGTGGCACGTCAAATAGCACTTTATGTTCATCTTCAAAACCCGATTCACTGCCAAGTATTACGTCATTGACTACTATTTTCCGTGCCACATTTGCCAAAAATGCTGTTTCACCATTTATCAGTGTATCCAACATTCCCATCGCTTTAATGCTAATAACAGGTTTTCCGCAAGCCCCGGCTTCTACTTGCGGCATGCCAAAACCCTCGAGTCTGGAGGGTGCTGCATAAATATCGCATGCACCGACTAAATAGGGCATGAACGTACGCGAAATGGTATTGGTCTCATAGGTGACATTTTTTTCAATGCCAAGGTGGGTCGCCATTTCCAGGTCGGCCAGATTTTGAAGCTTGGTTCTCGGCTGAGGCCAGACTTTACAGACATATTTCCAATCAGGTGCTTCTTTATCAATAAGAGCTAATGCCTGCATGACCTCCTGTGCACCTTTTGACGCAGCATCACCACCAACGGTGAGAATCATCAACTGATCGCGTGAAATTCCAAGCGACTCGCGTACAGCCTGAATTTTCGGATCATTCATACTGAAAGGTATAAAGGCATCTGTATCACAACCTACAGGCAATACCTCAATTTTATCGCCATCAATTCCGTCGCGGACATACATTTCTTTTACCCAATTCGATGTGACCAATATAAGTGGAAGTGCATTTAGCACTTCCTGGTAATTTGCAATGTACCCGTCGGCAACCAACCAAGGAACTGGTTGTACACCATATCGTTGCGGGTGAAGCACCAGCTGCGGCGTATGTCCCCAGTAACCCACTCCGACAACAATATCAGGTCTGAACCAGCGATAATACCATTCTTTTTCCTGTGCCGATTCAAAATGAACGGCATGTGCATCAATGCCCATTTCAAGAAGTCCTCTGAATAAAAGATCTCCTTGCGTTGCAAGACCTCCAGGAGAGGGTGGATAATCATATAAAACCAATACTTTCATCTGATAATATATTTTTCGTTTAAGGACAGATGGAACACCGCATGCCGATTATCATCTGCTTGGGTGCCTGGTACAGGCATGCTCGTTTCATACAGTCAGGTTTGAATAGTTTAGAAACAGTTAATCAGGAAAGAGTCTGATTCCAGAAAGATTATAGATGTTGAATCAACTTTTTAATAATCAAAAATCTGCTGACCATTGGATTGCTTTTATATGAATCAATCGGTTTTCTGGTCTGATGAGCGAGTTTGTGCTGCCAAAAGGCCTCGGAGTGTGGGGTCGTTTTGGCTTCCCAGCTGTTTGTTTTAAAGCCATACGTTTTAGTGATGATGTTGTATTTCCTCAACCAAATGGTCTCTGGGAGTGTTTGAAAAATAGAGGCTGACTGTATAGCTTTTGGGAAATAGGCCTTATTACCATCCTCGTAAGCAAAGGTCCAAAGCTCCTTCGCTCTGATTTTACCGCTGCGCCAAAGTGAGATAACGGCTTTATTGACTTCTTCATGGCGGAGATGTTTGGTATATTCTCCGGTTGAGTTATGGGTCATGATCAAGTCGAAAGGAGTGGACGGAAGCAATTGCACGATGGTGCTTTCCAATGTCGTTTCATCCAACGGATATTGCTCTGGTCCATCATCAAGGTTTCCCATAATCCCTTCTGCCTGAAGAATTGTTAAGGTTTCACAGAACTTTTGTGCACGCTCAGTATCGCTTCTCCTGCAAAGACAGACAATGAAGCACTTCCAATAGGGATGGCTTAACATAGTTCCACCAGCCCATAACGTTTCATCATCAGGGTGAGCAACGATGATGGCCACTTTTTTTATGGATTGTGGATTCTTAAGCTTTCTGGATTGGCTTTTTTTTCTGTTTTCTTCCATTTGGATTGATGTCCTTATAATATACATCCGGATAAAATTCAACCTTTTTGTCAACGATAGTCACTGGCATGTAGTAAAGTTGTCTAACTCATATAACAAGCGATTAAATTCAGGAGAGAATCTTTTGAAACAGGTTTTGATATATAATTATCAAAACCTGTTTCAAAGGCTTTTTGTTTGTCATTTATCAAAGCATAAGCTGTTTGCGCGATTACCGGCAATTCCGGCCTGATTTTTTTGATGAGCCGTGTGGCCTCATTACCATCCATGATTGGCATTTTTATGTCCATCAAAACCAAGGATATGGTGAGGTCCTTCTTGACCAGTTCAACGGCTTCTTTTCCGTTCCACGCATGAACAACCTTTGCGTTTATATTTGAAAGCAATTGTTTCAGAAACGCGTGATTATATTCATCATCTTCAACGATCAGAATGGTTTTCCCAATCCTGTTGGCAACGTTGTCCGACAGGACTTCATAAAAAGAATCCATTGTATTTTCTCTTGGTTTAATATTGGGTATTGTAAATGAAAATGTTGATCCTTTTCCAAGTTCTGACTGAACTGTCATGGTGCCGCCCAGTTTCTCTACAAATGCTTTAGAAATGGATAATCCAAGTCCATTACCACCATTCAAATGATTTTTGGTTGCATCTACTTGTCTGAAACGATCAAAAATGAGCGTTTGGTTTTCAGGAGCAATACCGATGCCGGTGTCTTTGACAAAAAATTCTAAAAAATAATCATTCTTGTTATAACCAAAATCAATAGTGCCTTTTTCAGTAAACTTTATAGCATTATTCAGTAAGTTGCACAATATTTGCTTTATCCTGTTCCCATCAGAATTGATTTGCAGAAATTCAGCGGGATGGTCACATGTCATTGATAGCGTTATTTTTTTAGGATCGACCGTATTTTTATAAATAATTAACAATTCATCCATTAAATGGTTGATGTTAATGGAATCCGGAAAGACGGATATCTGACCTGATTCGATTTTCGAAATATCAATAAGGTCACTAATAACAGATAAGAGCTGCAAACTGCTTACGTGAATAATATGAACAAACTTTTCAGTGTCTTCTTGTGATAACTCGTTTTGTAAAAGGAGTTCTGAGAACCCAATGATTGAATTCATAGGTGTTCGAATTTCATGGCTCATATTTGCCAGAAAAGCGGATTTGAGTTTGTCTGATTCTTCGGCTTTTATTTTTGCATCAATCAGCTCCTTATTCATGCTCTTGATTTGTTTTAAACTGTTAAACAGTGTTGCATTAAGGCTGGAGTATTCTCTGTTTAATTTGACGTAATCGTCATTTTGCTTTTTTAAATTCTGTTCACTCTCTTTCAAGGCTTTCTCTGCGATCTTTCGCATAGTGATATTTCTGACATTACATTGAATCACCCTTTTTTTATTTTCCGTATACACGTTGCTTATAAACTCAACTTCAGTTATATCCCCGTTCCTTCTTTGTATGGGCATGTCTTCATAGCGGATATAACCATTTTTTTTAAGTTCAGCATAGGCAAATTCCGATTCCTCTTTATTGCTGAAAACACCTATTTCCCAAAGCTTCTTTCCAAGAATAATACTTAAAGGGAAATCTATCATTTCAATGATGAAAGGATTAGCGTCTACAATATTTCCAGTATCGTAATCAAGAATCAGAATGCCGTCTTTTGCTGATTCAAAGAGTCGTCGGTAACGTGTTTCAGATTCTGTCAGCCTTTCAATCAGCCGCTTTTTTTTATTATCACAAAATGGATTCTTCATGACAATACATTTAAATGCAGATAAATTTCGGATCATTTACAAGAGAGATGGCTTAGTAAAGTTTCCCCTGACCAACGCGTTTCAAGATATCCGCGTTGATTTTTCCACGCTCGCCGTTGCCCGATTTGAGTATTAGTGTACTGGAATTATTAATAAAAATAGTTCATGTTGAGTGTGTTTGTATTTGAATCGTTTTATTTGGTAATCTCAAATTCTACTCGACGGTTGTTTTGACGACCTTGGGGCGTATCATTCGTGTCAACGGGTTTGTTTTCACCCAATCCTATGGCAAGAACATTGGAAGCAGGTACTCCTTTGGACAACAAATACTCTTTCACAGCAAGAGCTCGTGATTCGGACAATCGTTGATTGGATTCAGATGAACCGATATTATCGGTGTGACCAGAGACCTTTAGCCCTGACCAGAAAGAATTGTTTTTCAAAATGCCGGCGACTTGATCCAGAATTTGAGTCGATGCCGGAGCCAGCTCATTTGAACCTGTCTTGAATTCAATAGTCTCTAAGGAAAGATTGACAACACCTTCTTTTTGGGTGGCTAACAGTTTTAAATCAGTTTCCAGCTTTTGCAATTTTTGCTGAAGTGAGGTGTTTTGTGTTTGTAAGGATGATTGGATAGACGTGTTCTTCGCCTCTTTCTCCATGTTTTGAATATCTTGTTTCAGCGCGGCATTTTGTGTTGACAAAGACTTTTGGATAGATACATTTTTTGCATCATCTTTCATTTTTTGGACAGTCAGTTTCAGCGTCGCATTTTCTTCTTCAATGGTTCTTAGGCGGTTTAATGTTTTATCGGTGTCTCCTTTCACATATGTTTTATTAATGATGATTGGAACAGGCTTTGGTGAATATTCGCACAAACTGGTGTTGCGTGCATGATTTGATTTAACAGTTCCAATTTTATACCGCAGACCAACTGTATAAATTAATGCATCAGCATTTCTGAGTGATGTGGATATGCCGCTCATATGCAGTTCGTCATATTGGCGGTATTGTGCTCCAAAATTCAGATTGATCGAGTTGTTTAATGATAATTCTGCATTAAGGCCGATCTTTCCAACCGGACAATAATCACTATATTCAGTACTGGTTATATCTGAAGTAGAAGCAAAAAAAGCAATGCCACCACCAACGTTTCCGTAAATATTTAAATACTTCCAGAAACCAGTTCGAAAGGGGGCGAATGCGTTAGATAAGTTTATGGTACCATAGAGTATGACATCGTTTGTCCGGCCCTCTAGTGTATAATCCCTTAATTCCCATATAAAAGGGCGGGAAAAATCGTTGTAAGTATACTCAAGGCCAACTCCAGCAAGAGGATTGATGGTATAATCAATCGTACCCCCAATCATCATGTGTAATTTATCTACCGTTTTGGGTGGCTCAGGGGCCAATCTATAGTTATTCACCCCGGTAAAAATACTTACAGACCAGTGTGAAAGGGGAATAGGCATACAGGTTTTCTGTATCGGAACGATCGTGTCTGTTGTGACGACTGTCGCTTCTTCTTGTGCGGACATGAAGGCAACTGTGCCAATCATCCATAACATGCAAAATAAAATCTTTTTCATACGTTGTTTGATATTAATTAGTTAAAGCTGTTTATCGTTGACTTTTTCTTTTTTCTTTGATAACTGCTTATTGAACAGCATTCTGACCAACAGGATCAAACCAGACAAAACAAGCAGTAAATCAATGGTTTCAAATGAGTTGGCACTCCAGAAGATAATGAACCAGATTACGACTAATAAGATCGATATAGTATTGAGCAGATATTTCATAATAAGTGAATTACTTAATTGAAAATCAAAGAGTGAAATTAGTTAAACTAATACCGTGAATGTTACACAATTCTTACTGAAAATTGCATCATTCACACATTTTTTACCATATTAAATTGGTTCATAAAAACGAAGTCTGTTTTTGAGGGCGACAATCTCATCTTGCAGCGATTCTATCCGTTCTAATAAATGAGAGATGCTATCAATGCCTTCCACATTGATGTCCAACTCATAATAGAAGCATACCATTTTTTCTAGTTGTTGCAATTGTTTGGCATCAAAAAAACAGTTTTCTTTAAGCGTCGTAAGTTCTATCAGCCCGGTATTCTGGAGCGAATGGATAAATGAGGCATCAATGTCGTGGTTGATACAGAAGTCATTGACCGGAATTAATTTTTTTGTTTGCATTGCTTGAAATTTATATGGAAGATAATTCGGTAAATAATTCTTTTTGTCTTTCTGATAAATCTGTTGGAATTAGAATGGTATATGTTACAACCAGATCGCCAAAAAGCCCTTCCTTTTTATATACAGGAAAGCCCTTCCCTTTTAATTTGACTTTATTTCCGTTTTGAGTTCCGGCATTCACGTTCAGTTTTACTTTTCCATTGAAGGTATCTATGGTAATAGCCCCCCCCAACACGGCCGTATATAAATCCAATATGGCCGTCGTGTATAGATTATTTTCCAATCGTTTAAACTTGGGGTCATTGGCGATTGAAAAGGTAATATATAGGTCACCATTTGGCCCGCCATTGATTCCCTGACCCCCTTGTCCCACTATTTTGATGGTTTGTCCGTTTTCAATTCCGGCAGGAATGGTTATCCGTATGTTTCCTCTATTTACGGTTAAGGTTTGTTTATGGGTTTTATAGGCATCGGTGAGGCTGAGGTGCAATGCTGCATTGAAATCCTCACCTCTGTATTTTACCTGTCTTTTTCTGCCTCCGCTGGTAGTTCCACCAAACATGGATTCGAAAAATTCAGAAAAATCACCTTCGGAATATGCCCCGGAATACCTTGCTCCACCCTGATCTGAGAATTGTTCCTGTTGTTGTTTTGCTTTTTCAAATTCCTCGGCATGTTCCCAGTTTTCCCCATATTGATCGTATTTCTTTCGCTTTTCGGGATCGCTCAACACATCATTGGCTTCATTGATTTGCTGAAAGTTTTTTTTGGCATCGGCATCGTTTGGGTTTAAATCGGGGTGATACTTTCTGGCCAGTTTCCTGTAAGCAAACTTGATGTCTTTGGGCGTCGCTGTTTTTGCGATCTCTAAAACTTTATAATAATCAATGAAGGTCATGATGGATTTTTCAGGATTCAGGAAAGAGATTTTCCGTTAACGGGTTTTTCCCATTTCCAGTTCAGAATCTCCGGAATGTCTTGTCCGTGTGTATCAATATACTGTTTGTGCTCCAAGAGTTTTTCTTGCATCCTTTTCTTTAGTTTAGCACCGTCCGCACCCAATTTTGGTAATCGGCTGATCACATCCTGTACCAGATGAAACCGGTCCAGATCGTTCAAAACCGTCATGTCGAAATACGTGGTGATGGTGCCTTCTTCTTTGTAACCACGCGCATGGATGTTTTCGTGGTTGGTACGGCGGTAGGTCATCCGGTGCACCAGCCAGGGGTAACCGTGAAAGGCGAACACCACCGGCTTGTCTTTGGTGAATAACGCATCAAAATCCAGATCACTCAGTCCGTGTGGGTGTTCCGTATCCGGTTGCAGTTTCATCAGATCAACCACATTGATCACCCGGATTTTTAAATCAGGCAGATATTGGCGCAGGATAGACACTGCCGCCAGTGTTTCGAGCGTTGGAACATCGCCGCAACAGGCCATGACTATGTCCGGTTCTGAACCTTGATCGCTGCTGGCCCAGTTCCAGATTCCGATGCCTTTGGTGCAGTGTTCCACCGCCTCCTCCATGGTGAGCCACTGAGGTGCCTGGTATTTACCGGCAATCACGACATTGACATAATTCCGGCTCCTTAAACAATGATCCCATACGGATAACAGGCAGTTGGCGTCGGGCGGAAGGTATACGCGTACCACGGAGGCTTTCTTGTTGACCACGTGATCAATGAAACCGGGGTCTTGATGGGTGAAACCGTTGTGAGCCTGTTGCCAGACGTGGGAGGCAAGCAAGTAATTCAGCGAAGCAATATCTCGTCGCCAAGGCAATCCGTTGCAAACTTTCAACCACTTGGCGTGTTGGTTAAACATGGAGTCAATGATGTGAATGAAGGCCTCGTAACTATTAAACAAGCCGTGTCTTCCGGTGAGCAGATAGCCCTCCAGCCAACCTTCGCACTGATGCTCACTCAGCATTTCCATGACCCGGCCTTCGGAAGCCAAAAACTCATCGTGCGGTTCCGTCCGGGCTTCCCACTGTCGGTTTGTAACCTCAAAAACAGAGGTCAACCGGTTGGAAAGCGTTTCGTCCGGGCCGAAAATACGGAAATTCCGTTGTGCCTGATTGAGGTGTATCAAATCCCGAAGGAAGGTTCCCAGTTCGTGTGTGTCGGCAGCCTGAACAGATCCGGGAGACGGCACATGGACTTCGTATTTTTTAAAATCAGGCATCATCAGGTCGTGCAGCAATAACCCGCCGTTTGCGTGGGGATTGGAACCCATTCTCCGCTGCCCTTTCGGTGCCAGTTCGGCCAATTCCGGGATCAGACGACCATTTTTATCGAAAAGTTCTTCGGCATGATAACTTTTCATCCAGTCTTCCAAGAGCTTTAGATGACCGGGATGACCGGCATCGACCAGCAACGGAATCTGGTGCGACCGGAACGTTCCTTCTATGGGAAGTCCATCTACCACTTTTGGTCCTGTCCAACCTTTGGGTGACTGGAGGACGATCATGGGCCACCGAGGCCGTTCGCTGTTGCCTTTATTGCGTGCCTGACGCTGTATGGCCCGGATTTCTGTTATGACTTTTTCCAAAGTGGTGGCCATGAGCAGATGCATTTTTTCGGGTTCGTCTCCTTCCACAAAGGAAGGTATCCAGCCATATCCACGCAGCAACTGATCCAGCTCTTTCCTGGTGATGCGATCCAGTAACGTCGGATTGGCTATTTTGTAACCGTTCAGGTGCAAGATCGGCAGTACGGCTCCGTCCGTCACCGGGTTGAGAAATTTATTCGAGTGCCAGGCGGTGGCCAGAGGGCCGGTTTCCGCTTCACCGTCGCCGACCACACATGCCACGATGAGGTCTGGATTGTCGAATGCAGCTCCGAAAGCATGGCTGAGCGAATACCCCAATTCTCCGCCTTCATGAATAGAACCCGGACATTCAGGTGAGACATGGCTGGGAATGCCACCCGGAAATGAAAATTGTGTAAACAGCTTTTTCAGACCGGCTTCGTCTGGACTGATGTCTGGATAGATCTCGCTGTAAGTGCCTTCCAGGTACGTGTTTCCCACCAATGCCGGGCCACCGTGGCCGGGGCCGGAAATATAGATCATGTCCAGGTCGTATTTTTTGATGACCCGGTTCAAATGCACATAGATGAAATTCTGCCCTGGTGTGGTTCCCCAATGTCCGAGTAGCATGGGCTTTATGTGCGATAACTTCAGCGGTTCGCGAAGCAGCGGATTGTCATAGAGATAGAGCTGCCCCACCGACAGATAGTTTGCAGCGCGCCAATAGGCATTCATCTTCCGCAGCAGTTCCTGCGATAAGGACCATTCTTCCGTTTCCGTCTTTTTCATCTTCTACTATATTTTTTGTTTAAGGGCAGATGGAACACCGCATGCCGATTATCATCTGCTTGGGTGCCTGGTACAGGCATGCTCGTTTCATACTATACTAATTTTTTGTTCAAGGTAGTATATGGAACGCCGCATGCCCTAGTTATACAACGCTTGGGCGCTTTTACAAGCATGCTCGTTTCATAATGCTCGTTTGTTAAACTGCCTTTTTTATCATTTTGCTCACCGTTTTGGCCATCATCCATTCCTCGTTGGTATGCATAACCCGGACCGTTGTTTGCCCGGAATCCGGAGAAATGACCGGAGCATTCGCCTCGTTTCGCTTTTCTTCCAGTTCTATGCCCAAAAAGCCCAATCCTTCGCAAATACGCGAGCGGATCACCGGAGCATTCTCACCCATACCTCCGGAAAAAACCAGTGTATCCAGTCCGCCTAATGCAGCGGCGTAAGCTCCGATCCATTTTTTTGCCTGATAGCAAAACAACGCCACTGCTTCTGCTGCCCGAATATCATTGGCTTCTTGCGCGAGTAAATCCCGCATGTCCGAGCTGGTTTCGGAAATACCGAAAAGGCCGGCCTCTTGGTTGATTAAATGGTTGAATTGTTCGGTTGTCAGGTTTTCTGATTGCATCAGATACCAGGCAACTCCCGGATCCAAATCACCGGGGCGGGTACCCATCATGAATCCGGAAGCTGGCGTGAAGCCCATGCTGGTGTCGATGCTTTTTCCTTCGCGGACGGCTGCCATACTGGCCCCGTTACCCAAATGAGCCAGTATGATACGGCCTTGTGAAGCTTTCGTACCGGCTGTACGAGCGAGCTCTTCCATCAAATAGGCATAGGACAATCCGTGAAATCCGTATCGTCGGATGCCCAGAGCGTCAAAACGTCGCGGAATCGGCAGCATTTTAGCCACTCGGGGCATGTCACTGTGAAACGCGGTGTCGAAACATGCCACCTGGAGCAGCCCCGGATGCCGGTAACGGAATGTTTCGATCAAATCCAGCTCGTTGGGCAAATGATCCGGATCATATGGAATAATCCGATGAAGCTCGTTGATCAGATTTTGAGTGATGGCCTCGGGCTCGGTATGATTCATACCGTGAACCAATCGATGTCCAACCGCTTTGACCGAAGAAAATTCTTCTTGTTTTTCAAGCCAGTCAATCAGAAACTCGGCCGGAGATTTGTCGTTGGTCACTTCCATAGTTAACGCCGCATGCTGACCCTCTTTCTCCATACTGAAAGTTATTTTGGAATCTTTCTGGTCTGTTTTGTCAATTTTGCCATGAAGCACACGGCTCAAAGGTTCGCCCATTTGGTAAAGTGCGAACTTAATCGTGGACGAGCCACCATTCATTGTCAAGAGGAAAGCCTTTTTCGTGCTCATTTTATTTCATGGATGATCCGGATGCTTTTCTTTTGATACTATCCATCAGCCGGTCAAATGGTTCAATGAATTTTTTTACCCCTTCGTCTTCCAATAGCTGTGTTGCGGTATCTATATGGATACCCAGTTTAGGCAACAGCTCCAACACCGTGCGGGCTTGCCTCATGTTTTGCTCCAGGCGTAATTCCGGATTTCCGTGGGCCCGGTAAGCGTTAATGGTCTCCATCGGAACGGTCGTTACGGTGTCCGGGCCGATGAGCGGTTCCATATATTTTATATCGCTGTAGTCTGGGTTTTTATTGCTTGTGCTCGCCCAGAGTAGCCGTTGTACGTGGGCACCCTTGTCTGTGAGTTTCAGAAATAGGGGGCTGCTGTAAATTTTCAGGTATAGTTGGTACGCTTCTTTGGCACTGGAGATAGCCACTTGTCCGAGCACCTTTTTCGCCATTTCGGGATGCTTGCCTCCTGACGAAAGGTATGTTTTCAGCTTGGGGTCCAGCAGTGTATCGATACGGCTTAAAAACAAACTGGCCACGGAAGCGGTATGATTCAACGGTTTCCCCTGGGTTACACGGGCTTCCAGACCAGCCAGGTACGCCTCAGCGACCTGCCGGTAACGAGGCACTCCAAAGATCAAGGTCACATTGACATTGATTCCTTCACTGATGAGTTGCCGGATGGCAGGCAGTCCCTGGGACGTGGCCGGTACTTTGATGAAAACATTGGGTCTGTTCAGCGCAGCCCACAACCGGCGGGCTTCCGTCAGCGTTCCTTCCGTGTCGTATGCCAGATGCGGATTCACTTCCAGACTGACGTATCCCTCTGCACCGTTCGTCTTTTCATACACAGAGCGGAACTCATCAGCCGCACGTTGTACATCCCGTTGGCTGATGGTTTCGTAAATGGTTTTGGTGTCTTTTTTTTCGAGGGCCAAGTCACGAATATCCTGGTCGTAAAGCGAACTTTCCGCTATCGCCTTTTCAAAGATGGAGGGGTTTGAAGTCATCCCCCGTATGCCATCCTCTTCGATCAAACGCTGTAGTTCACCACTGGCGATCAGATCACGCCGGATGTAGTCAAGCCAAAGGGATTGACCGAACGTTTCCAATTTTCTCAGAGGATTTTCTTCCATGCTCCTGCATAAATGGTGTAGAAGTTAAAAGTAAATACTCCGGTATCAACAACTGTTACATAAATTTGTTGAAAAGTTACATGATTCACACCTTTGTCCTTGCTCGGATAAGGTCATGTAGGTATAATGTGTGTATATTTGTAATATCCTGTCTAATAATTTGTTGGTGTAGCAACTATAAATTTACTACCTATTTCCAGCATACTTTCAACACGGATCGATCCACCATTCCTCCGGACAAAATCGTTGCAAAGCACAAGCCCTAAACCCGATCCTTTTTCATTATTTGTCCCGAAAGTAGACTTAAATTGATTATCTGTAAAGAGTTTCTCCGCCATTTCCTGAGACATGCCAATGCCGTTATCTTCAATCGCAGTTTCTATAAAACCTTCCTGCTCAGACAGCCTGATACTGATTAATCCTCCTGCCCGGGTAAATTTTATGGCGTTGGAA
>Ga0153915_10001517_pt1 | contig 21290 bp, 19 predicted proteins | sample Opewatmetagenome_2_FD_107003 | JGI IMG/M metagenome (GOLD analysis project Ga0153915, IMG submission 107003) | Freshwater wetland microbial communities from Ohio, USA - Open water 3 Core 3 Depth 3 metaG | ecosystem: Environmental > Aquatic > Freshwater > Wetlands | place: USA: Ohio, Lake Erie...
GAGAAGCTTGCCTCAAAAAGCTACAGCAATTCCGATTTCTTCGCTCCTGTTGCCTCAGGCTCTTTCAAAACAGACGGAATGGTTATAATCCCCTGTAGCATGAAGACCCTTGCGGGGATAGCTTCTGGCTTTTCGGATAATCTGCTCCTGAGGTGCGCTGACGTGACTCTCAAGGAAAGGAGGAAGCTTGTTCTGGTTGCAAGGGAAACCCCGCTCAGTTACATACATGTGAAGAACATGGAGACAGTCTCACAATCCGGCGCGATAATACTCCCTCCTGTGCTTTCGTTCTATTCAAAACCCAAAAGCATAGATGACATGGTCAACCACATAGTTGGGAAAACGCTTGACATGCTTGGGTTTGAAAATACACTTTATAAAAGGTGGAAATAAAGGGAAATTATGAAAAACCTGTTTTTCGTGAAGCTTGGCGGCTCCCTGATAACTGACAAATCCAGGCCATTCACAGAGAAGCCTGATGTGATAAAAAGGCTAGCTTCCGAGATCCACAATGCAAGGAAGAAGGGAGCGAATATCCTGGTAGGGCATGGGGGCGGCTCCTATCCTCACGAGCCCGCAACAAAATACCAGACGCACAAAGGGCTTGTCTCCAAGGAAAGTGTCAGGGGGATTGCCATGGTTCAGGATGCCGCTTCGCGCCTAAACCGGATAGTTGTCAAGGCCCTGCTTGACGCAGGGGAAAATGCGATTTCCGTGCAACCCTCATCTTTCTGCATCGCAAAGAACATAAAGATAGTTGATGGTTATACCAGACCCATAGAAAAAATGCTTGAATCCGGCATCCTTCCTGTTGTGTATGGGGACGTGGGGATGGACCTTGGTCAGGGATGCTGCATACTATCCACTGAGGAGATATTCTCCTTCCTGGCAAAAACACTGAAACCCGAGAGGATAATCATGGCTGGGAAGGTGGACGGGGTTTTCACGGCAGACCCCAACAAGGATAAATCCGCCAAAATAATCCCCGAAATCACACAAAAGAATTTTCCCCAGATAAAGAAATACCTCACATCATCTGATGGCATAGATGTCACCGGAGGCATGCTTCACAAGGTTGAGCTTTGCCTGGAGCTGGCAAGAACAGGAGCTGCATGCGAGATAATAAACGGGCTGAAGCCAGGGATTCTGGAGAAAACGCTTTGTGGAGAAAGGGGAACAGGAACTGCAATCAGGCCTTAATCCTGAAGAACCTACGCATGATCTGCATATCGAATTCTGTCATCCTGCCTGATTTCATCATCTCGATGGCCTTGGCCTTTGGGATGAACTTCAGGCCTTCAATCTCTTCCTTGTTGAAGCTAAAAGGTCCATCATGCCTGCATGTGTATATATTCGCCATCTCCCTTTCCGCCTTCATTTCCACCAGAATCTTGAAGGTGAACCTTGGCTTGCATGTTATTCCTATCTCCTCCGTGGCCTCCCTCTCAGCTGCTCGCTCGTAGCTCTCGCCTGAATCCACATGACCGCCCACCCCGACAGCCCATCTGCCAGGATCCATGTCCTTCCCCATGCTCCTCTTCTGGAAAAGAAATTCGCCTTTAGAGTTTATGATTATTATTCCTATGGCCCTGTGCAGAAGCCTGCTTCCTGAATGGCATTCCTCCCTAGAAGCTTTTCCTATTATTCTATCCTTCTCGTCAACTAAGTCAAAGTACTCTTTCTCTTCAGAAAGTTTGTCAAGGACCCTTCTTGTGTATTCTGTTATTTTTATTTTCTTTGCTTCCTCAAGAGTAACCCACCTCAGCTCTGAAGCATCATCCCCTGCCCTCAAATCTCCTGTTATCTTTGCCCTGAAAACATGGCACTTATGCTGGTGGGGTTTAGGAATGTGACTGTCTGCAGGCCAGTCATGAACAAAAACCATGAAAGGCTTTTTCTCTACCTTCACTTCACCTATCTCCTCGTTAGCTTCCCTCTGCGCAGCCTGCGCCTGTGTTTCCCCCTCTTCTGCATGGCCTCCTGGCATGAACCACCATCCGTGAAAGGTTCTGTTCGCCCTTTTCACAAGAAGAATCCTCCCTTCCCTTTCAACTACTATATCGTTGGTGTTTTCGATTTCCATAAAAGCCCCGGGCGAGACTTCCGTCGGAAGGCGGATTTCGGAAGGAAGGCGTTATGCGCCTTCAGTCTCACGTCCGCCTTCATTCTCAAATCGAACTCGCGACCTTAGCCTTACCAAGGCTACGCTCTACCGACTGAGCCACCGGGGCGTAACAGCTGGAAAGAAGGCGCCTCTTGGCGCCTTCAATCTGTCAATTTATAAATTAAATACATAAGAACTGTTAATTTATAAGAATGCTAGATTGACGGCTTAATACAAGAAACAACCCCCTGAAATCTAGACTGACGACTTATTCCGATTGGATAAAGTCGTCTATCCATAATCGGGGTCGTGAGGCAATGGCAACCTAGCTGGCTCCAGAACAGGACGATTGAAGTCGCTTCGGCGACTTCCGCCTAAGTTTCCTGGAGACTTGAGCCTTGCCCTGCAAGGCAGTGAAATAGGCGAAACCAGCATATCTGGGTTCGACTCCCAGCGACCCCATCTTTCTGGAAAGAAGGTGGCTCGACCACCTTCCAATCAAGTCCGCCTTTAATCTGACTTCTTTTATTTATCTGCAAGCCCAAATAATCTATTATGAAAGCCCAGTCGTCTTTTGAGTACATGATGGTGTTTGCGCTGGCTATTGCTTTTGCCATACCCGTATGGGTTTACATGTCTTCCATGCAGCAGAGCGCAGGGGAGGAGCTTTCCCTCTCTTATTCCAAGAACGCTGTTAACCAGATAACCAGCGCTGCGGACCTTGTATATACCCAGGGCTCTCCGGCCAAGGTCCGGCTTAATGTTTACATACCCAGCAGGGTGGAAATGATAAACATAACCAACAAGACTGTCAATTTCAGGATTTTAACCTCGGCAGGAGCCTCGGATGTGTTCTCCGAATCAGTCGCTAATATGACAGGAACGCTTTCCAACTCAGAAGGCACTTACTGGATAAGCGTTGAGAGCAAGGGCAATTATGTGCAGGTAAGTACTGAATAAAATCTGCTCTGTTGGTTAAACTGCCTTTATCTCTATTCCTGAAGGGCCTATCTCGAACGGGTGTATGTCCATGGAGTGCTTGCTTGTCCTCATCTTCCTTATCATGAGGCTCCTCTTGTACTTGGCTATGCTCAGGTACTGGAGGACTATAACCGAGTCCACAAGGAACTCTAGCACTCCTGTCCTTGAGAGGTTGTTGCTGTCCTCCGGGATTTCCGCCGTTACCACTGTGGTAAGACCTATCTCCTTGAGCTTCTCCAAGAACTTGAATATTGCTTTCCTTATCTTGAAAGGGTCATCTATGTAGAGCTCGAACATGCTCAGGGAGTCTATCACCACCCTCTTCGCCCCGAAGGTTTTTGCTGCCTCGGTGATTTTTGTCATGATCGTGTCTATCTCAAATGGCTCCAATGCTATTATCTTGAGTGTTCCCTGCTTCTCAAGTGAGGAAAGATCCCATCCTATGCTTTCAGCCTGCTTCTTTATGTAATCGGTGCTTTCCTCAGTGGTGACGAACATGCCCTTCTCCTTCATTTTCGCGCCTGCTATAAGGAACTGCATCGAAAAAATAGATTTCCCTGTGCCTGTTTTCCCTGTGACAAGGTTTACGCTTCCCTGCTCGAACCCGTTCCCCATCAGCTTGTCAAGACCTGTAATACCGGTAGCAATCTTCATTATTTTCACCTTCCGCTAGATTCTCGACTGAAGGCGTCTCTTGACGCCTTCCTTCCAGTATACTAATATTTCGTGCCAGAACTTATAAGTTTACTCAGGCTCCATCTCGTAGAGCTCTTTCTTCTTCTGTCTTATTGCCGCGTCAAGCTCTATCAGCTTCTCCTCATAATTCTGCATTAGCTTGTTGAAGGTAGCCTCATCTATCTGCCTCTTGTAGTATTGCTGCTCCGCAAGGTCCTTGGCGTCCTGCGTGGTTTTAGACTTCTCCTCCAGCCTGTCTATCTCATCCTTGAGCCTCATAACCGGGTCCATTCTGGGCCTTGCAGGCATCCTTACAGGCCTGTAGATAACCTCTCTTACCCTCTCAATCGTGGGGAGCTTTATTATCTTCTCATGTATCTGTATCTGGGCAGGGGGAGCTTCCTCCTTGGACTTCATGTAAAGGTATACTACAAACAAAATTGCCAGACCCGCTGGTATCAAGAGAAGCCACCACCAGTTGAATTCCCCTGTGCCCACCACCAGTCCTACGTTGCTCTTGCCCTGATTGCCCTGGGAATCCTGTGCTGTCAGGAAAATGGTTGACATGGCTATGCCTGAGCCCATTTTGGTGAATCTCACGTCAGCTGTGTAGTTCCCTGGCTCGGCCTGCGTCATGTTAGTCATGTCACCTCCAACCATCATCTCCACGACACCGTCTGTCACGGGACTGCCGTCTGGATACTGGACTTTTACCTTCAGCTTTACAGGCTCCTCAGGAGCTGCAGAGATAACATCAGTATCCCTGTATCTGCTGGGCTCGGGGTCAATAATTGATATCCTGAGGTACATCGGCTCTATTTTTATATTCACGAATCCTGTCCCGTTTTTAGCTCCAAAGGTCTCGCATGCAAGTGATTCCTCCCTTATGCTGGCATCAAATGGTATGGCATGGCTGGCATAATAAAGTCCGTCTGTCCCGCCTTCATCCAGCTCAAAATCCCCGAAAAAGTTGCACTTTACCCTAATCCCGGCCTGGGGGAAATCCATGTCTGTGACCTTCACCGTAATGCTCAGTTTTTCCCCGCGGCTGTAATTGTATTTGCTCAGAAGGAAAGAGATATTATAAAAATCGCCAGTTCTCGCAGCTACTGAAACTTCTTTTTGGTTCTGCCCGCTGTTCATATAGCTGTCCTGCGCAGTAACATTGATGGTTATTTTGCCTTCAATGTTAGGCACGGTTATGTCTTCAGATGAGTAAAAGCCGGATGCATTTAACCTTGTCTCCTTGCTCCATGAACCGCTGCTGTGGGAAAGCAGCAGTGTTACCATAGCTTCCGCCGGTATATTATTCTTTTTGACCTCCCCTGTAATCCTTATTTTATCCCCGCCTGAATAGGAAGCCTTGTCAGTGTTCACTGTCACGGAAAGCCCGGGATTGATGTAAATGTAAGTCGAGGCCTGGTATTCCCCTGCCTTGAATGTGAGTTCATAACTTTCCCCGCCAGCATTCACGGGGATTCTGCCAGCTCCCCCGTAAACCCCATCATTGGGAAACTCATCATTGTGGTTCCCGTCATCGTAGAGCGCGGCTCCCAACTGCTGCACGGACGGCGACAATCCTGTTGCAGGCTTCCCATCTGCCGTAATCCTTGCCTTAAGTGATATAACATCGCCCCTGGAAAATCTCGAATTCGCCACAGGCGACTGAATCTCTATGTTCCCCATGACATTGGTCACTGTTATGGTTTCCGTCGTGACAGCATTTATGACGTTGGCCGCAGAGCCATTGGCGAATATCCCAATCTCATACGTGCCTGCCTCGGCAAAGTTCACGGTCCAGACAGCCTCATTGGATTGTCCTGCAGGCATATCGCTGAAAATTATAGAACTCGACTGATTGTATGGAATGAAATAAATCTTATCAGAAGGCAGATTCTTCCAGCCGTTTGAATTGTATGCCAGATTTACTGTGGTCTGGCCGCATTCCTTTGTATAGCACGTGACTGTCGCCTTTATCTGCGCAGGCTGGCCGGCCTTGGAATTCTTTATTTGGGCCATGTTAGAGACCAGTCCTAGCAGCGGGTTGGGGCCTTTCACAACAAGCTGTGCGGAAGCGCTTGCCGGCTGTACAGATTCATTAATAGATGTGGCTGTCACTGTCGCGATAAAGGAGCCTTCTAAGCTGCCAACCATGCTCCATGACTGATCACAGGGGAAGGAATAGCAGTTTTTCTGGCTAAGGTCACCGGACAAGCCTGTGGAAGGGTTTATGACCGGCTTAACAGCCACAATCCCGCAGTAGCTGGAGCAATTTACTGTTGTCGCAAGGGTTGTTGGATTCGTGATGTTTATCTCTTTTGGGATGAAATCTGCCTTGGGGATTGAAAGCGTCCCGAGACTCTTGCTCACAGTTAAAATTGGCTTTGTTTCCGATATGATATCCTGGACCTCAGGAGAATCCGAATTTGCAGAAATGTCAAGCGTGTAATTGCCTGCAGAATTCCCCTTTACGTTCCAGTATACACTGCATCTGTTGTTTGAGGAAAAGTTCATAATCCCGCAATTTATTTCCTCGTAAGGGGATACAGACAGGCTGCTGCCTGCTGATGTTATTTTCATTCCATTCTGCCTTGCATACGATGTTACCACGCCGCAGGATACTTGGCTGGAGTTATCAGAGGATTTGCACATGATTTCCGCGCCAAGTGTCGCATTCTCCCCTGTAAATATCTTCTGGCCCGGAGGAATGAGATATAAGTTCTGGATCTGGAGCACGCCGACAGGCTTTAAATTTACGGAAAGGGTTTTGTATGCTCCGGCATCTGATACTCCTGTTTTGTTTGAAATTGCTGTCAGGCTGATGTTATATGTCCCTGCCCTGGCGCTGTTTATTGTCCAGTTGGCATAGCGTGTCTGGCCGTTCCATAACTCCCCGCAACTCTGGGGGGTGTCTGGCATAACAGAAAGCCCAAAAAAAGTATCATTAGAGGTTAGATAAGCTGTTACGCTCCCGCAATATGCACCTGAACTTCCGGAACATGAGATGACTGTCTTGGCAACCGTAGCTGTGCCAACTGTTATGGTGGATGAATCCAGAGATAAGCCTGCTGAAATGTTTCCTGTGGGAATCTGGATGACTGAAAGTGTGACTGTATTGGATGTGTTGGTGAAGCTGCTTCCATTGCTTGCTACCAGATACAGCGGGTAGCTTCCGGGGCTGAGCCCTGTTATGCTCCAGGCAGGGGAGCATAAATCACCAACGGACATGGAGCTACAAGGATATGGATTACTGCCCACAACATTGAGGCCAGAAATAGCATTTATTGGAGTGTCTGAAGTGTTCTTGGCATACACCCAAATATTGCCGCAATATGCGTTTGAGCATGTTAATGCTCCTGAAAGCGTTGATTGCTCCCCGATGTTGATGGAAAGGCGTGTTAAAGCTGCCGAAACAATGAGCAAAGGCTTTGGCACGCATGTTCCAGTGTTGTCACATGTTCCTGGATAACCCAAGGTGGTAGTGCATTGAGTACCAACCTTGCTCCTTGTGCTTCCTGTATCAACCCACTGTGTAGTTCCGCTTGTATAAGCGCAGCTTGTTCCAGAGCAGTAATAGTCTCTATATACCTGCTGCTTCTGCTCTTTCTCTATGCACTGACCAGTTGAAACCCATTTTATTGCAGGAGGGGTCATATCATAATATCTGTCCTGTGAATTGCAGTTGGAACATGAAGTGCAGCCGCAGCTGGAATCAATACCTGCGCAGATAGCCGGATGCGTGCAGTTACCGGAAGAACAGAAGTCATTGGTGCATGGGTTATAATCACTGGTGCATAAGCTACCGGGAGGAGAGTTATAACACAAAGGAGGCACCAGGCCCGTGCAGGAAGAAAGATTCTTTTGCTGGCATTCTGGACAGCTCCAACTCTGGACAGTTACAGCAGGAATATAGCAGCAGGCATTGCCGCAACTTCCTGCATTGTCGCATATCTGCTGGCATGATGACGGGAAATCGATCTTGGTGCATTCTTGCGTTGCGTTAGCTAGGGAATAGTAATCGGGCTGGCTGCATGTGATTGTTCCCCCGCACGTGGTGCCTGCTGGACGAAAGTTGCACCCGTCGCAGCACGTTCCGGCAGTGGAGCACACACATGGTGGAACATACTGGACATAAAAGGTCTTATATAAAGAAGTTACACAGCACTCTCCTGTACATACTCCGGTGTTGACACATTTCTCATCATTCGTCCAAGGAAAATCTGTCGTTCTTCGACCAGGCCCGCCCCAAAAATAGCAATCGCTTGCATTCGCCTCGTTTATATTTGTTCCGCTCCAACCATTTTTTTCCGTATATATAACATTATTGTCCGTGTCGCTGCCTATTCTGAAAACAGCCATAACGTGGTCATTCGCAAGGTCAAAACCGCAGTCATCGCAACGATTGCAATCCCCGCAATCATCTACATTGCAGAAAAGTTCACAGTATGCGCAAGGGAAATCAGAATAGATATAAATTGTATAGTTTGATTCACCTGGTTGTAACTGTATGTTACCTTTCTGTAAAATTCCACCATAACTTGAGGATCCTGTATAAATAATATTTCCGCTGGAACTTGAATTTAGAATGGATAAAGTACCATCTCCCTGGCTCACGAACATCACATCCATGGTAAGCTCGTGCACGATAAACGGGTCGCTTTGGGTTCCTGTCCCAGTTGCATAAATGCCATTAACCAGCAAAACAGAACCCGCTAAGAATCCCAAGACTAGACATAAGATAAGGCCCACCCGCTTCGCCATATTTAATAATGGGCTTTCCTTAATTATAAACTATAACCAATTAGCTGTTAGTGGTTTAGCGGGTATTATGAATCGCATGTGTTCCGGGAGAATGAGCAAGGCGCAGGTGTCCATAGAATTCATGCTGCTGTTCATATTTTTCATCGGCATCATGGCGGTTGTAATGGTTTATGTCATGCAGAGCATGGAAAACACTTCTGCATCCACAGTGAGCCTAGAGACCCAGGAGACTCTATCTTTCCTCAAGTCCAGGTTTGATACAGCCTTTCTGGAAGGGGATGGCTTCTCCACAAACTTTACACTTCCCCAGCAGATAATGAGCCAGAATTATTCAGTTGGCATAGACGCTGGATTCTTGCTGATAGAGATTAACAATATGACATACTCAAGCCCCCTTATCACAAAGGATATCACAGGCCTTCCAAGAAAAGGGGACAACCTGCTAAAGAATGTGAACGGCAGGCTGGTGATTTCATGAGAAAAGCCCAGGCATGGTCAATAGATTTTGCAGCATCTGTTGTGATATTCATAACAGCGCTCATACTTGTAATTTTCGCGCTAAACTACACGCTTAACCAGAACCAGCAGCAGGTCAGCTTTAACATAATGGAAAATGCAGCTATGTCCGTATCTGACTCCCTGGTCAGGCAGCCGGGCATTCCGGCAAACTGGACCAATACAACAGTGACCACCATAGGCCTGGCTTCCCAGGAGAACATCCTGAATGAGAGCAAGCTCAGCGAATTCATGAACATGAATGACAATTCAATAAAGGGCCTTCTTGGCATAGCGAATTATGAATTCTATTTTGAGGTCAGGTACCCGAACGGTACCTTGGCAACACTTCCTGGAGGAAGCCAGATTTTCAGGGGCAGCTATCCTTCTGGGGCAGGCATAGTCATACCCATTGAAAGGCATGCTATATATATGGACAAGCCTGCTAGGATGGTTCTGATTCTTTGGGACTGATTCCTGAGAAAGAAGTTGGCAAAGCCAACTTAAAATTTAAATATACCGTCTCTATTATATCTATTTGATTCGCATGATAAGGACTGACAGTGGGAAGTGCCTGAGGTGCAGCGGGTGTGTTGGGGTGTGCCCAAGGTCAGCGCTTACGCTCACGGAACACGGTATTGCATGTGATAGCAGGTGCAATAACTGCAGGATCTGCATGAACTTCTGTCCAGTCGGGGCGATTGAACTGCAAGAAGCTAAAGGAAAGGGGTGATGTTATGGCTGAGATAAAGAAGAAATGCTGGCCGGAATTCTTCGAGCTTATGGCCAGCGGGAAAAAGAACGCTGATATGAGGCTTGCTGATTTCGGGCTGAAGGCCGGGGACACGCTGGTCCTTGAAGAATGGGATCCCAAGACAAAAAAATACACAGGAAGGAAAGTTTCCAGGAAAGTCAGGACAGTCTTCAAGATAGATGTGGCGAGGATGCATTCGCTTGAGGAGATAAGGAAGAACGGCTTTTATCTGATAGAGATGATTTGATGGAAAGCTATGACATTGTCGTGATAGGTGCAGGACCCGCAGGCTCCTCAGCAGCCATGACAGCCGCGAAATCCGGGCTGAAGGTCCTCATGGTGGAGAAGCGCGCGGAAATAGGCTCCCCGAAAAGATGCGGGGAAGGCCTCTCGAAATCCGCTCTGGAAAGGATGGGCCTGGAAAAGGATGACTCCTGGATATCCAGAACTGTTCTGGGAGCGAGCGCTTACGCCCCTAACGGCAAGAAAATCACAGTGGATTACAAGGGCCCGGAGGGCTGGATTATAGAGAGGAAGGTCTTTGACAAATGGCTCGCCAAAAAAGCAGTCCAGGCAGGGGCCAAAGTCCTCGCAAAGACGGATGCTGTTTCTCTCATAAAGAAGGATGGGAAAGTCTCTGGAGTGACTCTCGAGTCTAGTGGGAAGAGATGGGAAGTCCAAGCGAAGATAGTCATAGCCGCAGACGGCGTGGAATCCAAGATGGCAAGAGAGGCGGGGGTAGACACCACCTTGAGGCTTGTGGACGTGGCTTCAGGGATTCAGTTCGAGATGGCTGGGGTGGACATAGACCCGGACCGTATAGAGCTCTATTTCGGGAATGAAATAGCGCCCGCAGGATACGCATGGATTTTCCCGAAGGGAAAGAAAGAAGCGAATGTGGGCATAGGAGTGAGGAAGCCTTGGGCAAAGAAGACCGCGCTGGAGTACCTGAATGATTTTGTTGACTCCATGCCCGGGCTGAAGAAAGGCTCGGTTGTGGAGATTAACGGGGGCGGGGTTCCTGTGGGAGGCCTTATGGAAAACATGGTTGCGGATAATTTCATGATTGTCGGTGATGCAGCCCACCAGGTGAATCCGATACATGGAGGAGGCATAGGGGAATCCTTTGTGGCAGGGAGGATTGCCGCCCAGATTGCTGTCCAGTCCATAAAAAAAGGTGATTGCTCCCAAAAAGCCCTTTCCGAATACAACAAAATCTGGTGGAAGGAGCGGGGAGAGAAGCTCCAGAAGCTGGTAAAGCTCAGGGAGGTTACTGAATCCCTTACAGATGAGGAGCTGAACTGGCTTGCAGTATACCTTAAGGGAGAGGACCTAATAGAGTTCGCCCGCTCCTCAGGCCTCAAGAAACTGGGCCTGATTCTTATGAAGAAGCCCAGGCTGATAAAGCTCGCGAAGAAGCTGTTCTGATGGAAAGAAGTCGGCTATCCTTTTATTAATCCCTTCCCCAATCTATTTCCTGTAGGACTAGGCCGGGGTGCTAGGCGTACCCTGTTACCATAAACCGTCTTGGATGGGGCCGAAGCCTGAAGGCGGTCCGCATGTGCCTGATTCGGTCCATGTCCTCAACTGAGAAGCTTTGTCCCACAGGATCGCTGGTATGATGAACCAGGTCAGGGCAGGAATGCAGCAGCCTTAAATTATATCAACGGTGCTTGCGGGGTCGCAAAGTGGAGGAGAGGATTTGGAAACCAGTCCTGCATTTGCGTCCCCACTGACGGCACGTCCTACACTCTTGATTCTGGAAAGAAGGCGTCTGCAGACGCCTTCAAGCCACAATCCGCCTTCGATTTATATTTCTTTCAGCCACAATTGATTACATGTTTTCAGTTAAGGGAAAAATTGTGGACATGGTCTCCGGCAAAATCTCAGATTCCTGCCTGTATATGGATGGAGGCATGATAGTTCACTCAAAGGAGAATCCTGAAAAGGTTTACGATTTCTCAGGATTTTACATTGTGCCCGGATTCATAGATGCGCATGTGCACATAGAGAGCTCGCTCATGACTCCTTCCTTCTTTGCTGAATCAATAATCCCTCACGGGACAGCTGCTGTAATCACGGACCCGCATGAGATTGCTAACGTGGCAGGAATGGAAGGGATAAAGTTCATGCTCAATGACTCTGTAGGCCCGCTGAAAGTTTTCTTCACAGCGCCTTCCTGCGTGCCCGCGACCAGCATGGAAACTTCTGGCGCTTCTCTCGGACCGAAAGAAATAGAAAATCTTATGAAAAATCCAAGAGTTGTGGGACTTGGGGAGATGATGAATTTTCCGGGTGTTGTGCACGGAGACCCGGAGGTTATGGAAAAAATCCGGGCCGCGAAAAAATCAAAAAAGCGCCTGGATGGCCACTGCCCCGGCCTCTCAGGAGACAGCCTTAAGAAATACTTCTCCGCGGGAATCACCTCAGACCATGAATGCACAACCCTGGAGGAAGCGAAGGAGAAGCTTTCCCTAGGAATGTACATCATGATAAGGGAAGGCTCTGCCATGAAGAACATGGAAGTGCTATTTCCTATGCTAAATGAGAAAACCTTGCAAAAGTGTATGTTCGTCTCCGATGATATACACCCCGAGACAATCCTCAGGGAAGGGCATATGGACAGGATCCTCAGGAAGGCTGTCTCTCTGGGGCTTGACTCGATAACAGCCTTGCGTATGGTAACTCTGAATCCCGCAAAATATTTTTCGCTGAAGGAGCTGGGCTCGCTTGAAAAAGGGAAGTCAGCCACCTTTGCTGTGCTAAAGGATTTGAAAAATTTCGAGGTTCTGGCTTCCTTTGCTGACGGCGAAATGGTTTATGAAAAGGGCAGTATGCTTCCCAAAATAAAGCATTCAAACCCTCCTGAGAGGATCCGCTCCTCCGTGAGGCTGAAGCCATTCTCGAAAAAAGACCTGATGGTCCCGAACAGCTCGAACAAAGTCCTGGTGATAAAAATCCCTGATGGGAAAATGACTGCCCGCCTGCCTTCCGAGAGCGGCTTCCTCAAGCCAGACACCGCGAATGACATCCTTCCTCTTGTGGTCATGGAGAGGCACAGGGCAACTGGGAACATAGGGAAGGGTTTTGTGCAAGGCTTCTCGCTTAAGTCCGGCGCTCTCGCCTCCACAGTCGCGCACGACTCGCACAACATAATCTGCGTCGGGGCGGATTATGATGATATGGTTTCTGCAATTCATGCACTTGAAAATTCACAAGGCGGGCTGGTGGCTGTAAAGGATAAGCGCACGCTAGCGATCCTGGAGCTGCCTGTGGCAGGCCTCATGAATGCTGAGCCTGCGGAGAAAATAAGCATGAAGCTGGACTTGCTCCATTCAGCTGCCAAGAAACTCGGCTGTAAATTGGAATCTCCGTACATGGTGCTGGCTTTTCTTGCGCTTCCCGTGATACCGAAATTAAAACTGACGGATAAAGGGCTGGTGGATGTGGAACAGTTCAAGATAGTGGATGTGAAAACCTGAAGGCTTAAATAACTGGATAAAGCCTTCTTTCTAAGGTTCACGCCTCAGCCGCTTTGAGAGCATCTTTGCACATACACTTCCTTTCAGCGGGGATTTTCGGTATGATTGTTTCAAGGATTTTCTCTGTGTTTGTGATGTTCTTTCTCATTACTGTCTTTATCTCTTCATAGTTCACGGGCTTCTCCGCCCACACGTCAAAATCCGTCACAGTCGCGATTACTGAGAGACAGATTTCTTTTTCCCTCGCAAGAATGGCTTCCGGGATGCAGGTCATCCCTATTATGTCCCCGAACTGCCTGTACATTCTCGAGGCTGAGCGCGTGGAGAACTGCGGACCCTCTATCCTCACGTATGTTCCTTTGTCATGCACCGGGATTCTGAGGGATTTTGCGACTGAGGCAAGGAGCCTGTTCAGCTCTGGGCAGAAAGGGTCTGCCATGGAGACATGGTAGAACTTGCCCTCATCATAAAAGGTGTGGACATGCTTCCCCCAGTCTATGAACTGGTCAGGTATCACGACCTCCCCTGCCTTGTAGTCCTCTTTCAGCGAGCCCACTGCTGCCAAGGCGAGAATCCGTGTGACGCCAAGCTGCTTGAGAGCATGAATGTTTGCACGGGTATTTATCCTGTGCGGGGGGATGGTATGACCTTTCCCGTGCCTGGGAAGGATTGCTATCTTGCGTCCTTTGAAAGTCCCGATGGTCAGGGAGTCAGAAGGGCTTCCGTAAGGTGTGCTAACCTTGACTTCCCCTTTCCCTTCAAGCAGGCTCGTGTCAAAGACTGCTGTCCCGCCTATTATCGCTATCTCTGCGCTTTCCATATCATCGCCTTGAAAGAAGGCGGATTCAGTCTTAGTTATGCAGTCCGCCTTCAATCCATTTGAATTTGTCATTATAATTTTATAAAGGAACTCTCCCCAATCATTTAGTATGAAAATCAGGATATTGTTCATGATAGTTGGGGTTTTTATAGGAGCATACATAGGCGGATTCTTCACATCCCAGACAGTTAACGTTTATTATTATAATTACACAAACCAGGCAGTCTGCAGGCAGCCTATGAATTTTAACAGCTCTGCTGTGTCTTTCGCTTCCATAACAGTTCCTGCTGTTGACCAGGAAGGCAATGGAGTTGCCACCACCCTTGATGTGCAGATAGTCCCGGGCTCAGGGAAGACCCTTACAAATGTGGACAAGCTGCTTTTCTGGACTGACACCCAGAATTCCATCCGCACCGCCAAGAGCGTTGCGGAGGAGATAACAAACAGCACCCTTGATAATTATGACATGATTTATACCATAACTGCCAATGCGTCTGTTATAGAAGGCCCCTCGGCCGGGGCAGCCCTGACAATAGCCACGATAGCCGCCATCCAGAAGAAGCAGATAAATTCGAGCGTAATGATGACAGGGACCATAAACCATGACGGGACAATCGGGCCTGTTGGGGAGATAATAGCAAAGGCTGCGGCCGCGAAGTCCATCGGGGCGGAGCTTTTCCTGGTCCCGCTTTCCCAGTCCGCGCAGGTAACATATGAATCCAAACAATACTGCGAAAAGATAGGGTTCAGCCAGATATGCACGATAGAGCAGATACCAAGCAAGGTGGATGTGTCAGAGAAGACAGGGATCCAAGTGAAAGAGGTAAAGGATATTGAGGAAGCCCTTAAGTATTTTCTTGTATAATATCAAGACAGAAGTGGATTTGAGTTGGAAGGCGCAAAGCGCCTTCAATCGGAGATTCGACTTCATTCCAAGTGAGAGAATGATTGACATACATGCGCATTTGTGCTACCCTGAATTTGAGAAGGATGCGGACAAGATTATAGAGAGGGCGAAGGAAGAGATAGACGGAGTGATAGTCTCTTCTGCAAGGCTTGATGAGGGCAAAAGAGTCCTTGCCCTCGTCCAGAAGCATCCCGGCTTCCTTTTCGCAACCCTGGGGTACCATCCCACTGAAGGAGGAACAGACTGCAATGGCGTTCTGAATCTCATAGACCAGAACCACGACAAGATTGTGGCAGTGGGCGAGGCCGGGCTGGATTATCACTGGGAAGAAGATCTCAAGAAACGGGACCAGCAAAAGCTTGTGTTCGCCAAATTCATAGCAGCAGCAGAAAGGTACAGGCTTCCTTTGGTGATACATTCCTGGGACGCAGAGGCTGACTGTTTCAACATGGTGAATAGCAGAAAAGTCTTGTGCATTTTCCACTGCTATTCAGGCACCATAGACCTTGCAAAGAGCATTATTGAAAGGGGATTTTACATATCCATGTCTACACAGATATGCTTCTCGAAACACCACAGGAAGCTCATAAAATCAATCCCCATTGAAAACCTTCTCCTGGAGACGGACTCGCCTTTCCTCGGGCCCGAGAGGCATACAAATATGCCATGGAACATAAAGCTCTCCGCGGAAAAGATAGCAAAGGAGAAGGGCATACCCAACGAAACTGTTCTGCAGACAGCAAAGGAAAATGCGATAAAGGTTTTCAACCTTAAGCTTGGGTGATTCTGTTTCCAAGCATTTTAATCATTTCTACATATTCTATTCATGGTGGACTCAAAGGCATCTTCTGGAAAAAGAGAAATCTCATCGCTTGACCTGAGGTTTCTCGTGGACGAATGGAAACTTGCAGGAGGATTTATCAGGAAGGTTTACCATTCCGGAACTGCAGACCAGTGGAGGCTTGTTTTTGAGATATTCGTCCCGCAAAAAGGCACAAGCTATCTGCATGTTTTCCCCTCTTACATCCTGCTTGAAAAAACCAAAGGCGTGTTTCAAGAGAAAGAATGTGGCCGTGCCACCTTCAATCCAGAGTCGAAGCCATCCGGCTTCTGCATGTTTCTGAGAAAATATCTCACAGGCAAGAAAATCGAGGGGATAAGCCAGCACGGTTTTGACAGGATTCTTGAGGTTTCCGCAGGCGGCCTCACCCTCATTCTCGAATTCGTGCCTCCGGGGAATGTGATACTCACGGATTCGGAAGGGATTATACTCTCCGCCCTGAAAACGAAGAAATGGAGGGATAGGGAGATAAGGATCCGCAACCGCTATCAGTATCCGCCTGAAAGACCCGACCCGTTCTCGATGGATTTCGAGGGCTTCAGGAAGTTCTTCCTTTCCGACAAAAAGGCTGTCGTTATTCTCGCTTCAGAGCTTGGACTGGGTTCCGGATATGCGAACAGCCTCTGCTCCCTCTCCGGGGTGAGGCCTGACAGGCCTGCAAGGAGCCTTGAGGAGAAGTATATCCGCTTGCTTTTCCAGAAAATCCGCTCTCTCGAAAGGATTCCTGCAGAGCAGTACCAGCCAAGCATGCCAGGAAAAACTTCCGAGCAGGAAAGGCTCGAACGCATAGATATCCAGAGGAGGGAAGCGCTGGAGAAATGGAAGGCCGCTGAGAAGCTTGCAAAGGACAGGGCTGACGCGATATACAGGAAGTTCGATACAGTGGATGCTATTCTCGGAAGGCTCTCAACCAAGAAGGAGACGGGATTCGAGCCGATTGTAAAGAAGGAGGGTCTGCACATAACAGTCAGGCTGGACGGACTAGACGTTCCGCTTGACATGAAAAAAAGCAGCCAGGAGAATGCGGCATTCTATTACGAGCAGGCGAAAAAAGCGCGAAAGAAAGTCTCCTCATTGCAGTCGCTTGAAAAACCTGCTGAAATGACGCGCGATGAACAGCCCGGATATCCTGATGAAGAGCTCCACAAGAACTGGTATCAGAAATTCAAGTGGTTCCTCTCGAGCGAGGGGATGCTTGTTGTTGCAGGGAAGAATGCAGACCAGAACGAGCTTCTTCTGAAGAGCCATGCAGAGCCAGAAGAATGGTGCTTCCATGCTGACATAAAGGGAGCTGCTTTCACTGTCATAAAATCAGCTTCTGGAGAGAAGGCGACTGGGTCGCCTTCCAGCCATCGTGAGCCTCCGGAGCAGACTAAAAAGGAGGCCGCCGAATTCGCTGCAGCCAATTCCAAGGCATGGACAAGGGGAATGGGAAGCGTGCATGTATTCTCCGTCCTCCGGAAAAACCTCTCCAAGACTCCTCCTTCAGGCATGTTCCTCCCAAAAGGCTCCTTCATGGTTTCAGGCCAGAGGGTGTGGTACAGGAACATCCCCCTTAGAATGGCTGTAGCCGCGAACCCGGCAGGACAGATATTATCAGGCCCGGAATCCGCAGTTAAAAAGCATGGCTATGCAGTCATTCTCGTGCCGGGGAGAAAAAAGGCCTCTGACCTCTCGCGCGAGATAAAATCCGAGTTCCTCAGAATTTCCAAGCCGAAGGACCTTCCCGCTCTCCAGAAGCTCTCCCTCGAGGAGATAGCCAGGCACGTGCCTTTCGGCTTCGGGGAGATTGCAAGGAAGTGATGATTTCACGCTTTATGTATGAAAGTCCCGCTGCCCTTGTCCGAAAAGAGCTCTGCAATCAGGTCTTTCTGGCTTGCTATCTGGACACTGAAGCCCATGTCCGAGAGCACTTTCGCTTCAGCCAGCTTTACCTGCATCCCTCCGCCTGCATTGCCGGATGCCAGAATCCCCTCAAGTTCCTGGTTCATTATGTCACGAACGAGTTTCCCCTCCGTGAAATATCCGCCTATATTGGAAAGAATTATGCATTTATCAGGCCTGAACTGCGAGACCATGAACCTATACGATGAGTCGGCATTCGGATTGTATAGGATTCCCTTGTCATCCACGCCATAGGAGGACAGCACAGGCATGTGCTTCCTGCCAAGGCATGCTTCAACAGCGCCCCTGTCCATCCCTATCACATTCCCCACATAGCCGTAAACAGGGTCTGTCCCGTCTACATGGAAAACGCCGTTAAGGCCCTCAGCATATTCTCCATTGCTGTTTATCTCTGAGATGAAATCCTGGTTGACCTTTATTATGGTTTCTATAACGACGTTCCTGGCGCGCTCGTCTGTTACTCTCTTCCCGTTTATCTTGACTGTTTTTATTCCCTTTTTCTCCAGCGCTCCGTCAATCTGCGGACCCGAGCCATGGACAACAATAGGAAGAAGCTCAAGCTCGTAGAGCGTCCTGAACGAATCCGCCAGGAAGGAATCCAGGCAATCCCCGCCGCCCTTTACTGCGGCAAAATACTTGGCATTCCTGAATTCTTTCAGGTAGCGGCTGGATTCCATTTCAGGTATCCCATAGGCCGAGAGGTCTTTCATGCAATAGAAATCGATGGAAATTATATAAAGGCATGAAAGGAAGTATCACGATTAAATATCTGCTTGTGCAATATTGTGCTATGGAGAGGAAGATGTTCGAGAGGATAGAAGTCAATGAGTGGTTCGAGAACTTCAGGTGGTTCGAATCCACTGAAGGATTCAAGGTTGCGTGCGCAAAAACCGCGAATGAGAACATGCTTCTTCTTGACAGGTATGGGGAGCCGAATGACATGGTTTTCTATGCTGACATCCCGAGCTCGCGCTTCGTCCTTGTCAAGCCCATCAGGGGCCAGGTGACTGACCAGACAAAGAAGGAGGCTGCTGAATTCGCAGCTGCCAACTCAGAGGCCTGGAACAGGAACCTCACTCATGTGGATGTTTACGCCACCACCAAGTCCCAGATAAAGAAATCCACAGACCCTTCAAAAGCTTTCGGCTCAGCCTCATTCATAATCTACGGGAAGCGCGAGACCTACAAGAACGTGGATGTGCGCCTAGCGATCGGAGTCAAGCTGATTCAGGGAGAGAAAGTTCCCAAGGTTCTATGCGCTCCTGCCTCTGCAGCAAAGCACAACGCGCACTTTTTCGTGACCCTCAAGCCCGGGATGAGAAGCGTGCCTGAAATCGCAACCACGATAAAGAACAAGATATTCCTGAAGGCCGGGGACCGCTACCGGGTGTATGTGGAAAAAATCAGGGAAGAAATGCTCTACGAGTTCATTCCCAATAATATGGTGGAGATAATCTAGGTTATTTTCATTTCTTTTTTTAGCTCATCCAGTTTTTTTGAAGCGTATTCTTCAACTTTCTTGTTGCCATCTTTCTTTGCAGCATCCAGAACTCCTTCAATAAAATAAAGATCGTAATCCTTCATACTGGAAAATGAAATATGTTTTTCTATCAACCTTTCTGGATTATGTTCTCTACAGATTGCCTGATAGAATTCATTCCCTTCTTTCTTGGATTGCTCAATCCATGACATGATTAACTCTTGATAGAAAGAAATAAAAGAGCATTCAATGATTTATTTCATCAGCTCATTCATCTTCTTGATGAAGCTCTCAAGCGTCCCGAAAGGGATTTTCGCGCCTGCCGCGCTCTCGTGACCGCCTCCTGAGCCTCCCACTGATTCTGAGGCGCCTTCTGCAAGCTTGTTAAGCGGGATCCTGGAATCGTGCGAGCGTATGGTCACATCTAGGTACCTCTCCCGCTTGTAAACACAAAGCCCCACTTCCTTTCCTGTTACTGTGGCTGCGAAAAGTGCTGCAGGACCGCGGAATCCGAAAGAAGGCGTGTCCGTCAGGTAGCCTATCTTCCCAAGGGTCTTGGCCTTTCTCTTTACAATCTTGTAGAGCTCGAACTCTCTCCTGACCGCATCCTTGGCGCTCTTCACAAGCCCTTCTATATCAGAGGGAGTCCTGCCCTCAGCTAAAGTCCTGACTATGTTCCTTTTTGCATCATAAGTGGAGAACTCCTCATTCTTGGTCCCCAGCGAGATTGTGCACACCTCGAAATTGATCGCGCGCTTGTCCCAGCTGGTTATGTTTTTCCTCACGAAATCAGTGTCCTCGGAATAGTCGCCTATCGCGCCGTAAAGGGCCGGCCATATCATCTCCTTCGGGAGGTCTCTCTGGAACTGCCTGTAAACAAGCTCAGAAGCGCTGGACTTCTCGTCATGGACAAAAATCTCCAGTTTCCCTGCCAGCCATTTCTTCGTCTCCTTCAGGATAGGGTGATGGTCAAAGTACATTATTCTGGCACGCTTGCCTTCCACTATCTTCATGAACCTCTGCTGCTCCATCTTGTTTACGGCTATGTCAGCTATTATTATCCTTTCTGCCTCCGTGTTCCTCAGGTCATCGCATACAGAGACGGGTTTTGTGAAAAACACTCCTGCTCCGGGGAATCTTGCAAGCGCAACAGCTCCCGCGCATATGCCATCACAGTCCGCGTGAGTGAGAACCATGGTCTTGTTCATAATCCTTTATTATTGGGCTCCAAATATTATATAAGGAGTTCTGATGGTGGTTGTTATGCAAGTTCCTGCACTATGCGCTGTCTGCGGGGCAGTTGCCAAGCCCGCCTATACGTGCCGCATGTGCGGCTCCATTGTCTGCTCGGCCTGCTTTGACATACAGTCAGGCACGTGCGACCTGTGCGCTATCAAGTTTAAAAGGCGCGATATTCATAAAGTACCAAGAATCCAGACAAAAAGATAACAATGTTGGCTCATGCTGGGATGGCGGAACGGCAACGCGCAAGCCTGGAACTTATCCCAAGAATTCAATCGCTTTCTTGAGTCCTTGAAAGCTTGTGCCCTAACGGGCTTGGGGGTTCGAATCCCTCTCCCAGCGCTTTTTATTCCAAAAAATCAAATATTATTATGATAGATTTAATGCTGGTGTCTTTGGGGATGGCTGTCCTCGGGTATTCGTTCTATCGCAGTGTGAGGATGGTTTCGGAAATAAAGAACCATGAGATATCCTCCTTCTGGAGGCTTTCAGTGAAATTCGCGACAGCGCTTGTCCTCATCATATTTTTCTTTTTGGCTGTTGTTTTCTTCAAGTTTGCGTCGCTCTCGGCAGAAGGCCTGGACTTCTTCAGGATTCAAATGGGCTCTGCCTTCCTTGTGGGAGCCCTTTTCGTGACTTTTATAGTGAAAATAAATTCAGTGGGCGCGCACAGCATAGGCAAGAGAATCGAGAACCTCAAAAAAGAGTACGGGGATGCCTTCAAAGAAAGGGATGAGCTTGAGAAAAGGGTAGAGAGGCTGGAAAAGGAGCTGGAGACCATGAAAAAACTAAAGCCTGCTGACAGGGAGCTCAAAACAGCTGAGATGAAAAAGGAGATGAAAA
>Ga0153915_10001519_pt1 | contig 21277 bp, 13 predicted proteins | sample Opewatmetagenome_2_FD_107003 | JGI IMG/M metagenome (GOLD analysis project Ga0153915, IMG submission 107003) | Freshwater wetland microbial communities from Ohio, USA - Open water 3 Core 3 Depth 3 metaG | ecosystem: Environmental > Aquatic > Freshwater > Wetlands | place: USA: Ohio, Lake Erie...
AGCGCGCCGGCGAGGCCGACCGCGCGAGCGACCCCGCGCCCCAGCTGACGCGGGCTGCCCTCGGTGGTCGCCAGCGGCACGGTGCGGCCGGTCTTGGCGAGCGTGACCTTCGTGGAGCAGAACGCCAGAGCGCCCGAGCGGTCCGTGGCGTCCGCGCCGACCAGCTCGAGCGGGTTTGCGCCCCGGTTCTTCGCGTTGCGTCCGTACTCGGTGTGTCCCTGCCCGATCGGGATCGCCACGGTGTCGGGCCGCACGCCGGGGTAGAGATACGCCAGGGCCTCGATGCGGCCGTGGGGCGACGTCACCGTCACCACGTCGCCGTTCCCGAGGCCCAGCCGCCGGGCCGTGTCGGGGTGCACCTCGACCCACGTCTGCCAGGCGATCTTGGTCGCGCCGTCCGGCAGCTCCTGCAGCCAGCTCTTGTTCGCGCCGCGACCGTCGAACAGGGACGCCGAAGGATAGACCACGAGCACCAGGGCGTCGGTGCCGCTGTCGCCGTCGAAGGCCGGTGGCGCGTAGGGAATCCGGGCGAAATCGGGCGCCAGGCTCACCTGCCTCACCGGCACGGCGCCGAACGTGCCGCCCTCCTGCAGAGTCCGCTCGAGCGCGGCGGCGCCGACGCCTGCTGCCACCAGGTCGCGCGCGGACGCGGCCCCGGCGGGCCCGGCGCGCTTGCCCGCCTTTGCGGCCACCGCGAGCAGGACGTCTGCCGTCTGGCGCGTGTCGAACACCGGCGTCATCGCCGGCTGGACGACGCTCCGGATCCCGGTCGCGGGTTCGACGGTGCCCCACTGCTCGAGCGGCGTGTGGTCCGGCAGGATCAGGTCGCACAGCGCCGCGGTCTCGTCGAGATGGCTCGCGAACGCGACCTTGAGCCGCACCTTGGCGAACGCCGCTGCGAACCCGGCGCTCTTGGGCACGGCGAACGCGGGGTTCGTGTCGTGGACCAGCGCGACGTCCACGGCGCCGCCGCTCATGGCCGCGATCAACCCCGTCACGTCCGCGTAGCGCGACAGGCGATCAAGGGCCGCCCCGGTCTGGTAGCGGACCGTCCGGCCCACATTGCCCGCCACGTAGTTGAGCAGGTTCACGGCGACCGCCGACTGGGTCGCCGTCCGGTGCTGGCAGGCGATGCCGCCGCCCACGGCGAGACTTGGCTGGGCCGCGGCGAACTCGCGGGCCACGCGGTTGATTACCGCCTCGTCCACGCCGGTGGCCTCCGCCACGCTGCGGGCGGTGAAGCGGCCGAGGAAGCCGCGCACGCGGTCGGCCTCGGCGCCGGACAGCCGCGACCGCCCCTGCCGCACCATACTCGCCGCGATCCCCAGCGCCAGCAGCCCCTCCGTCCCAGGCCGGGGCGCGATCCACTCGTCGGCGCTGTACGCCGTGAGCCCGCGCCGCGGCTCCACGGCGACGAACTTCGCCATTGCGCCGTTCCGGTACGCGTGCGCCTCCGCGAATCCGTGCGTGTACTCGACCGGCGAAACCCAGGTCTCCAGGAAGTCGGCGCCGAACGACAGGATATACTTCGCGGCCGCGAAGTCGCAGTGCGGCACCGACGCGAGGCCGAAAGTCAGCCGGCTCGCCTCCCTGAGCGGCTCATAGGCGAACGCCTCGTACCGCAGGCGGCGGCTGGACCGGAACGCCTTCAGCCAGTCGTCGTAGAAAGCGTCCAGCGCGCCGCTGTCGGCGCCGGTGACCAGCGCCACGCGGTCGGGGCCCGCCGCCGCCGCCGCGCCCAAGGCCGCGGCGATCTCGTCGATCGCCTGATCCCAGGGCACCGGCTCCATCCCGCGCGCGGTCCGGCGGTACGGCCCCTTGATGCGGTCGGGGTCGTACAGGCCCTGCAGCGACGCCTGGCCGCGCGCGCACAACCTGCCGTGCCCCACCGGATGAGAGGGACTCCCCTCCACCTTGATCGCACGGGCCTCGCGAGTCTTCACGTGCACGCCGCAGCCCGCGGGACATTCGCGACAGGTGCTGGCGTATACGGTCGGGATGCCGGGAATGAGGTCGTCCGACTCCTCCACGTAGGGGAGCAGGCGATCTTTCGGCTGAGGCGTGCAGCCGGCCGCCACGCCGACGCCCGCCGCGCCCGCCACCTGCAGGAACCGCCTCCGCTCCATTACGCGCCTCGTCCCGCCGCTAGAAGTGGCATACCGTGCAGTCGCGCGTCACGCCACGGGTCATGTGGCAGTTGGTGCACCACCCCATGTTGCTCAGGTTCTTGACCGCGAACACCCGCGGCATCTGCTGGATGTTGCCGTGGCAGGTTTGGCACGCCAGTCCCGCCGCGACGTGGCGCATGTGCGGGAAGTGCGCGTACTCGGGGAGCCGGTTGATCCGCACCCACGGTATGGACTGCCCTCTGGTGTAGTAGTTCCGCAGCTTGACGATCTCGGGGTTGGGGTTGCCCGCCGTGTCGGGCGCCGACGTGACGATGTGGCAGCCCATGCACGTGCTCTCGCTCGGAACGTTCACCGTCCACGAGTTGGCCGCGTTGTTATGGCAGTAGAGACAGGGGATCCGGTACTGGCCGGCGTGGACGTCGTGCCGGTAGAAAACGGGCTGCTCAGGGCCCTTGAGGCGTCTGGGGAGCGCCGGCCAGTCGCCGCCGGGGCGCACGCCGCTCAGGCTGGAGTAGCCGGCCCCGCCGGAGGGCGGGAGCGGGCCGAGCCCCGTATCCATCTGCACCTCCGGCGCCGGGCGCGGAGTCCCCTGCCCCCTGATGATCGAAACGCCGGCAAGCGCGGCCGCAAGGGCGACCAGCACGCTGCCGGCGATCATGTATCTCGTGCGCTTCATCCAGACCCTGTCCGAGGGGTGGAGAGCCGTGTCGTCATGTTGGGAGAGGCCGCGACATTCTACCCCGGACAGGTACTGATTACAAGGGTTGATCGTGCGGAGCCGAGCGATCCGCTCCGAATCCCCGCCACTTCATGAGCACGACGGCGAAGACGGCGACGAAGAAGCTCAGGATCTGCCCCATCGAGAACGGTCCCAGCACGGTGCCGAGCGGGTGTGCGGCACTGACGAACTGCGGGTCCGGCTGCCGAGTGAACTCGATCACGAATCGCGACGCGGCGTACAACATCAGGAAGGCAGCGGCCAGCGTGCCGGGGCGCAGCGACGAATGTCGGCGCGCGTAGATCGCCCACAGCACGAGCCCGATCATCAGCCCTTCGAGGGCCGCCTCGTAGAGCTGCGACGGATGCCGCAACGGCACTCGTGCCGCGAGGGCCGCCCAGGCGCCACTGGCGCGCAGCGCCGCATACGCATCGTGCCAGTTCATCGCACCTGCACGGCCCAGCTCCGGCGACAGCATCCGCGCCACCGGATCAGTCGGGAACCGCATGCCCCAGGGAAGGCCCGGCGACGCGATCCGGCCATATAGCTCGCCGTTCACGAAGTTCGCGATCCGCACCAGGAAGATGCCCGGCGGCGCCGCGAGGACGAGAGCGTCGGCCAGCCGGCGCCACGGGATCTTGCGGCGCCGGGCGAACAGCACGCTCGCGAGGACCACTCCGGCCAGGCCGCCGTGGAACGACAGGCCGCCCTCCCAGATCCTGATCAGGTCCAGGGGCCGCACCAGCATGCGGGGCTCGTAGAAGACGGCGTAGCCCAGTCGCCCGCCGACCAGCACGCCGGCCACGAGCCACCCCACGAGGTCGCTCACCGCTGCCTTGGTCAGCGGGAGGAAGCCGTCCCTCACCATCCTGTCCAGCAGCGCGCCCGCGATCAGGAAGCCGGCCAGATAGCCGAGCCCGTACCAGCGGATGGCCAGCGGCCCGAGGTGGATGGCCACGGGATTCCAGCCCGGGAAGACGATCTCGGCAAACAGCACCTGCGACGCTCCTCGCAATACGAGCGCGCGCCCCCTGACCCGGGGACGCGCGTGCGCAAGCTACGAAGGACAGATTGGCGGCGCTACCCGTCGCGGTGGGCGCGAACTACTGGTCCCAGCAATAGGCCGCGCCGCTGGACCAGGAACTCACCGCGCCAGCCGCCATACCCCACCGCCCCTCGTGCCGATGAGCAGCGCCCCGACGGAGTCGTGCCCCAGCGCCTCGCCTCCCCGCGCGGTCGCGGGCACTTCTAGCCTTTCCCAGGTCTCGCCACCGTCCACCGTGCGGTATAGGCCAAGATCCGTGATCGGCGGTCCGACCCCGCCGGATGGCGGGCGGAAGTTCTCCGAGGTCGCCGCGAACAGCGCGGAGCCCACGTAGGTCATGGCTAGTACGAATCCAGCGTGGTCCGCTGCCCGCAGCGACGGCTGCCACGTCGTTCCTGCATCCAACGAGCGCATCACCCAGCCGAACTTCATGCCCACGAAGAGCCGCTCGGGTTGGGTAGGATCAACGGCCAGCGAATGGATGCCGTTTTCTTCGATGATGCCCTCTTGCTCCCGAGGATTGGGAAAGAAGAGTTGCCACGACTGTCCCGAGTCTCGGGAGCGCAGCAGAGCCGCGAAGGAGATCCCCGACTCGCCTCCAGCCCAAACGGTCCCATCTCCACGCGGCGACACCGCTATGCCGTTGATCCCTCCCCCCGCCCCCGGCTCGATTCCCCACACGGTTTGCCAGAAAAAGCCACCATCTTCCGAGCGACGTACAGAATAGTTCCCACCCGCATAGAGGCGTGCCGGATTGCCCGGATCAACGGCCAGCGAATAGCTCCAGGCGCGGTAACCTTGGCTCGCGGCTAACCCGCCGTCCCAGGGAATCCAGCTTCGACCCCGATCCTCACTTGCGAAGACCGCGGCAGCGGTCGTCTCTTCCGCATACGGCATGACACCCACCAGAAGCCGCTTCGTCGGCCCGGGCACGAACACTATCGAAGACACGATCGCGTGATCCAAGCCGAGGGGGAGCCAGTGGTTGCTGCTCGGGTCCAGCCAGAAGACGCCGTCGTCATGGGTCCCCACGTAGACACCCCACTCGGTTGACGCGATCGCCGTTACCCACTGCCCGTCGGGGCCCAACTGCGTCCAGCACCCGCTGGCCAGCCGGACGGTGCACGTGAGCCGCGCTGGGCGGGTGGGCTCCTTACGACAGGCGCCAGCAGCGAGCGCTAGGAGCAGGGCTGCGCCCATCGCGCTTCGGATTACAACGGGAGCGTAGGAGGCAGGGGACGCCGAATGGATGCAGACGCCGAGGAGGCACATTGTCGCGCGCTCCGCGTGCCGAGCATAGCCATTCGGGGGCGGCCGCGAAAGTCTATGAGATCCTGTGGTACGGGTCTTACTCAGGATTCGCTCAGTCAGGAACCGTGCTGGGGGACCACTACCACAAACCGAATGCTGCGGTCAGGTTTCTACTGGCAACCCACCTCCGTGAAGCCCACTCGCGCGCGACTCCATTAAACGCGAACGCGCGCCCCGGTGCGGGACGCACGTGCGCAAGCTACGAAGGGACGCCCGGCCGCGCTGCCCGTTGCGCGCGTGGCCGTCGTGGTTCCGGTCCTCGAAGCCTCTGACCGAGCGACCTGACATGGTCCTTCGCGATGCTCTCGTTGACGTGGTGCGTCCTACCGCGCGAGTTCGACTGTGATCAACGCAGCTTCTGGCAGGCGGAACGGGAAGTGGCTGCCGAGGACGAAGCGCTCGCGGCCGACCGCGCGGAACAGTGCGGCCAGATGGTCCTCCGGCGGTCCCCACAGACACGCGACGTCCCAGCGGACCCGTGCAGCCTCGGCTTCGGTCGAGCCGAAGTGCACCTCCTCAACCAGCGCGCGGTCCGCGTTGGTGACGAGCAGGCGCACCTCCGGGTGCGCCCGCACGGTCGCGCGCACGTCCGCGCCCAGCAGCTCCGCAGCGACGTCGAGGTGGTGGCGTTGCCGGCCGTCTTCCAGCCGCACCGTGAGCACGAGCTCGACGCCTGCGTTCGCGCAGGCCGACCCCAGGGCGCGCATCTCGGAGCCGCCCGCCGCGAAGCCGTAGTGCGCCGGATAGGTCCGCACGGCCGGGCAGCGCTCGGCGCGAGCGCGTTCCACCTCGCGCTCCCAGCCGGGATACGCGGGATTCACGGCGGGCACGGGAAGCAGAGTGGACCGGTGCGGCTCGAGGAGGCGGAACAGCTCATCGTTCCCCGCCGCCACGTCGCGGTAGTAGATGCTCGGAACGTGACCCACCCACGCGCGGCCGATGCCGAGCCGGCTCAGCTCGGCGAGCAGCCGCTCAGGTGTCGGGTCCGGAAGCCGCCGGAACGGATACGGCCCGACCAGCGCGTTGTGGTCTACAAGGTCAACCGGAAGAGCCGGGCGGCGGTCTTCCATCGGATCCCCTCCAGCGCGTCGCTCCCCAGGTTCATCGCTTCCAGCGCGCGCAGCTTCGCCCACCCCGTGTCCATCGTGATGTCCGTGCCCCACACCAGCCGCTCATGGCCCACGCATTCCAGGCACAGCTCCAGCATCCCCCGATCCACCCCGCTCCCCGACAGGTCCACCCAGATGTTCGCGGCGTCGCGCAGCGCGCGCAGCGAGTGCGCCCAGTCGCCCCCACCTCCGATGTGCGCGAGGATGAAGGCCGCCGCGGGATGGCGCGCCGCCAGCTCGAGCAGGTCGAGTGCGTCGGAGATCTCCTGGTTGGCCACCTCGCGTCTGCGGTGCTGCCACGCGTGCTGGAGGACGGGCACGCGGTGCTCAGCCGCCAGCGCCGCGATCGGATCGAGGAGCGCATCGCTCGCGCGCCGGCTCGCGGCGAGCTTGATGCCCACCATCCCCGCCGCGAGCCCGCGCTCGATCTCGGCGACGGCGTGCCCCACGTGGTTCGGGTTCACCGCGACATACCCCGCGACCAGGCCGGGATGCGCGCGCACAATTTCGCGCATCGCCTCGTTGCCCGCGGTCACGTCCTCCGGCGAGGGGAAGTACGTCGGCGACGTGTGCCCGAAGCTGCCGAGGATGGAGGCCACGTGCAGGGTGATGCCGATGCGGGCGCCCGCATCGAGCCGGCTCTGGTTGCGCTCGGCCCAATCGCTCCGGCCGCAGCCCTCGTGGAGGAAGTGCGCGTGCACGTCCACGAGGGGCGAGCTGCCGCCGGTTTCTTTGAGAGCTTCGCGCGCCGGCCGGGCGCGCTGCGCCGTCACCGCGGCTCCTCCGCCAGCGCTGCGCGCACCGCCTGCAGCGTTTCACGCACGGCGGCCTCGTCGTGGGCGAGGCTCGGGAAGTTGTACGGGCCGCGCTTCAAGAGCACGCCACGCCGGACGCATCCAAGCAGGAAGTTCCGCTCGAGGGCGCGACCAGGAAACTTCAGGAACCACATCTCCGGCAGGCCGCACACCGTCCAATGCCCGTCCTCAGCCAGGCCCCGCAGCCCATCGAGCAGCGCGCCGCCGACGCGCGCGAGATGGCCCGCCACGTCCACATCATCCCACGTGTCGAGCACGGCCCGCGCCGCCGCCAGCGCGACGAACTCGGTCGCGAGGGTGGAGGAAATCCACGTCTCCTGCACCCGCCCCATCAGGTCCGCGCGTCCGACCACGGCGGCGAGGGGGAATCCGTTGGCCAGCGCCTTGCCGAGCGCCGCGAGGTCCGGCGCGACGCTCCAGCGCTCCGCGGCGCCGCCGCGCGCGAGACGGAAGGCCGTCTTGATCTCGTCGAACACCAGCACGGCGCCGTGCCGGTCCGCGAGCTGCCGCGCCGCCGTCAGCCACGACGGCGACGGCGCCCGCTCCACGACCGGCTCCAGGACGATCGCGGCCGGCGGCTCGCCGGCGGCGACCGCGGATTCCAGCGCAGCCACGTCGTCGAACAGAACCGGGGTCCACAGCCCACCCGCGCCAGGCGGCACGCCGCGGCCCTGGTAGGCCCCGTCCAGCCAGCCGTGGTAGCCGCAGTGCACGACGCGCTCGCGGCCGGTCGCGACCCGCGCGATGCGGACGGCCGCCTGCACCGCCTCCGCCCCCGTCTTGAGGAAGCGCGCCCGGCCCGCTCCGGGATACGCGGCGCACACCCGCTCCGCGACCTCGACCTCCAGCGTATGAGGCAACGGGCCCACCGCGCCGTCCCGGACCGCGCGCTCCGCCGCCTCCACCACCGGGGGATACGCATAGCCCAGCGCGACGGCGCCCAAGGCCATGGTCCAATCAAGGAGGCGGCCGCCCGGGCCCTCCACCCGCGCGCCCGACGAGCGCGTCATGTGGGTCGGGCCGCCGGGCCCGTCGAACATGGCCTCCGGGCTCTTGGAGCCGGTCGAAGTGAAGCCCGCGACCGCGGCCGCCGCGCGGCGCGCCAGATCGTCCGGCTTCCCGCCGGTCACAGCGCCCGGCCGCCCCACGGCGCCCTCATCCCCTGACCGCGACGAGCGGCGGGCGGCCCGCCAGTGGCCGGTCGCCCGCCAGATAGAGCCGCGTCTCCCGCGCGCCGGACCAGACCAGCTGGCCGATCCTCCGCTCCCGCCCTTCACGCATGCGGTTGACGTAGAGGTCGAAGCCGAAGTCGTCCACGTCGTCCGCCAGCTCGACGGCCAGGGTGACGCGATAGCCGCGTTCGGCGGGCGCCCACGCGCCGCGCACCATCTCCGGCTCGGCGTCCGTACCGCGCACCGCAAAGACCCGGAGGCGCGAGGTGTCGTCCGCATCGGGCACGATCAGCCACCCCAGGAAGCCCACTCCGTCGAGATACACCTGCAGTCCGTCGGAGTGGATGTCCGGGTTCTCGTTGTCCCACTCCGGGTTCTGGGCGTCCCTCGGACGGAACGCCGGGTCCGGCGCGGTGACGTCCACCGCGAGGAACAGCGTCGAGCCCTGGTGGTTGAGGTACGCCCTGGCCGAGAACTCCTCCGGGCCGCCCCACGGCTCCTCGGCGCGCCGGAACTGCTCCGCGCGATCGAGGACCAGCGGCTCGTCGAGCCGAAACCCGGCGAGCGTGCCGTCCAGCGCCGGCGGCGCGGTCACGGGGAGACTCCGCGCCGCAGCGACGCGCGGCGCCGGCCGCTGAGGTGCGGCCGGGACCGGCTCCTCCGGCAGGTGCCGCGCGCCGCCCAGGTCCACCGGGTCGCCGCGGCCCAAGTCAATGCGCCAGCCTGACTCGGTCGCCACGTGGGAGTGCATCGAGCCGTCAGCGAGACGCACCACGTACTCCTGCTCGTGGCACTCTACCTCCTCAACGCCGTCCGTGAGACCCAGGCACGCGACCAGTGTCACCTCCTCTCCCGACGAGACGACCACGGGGAACTCCAGCTCCTCGGGCTCGACCGACGAACCCGGAACAGGCGGGCCCGGCGCGCGAACCAGCTGCACCTGGAACGGCTGTCGGCCGGCGAGAAAGAGTTGCAGCACGCCGTCTTCGCGCTCGAACGTCACCCCCATGGGATGGACGGTCGCGCGTCCCAGGCCGTGCCACGGCAGGGCCACGGTGCGTTCGCCGACTCCGCTCCCCATCTGGATGACGTCCAGGACGTAGCGGGGCGTGATCACGGCGGTGCGCTGGATGCCGGCGCCGTCGTACGCCGTGCCGTCCGGAAGCTGCGCGCAGACCCATCCGTAGTCCCCGGCGTCCTCGTAGCCGACACACACGCCGCGCGTCTCCGCCTGCGACAGGTTGTCCACCAGCGGCGCGTTGTGCGCCAGCGTGGTGCGGTACCAGTCCAGGCTGCGCGAGACGTACGATCCGGTGCCGAAGTCCACCAGCCAGGGAATGCCCGCCGCGTGCAGCGTGAGGTTGAGGCGGTCGGGATGCCCGTGCCCGCCCCCGGGCTCGCCGTAGTCGAGGCTGGCGTAGACGCGCCCTTCGTCGCGGCGGAAGATGGCCAGGCCGGTCGCTTCGAGATGCACCGTTCCGGGACGCCACGCCTGCGGATCCGCCGCGGGAAGTTCGGGGGACATCCACAGCAGGCCTTTCCACCCCAGGCCGGATCGCCGCACCCCCGAGGGCGGCTCGGTGCGCTCGACTTCGGTGATCCAGCCCCCTCCGCCCTCAGCGACTGGGACGCCGGGGTCGTAGACGTGGGCGAGGAGCGAGGCCAGGCGCGGCGACGGCGCTCTCGCCAGGGCCAGCTCCCACAGCTCCGCCATGCGCCGCTGGCGAAGCGAGACGCCGAACTTCGAGTCGCGGCGTGCCGGGAAGGTGAAATCAGGCAGCGCGGTCAGGACGGGCGCCCAGAACCCCTCGCGGAACCGGCGCGCCGCCCCGCCGTCGGCGGCCCACAGATCCACCTCGCCCGCCGTCCGCAACATTTCAGCGCCCCAGGCGAGGGCCCGCAGGGCGAACCAGTGATAGTTCTCACCCTCATACCACAGCCCGTCGTCGAGCAGGCCTTCGTTCAGCGTGGCGAGGACGCCGGACGGCCCGTGCGCCGCCGCGTGACGCATCGCGTCGTCACCCAGCGCACCGCCCAGGGCGTAGAGCGCCGTGGCGTTCCAAGCCTGCCGGTTCGAGCGGCGTTCGTCGAAGTCCGCGATCAGCTCGGCGGACGGCCCGAACAGCTTGGTGGCGAGATCGCGCTCGAGCTCCGCGGGCAGGCGGCCGTGCTCGGCGAGGAGCGACGCGGCCGCGGCGAGGTGAAGCACCCAGATGGACTCAAGATAGGTGGAGAAGAACGGCCTGCTGGGGCCGAGCACGTTATCCGCGTTGGGGTACTCGAGGTAGCGCGCCGCGAGCGTGGCCAGGACCTCGAGCGCACGGCTTTCGAACCGCGATTCGGGGTCGAGCACTCCCAGGACGGCGCACTGCCAGCAGCGCTCGGCGAGCCAGAGCTGGTACCAATGCACCCACCACCGGTGACTCTGCTCGGTGGTCCAGATCCGGCCACAGCGGGAGCAACGCTGGGCCTGCGGGGCCCAGGGATCGAAAGCCAGCTCCGCGCCGTCGTCCCGGCACAGGCTGCCCCAGCGCGAGAGCAGCGCCTTGGCCTCAGGCACGTACAGCGGTCGCTGCACGAACTCGCCGATCTCCTCGCACAGCCGCGTCCTGAGCGAGGCCAGATCCGGCGACGTCTCGATCTCCCGCCGACGATGATCCAGTGCTTCGGCTGTTATGAGGATGCTTCGCACGTCAATGCTCCTCGGCCAGCCACGAAACCACGCCGGTCCCGTCGAAGCCGAAGCGCAGCACCGTACCGCCCGCGGCACGAACCGCTTCGGCAACCGCAAACGCCCGGCCGGCCCTGGCGACGAACACCATGCAGCCGCCGGAGCCCGCGCCACAGGCCTTGCCACCGACGGCGCCCGCCGCCACCGCCGCGCGCTCGAGCACGCGCATCGCATCGGTCTCGATCCCCTCCGCCAGCGCGCGCTGGTACGCCCAGTTGCGCGCGAGGATCTCCCCGACGCGGGCCACGTCGCCGCCGGCTACGGCGTCGCGCATCTCGAACGCGCACGCCCGCAAGCCGTCGAGCGCCCGCACGGTAGCCGCATCGCCTTGCTCGTAACGCCTCCAGACCCGCGCGTGGGTTTCGGCCGAGGCTCGGGAGGCACCCGTATAGCACAGAATGAGATGGCGCTCCAGCTCGCGCTGGCGATCCGGCGGCGGATCGAGCCGCGTGGCGCTCACCGCGGGATCTCCGAACTCCAGGAACTGCAGCCCACCCAGCGCAGCCGTATACTGGTCCTGCTTGCCCCCTACGATGCCGGCATCCTCCGCCTCCAGCCGATGCGCACGCAGCGCGATCTCGGCCAGCATCGGCCGCTCCCCGTCGAGGGCCGCGAAGGCCGCCACCAGGGCGACGCCGAGCGCGCCCGACCCGCCGAGCCCGGAGCCGGGCGGAGCGTCACTGCTCGTCTGCAGCTCGAAGCCGGTGGCGGGGCCGAGGCGCCGGGCGGCCGCCTTGAGGAGGCTCAGCTCTCCGTCGGGCCGGAGCTCCTCGGCTCGGCGGGCCGTCACGGCCGCGCCCAGGTCCGTGGCGTGCAGGCTGACGCCGCCGCGCCGCAGACGCGCCTGCACGTGCGCGTACAGATTGATGGCCACGTTGACCACAGCGCCGCCGGCCTTCCGGCAGTAGGGCGCGACATCGGTCCAGCCACCCGCCAGGTCGATCCTGAGCGGCGCGCGCGCGTGGGCGATCATGCGGCGCTCACTCCCCGGCCCGCCACGCGGGGTTCAGGCGCCACCGCTCCAGCGTGGCCAGCTCGCCCCTGAGGTCCATCCGGACGCCCTCCAGCCTGCGGCTCATCCCCTGCACGCCGCGCCCGTGATAGAGGAAAGTGACGGGCAGGTCGCGGGCCACGAGCCGCTGCACGGCGGAGAAATCGCCGCCGTCCAGGGCCCGGTCCACCGCCGCGCTCCCATACTGCGCGTACTGCAAGGGCTCCGCGCGGCGGCGCGAATCGAACAGGGCGCGCAGGTAGCCCAGGGCCAGGTCACCGGAGATGCCGGTCACGAGAGCATCATAATCGCGCGCCGCGCCTTGCGCCGTTGCGAGGAAGGCCCCCAGCTCGAGCTGCCGGATGCGGACGTCGGCGCCCACCGCGCGCAAGTCAGCCTGAATCATCTGCTCGAGCGAGTTGTCGGCCGCACCCACCGTGAGGATCGTGAAGGCGAGCCGGCGCCCGGCGCGGCTCCGCACGCCCTCGGCCCCCAGCCTCCACCCGAGGGAGTCCAGGAGCGCCCGTGCCGCACCGCGGTCGAAGGGCACGTGCGCGACCGGTACCGCGAGCGGGTGCCACGGCGGCACGGGCCCGTCCGCCACCTCCCCGAAGCCGTACAGGTACGCATTCACCATCTGAGGCCGGTCGAGGGCGAGCGTCAGCGCCCGACGGAGGCGCGCGTCGTCGAACGGGATGCGGCGCGTGTTCCAGACCAGGCCGTAGGTGACCAGCACCGGGTAGTCCACGAGCTCGAGCGCGGGGTCGCTCCTGACCAGGCTCGCATGCATCGGCTGGATGCCTGCGACGTCCAGCTCCCCGGTCACCAGGCCCGCGAGCTTGGTCGTCGGCTCGTCCACCACGACGATCACCAGGCGGTGGACGGCGGGCGGGCCACCGAGCGCCGCGGGGAAGTCTTGGTTGGCCTCGAAGACCCAGCGCTGGGCGGCCGCGTGCGAGACGAAGCGATACGGGCCGTTGCCCACCGGATGCTGGTTGAACGCGGCGCGCCGCAGCATCGCGTGCGGCAAGACGGCCAGCAGATGGGCCGGGACGATGGCCAGGTCGGTCAGGACGTCCGGGAAGCCGTGCTGCGGCTCGCAGAACGAGAGGCGCACCGTGAACGCGTCGAGCTCTCGCGCGCCCACCAGACACGCGAGGTCCACTGCACGCGGGTAGCCGGTGGCGGGATCGCGGGCAGCGTCGAGCGTGAAGACGACGTCGGCGGCGCCAGTCGGGACGCTGTCGTGCCAGCGGACGTCGCGCCTGAGGTCGAGCTCCAACGTGCGCCGGTCGCGGCTCCAGCTCCAGCGCTGGGCGAGATACGGCTGGGCCCGCAGGGCGGTGTCGTAGCGGGCCAGCGTGAGGAAGAGGGCGTAACGCTGAACCTGCCTGGCGAGCGGGTGCATCGTCAGCAGCGGATTGATGGACTGGAGGTCGGCGCCCGAGGCATAGAAAACCGTTCCGGGGGGCACGGCGAGGCCGCAGCTCGCGACGGCCAGAAGCAAGACCACCCGCATCCACCGCACGGCGGGAAACTAGAGAATTCGCCCGCCGACCGCGAGATTGGCCCCGATGCTTATCGGGTGGCTGCGGCGCCTCGTAATCGCCGTCCCGTCAGTCGCGCTCGTCCTGACTGTGACCTTCGCGGCGCTGCACCTCGCGCCAGGCGACCCGGTGCGCCTCTATCTCGGCCCTGTGGCGGACCCGGAAGTGGTCGCGGCCACCCGCCACGCCCTGAGGCTCGACCGATCACTGCCCGCACAGTACGTGGACTGGCTCGCCCGCTTCGCGCGGGGCGACTGGGGGACCAGCATCGCGCAGCAGCGCCCGGTCTCGCGCGTGCTGGGCGACGCGCTCGGCCCGACGCTGCTGCTGGTGGGGAGCTCGCTGCTCCTCACCTACCTGGCGGGGATCCTGCTCGGCTCCTTCCAGGCTTCGCGCCGGCGCACGGGTCTCGACGCCACGCTGACCGGCATCACGAGCGTGCTCTATGCCCTCCCCTCGTACGTGCTGGCGCTGGGCCTGATGCTCGTCTTTGCCTACGGCGCCGCGCTGTGGGGATGGCCGGCGGCGCTGCGGCTCCCCGCGTTCGGCGCCGCGGGCCTCGGCACCGACCTCCTGAGCCCGGCGTCGCGCCTCGCAGACCGCCTGCGGCATCTCGCGCTACCGGTCGCGACCCTGGCGCTCATCGGCGCGGCCGGGACGGCGCGCTTCGTCCGCGCCGCTGTGCTCGACGCGCTCCGCCAGCCGTTCGTGCGGGCAGCACGGGCCAAGGGCCTGCCCGAGCGGAGCGTGCTGCTGCGCCACGCCGTGCGCAACGCGCTGGTGCCGGTGCTGACGCTGCTGGGCCTGCAGCTCCCGGCGCTGTTCTCCGGAGTGGTATTCGTGGAGACGATCTTCGCGTGGCCGGGGATGGGACGCGTCACCGTGCAGGCCGTGCTCTCCCGTGACTACCCCGTGGTGATGGCGTCTACCGCCGTGTTCGCCGTGCTGGTGGTGGCCGGCAATCTCCTCGCGGACCTGCTGGCGTCGCTCGCCGACCCGCGGCTGGAGCGCGCTCCCGCGTGAGAGCCCCGCCGACTGGCCTCCTGCCCCGCCTGTGGCGCGACCGCCGGGCGCGCGTTGGCGTCGCGGTGATCGCCCTGTTTGCCGTGGGCGCGATCGCCGGCCCGCTGATCTTCGGCCAGGCGCCCGCCGACGTGGCCGGCATCGTCGCCCGCCGGTTCGTCGCGCCGCTGGCGCGGACACCGGACGGCGGATTGCACCTGCTCGGCACGGACCGCTTCGGCCGCGACGTACTGGTCCGGCTGCTGGTGGGCGCGCGGGTATCCCTGGCGGTCGGCGTCCTGGCGGCGTTGGTCTCGATGGTGGTGGGGATCGCGGCCGGCTCGGTGGCCGGCTACGCGGGCGGCGCGGTGGACCGGCTCATCGTGGCGATCACCGACGCGGCGCTCGCCATCCCTCGCGTGCCGTTTCTGCTGCTCCTGGTCGCGCTGGTCGAGCCGGGGGCGGCGATGACCGTGGTCGCCCTGGGAGTCACCGGCTGGATGACCGTGGCGCGACTGATCCGCGGCGAGGTGCGGACTGTGCGTGCCCGGCCGTTCGTCGAAGCCGCCCGCGCCCTCGGCGACCCGCCGGAGCGCGTGCTCCGGCTCCACGTGCTGCCGAATGCGCTGACCCCGGCGCTCGTGGCCGCGGCGCTGGGCGTCGGGAGCGCGATCATGCTCGAGGCCGGCCTCTCATTCCTGGGCCTCGGCGTCCAGCCGCCCACTCCCTCGTGGGGCAACATGATCGCGGCGGGCCGCGACGCGCTGATGATCGCGCCGTGGGTCTCGCTCGCGCCGTCGGTCGCGGTCGCGCTAGTGGTGCTGGCGTTCAGCCTGCTCGCCGACGCGCTGGAGGCGGCGATCGCCGGCGATCGCGCGGCTTAGCGAGCGCCCCCGCTGTCGGGAGGAGAAGGTCGAATACGGGCGCCGTCAGATGGGATCGGCTGGATCCGGGCGCTGTCGGCGGAGGCCGGACGCGGCCCGACCTTCGTCCAGATAACGATCGCGCCGCATTCGTTCGTGGTCCGGAACTCGATCGGCGTGTTGGGCCCCGAAGGGTAGATCTCCATCGCCGCGATGGTGCGAGGCTCGAGGAACGCATCGAGGCCCAGGTCGGTGACGGGCTTCGACAGCGCACTCGCCCCTCTGAACCCGGGCGCGCCACAGAACGACACGCGCGATAACGTCCCGGATCGGCGGTTCGTTCCCGCTCATGGGATGGCCTGGAGTTCATGGGGCTCCGCGGACGCGCGCTCATGCAGGCGCAGAAGCACCGTCACCACCGCGAACGAGGGCACGTCAATCCGGATCGTGCCCTCGGCGGAGACCTCGAGCGGAGACAGCGGCGTCTCGTCCAGGCGGACCAGCTCCGCGGCGCGGACCGGCCACGGGATGCGCCACTCACCGGCGACAGGCCGAGCCGTCGCGTTATAGCAGCGCAGCACGACGCCACGCCCGCGCTCCGCGGGCTTCATGGCGGAGAACACCAGGCCGGCGCCGATGAGCTCGGGTCCCCGCAGCGGCTGCGGGACCGCGAGCAACGAGCGGCGCATGGCCGCGAGCGGCGGCGCGTGGAATGCCTCGGCGGCGCGCTCGATCTCTACCAGATCGTCCAGATGTCGCTCGGCGTGAGTCAGTACCGCCAGCCGGGCGCGAAACTGGCCGAGACACTGGGCATCCGGCGTCGGAGTCGGCCACCCCGCGTGCCCGGGGCGTTCCGGCATGTCCTCGCGGGACATCTGGCCGAACGCGCGCAGCAGCGTGACCAGCAGCGTCCCATCGGCCTTGAGCTCGTACTCGGGTAGCCCGTCGGCGAGCACGGTGACGCCGCGCGTCCCGTTCGCCGTGCTCACATACCGCTGCATCGGTGCCGTCGGGGCGGGCTGCTCGAGACCCGCTGGGAGCCGCGGGCCGGGGCCCGGGGTCCGGGAGACCGGTCCGAAGTGGCCGTCCGCGACCTCGCGCCGCGGCCGCACGCCCAGCGGGAAGGCGATGCGCAGACGATGGTCGGTGCGGCGGTTCTCCCCCTCGATCCCGAGCCCGAGCTGCGCCGCGCCGGCATCCAGCGTCACGCGCATCGCCGCCTCGAGCGCGATGGCGCCGTAGCGCCGCACGATCTCGAGCTCGCCGCGCAGCGGTCCCGAGTGGATCACACGCACGGCCACGGCGTCCGGCGCGCGCACCACGCGGTCGGGGCGCGGTGCCGAGTAGGTGTAGCTGTCTCCGACGTCGCCGTTGTCCCACAGCTCGCCAAGCCCGGGGTACACCTCGCCCGACGCCAGGTCGGTGAGCTCGAGCGTGCCCGCTTCCTCGACGCGCACCTGCAGGTGTTCGTTGCGGAGGAGATTCGCCTCAGCGACCACATCCGATCCGCCCGGCAGTGCATCAGTGCGCCCGTGCGCCCCCGCATCCACCCCCCCGCGGGTCCATTCGTCCGCCCGACCGCGCGGCCCCTCGATCACCTCCAACGGCGCGACACCCAGCGGCGCCAGGTCCCGCACCTCGATCGCGACGCGCCGCCACTCGACCGCAGACGACAGGGGGTAGTGCGTCGGACTCTCGACCAGGTCGTGGCCGTCACGCGAGCCCAGCACCTGGAAGCGGACGTCGCGGCCGTTGGCCGTGAGGCGGAAGGGGCCGGGACGGGCGGGCGGCGCCGCGCGCACCCGCTGCTGGCCCACCGACACGTCGCACCTGAACAGCGCCACGTCCGCCTCGATCACGGCACCGCGCGCCGTGGGCGACGGATTGAAGACCAGCAGCGCCGGCCGCCATGCCCCCCGGCCCGCCACCCGCGCGGCGGCGCGGTCGTGCCCCACCGCATCCTCCAGCGCGTGGCCGACGATCTCCTCTCCCTGGACGCGGCAGCGCGCGAAGCGCGTCATCATCTCGCGGTGCACCGGATCGGCGCTGGTGCCGCAGATGCTGTCGTGGGGGTGGTTCTCGAGCAGCGAGCGCCACGCCACCTCGAGCTCCGCGCGCCGATCGCGGCCCCCGCGCGCCGCCGCCAGCGCCGCCAGCGGCTCGGCGTAGCGCTCCAGCAGCCGCTGGCACGCCGCGTTTTCCTGCTTGAGGTACAGCCGCGAGCCGTGGGTTCCCTGCAGGGCCCACGCATGACGGTGCCCGCCCCTGAGCTCGCCGGCAACCACCGGAAGGTCAGCGCCGGTCTCGCACACCCACCGCCCCACTTCGCGCGCGTAGCCCTCCAGCGTGGAGATGGTGAACCGCACGCCGGGAACGGCAGCGTTCAGCTCGGCGATGGCCTCCGGCAGGTCGTGTTGCGCGGCATGATGGTCCGCGCCCGCCAGCACGAGCCAGTGCGGCGAGCGGGCCCGCGGCTCCAGCTGGGCGCGCAGCCGCCCCCACCACTCGGCCAGCGCCTGGCGCCCCCGCGGGAGATTCTTACCGTTCTCGTACCCGGGCGGCGGCAGGTGCACCATGAGGACCTCCGAGCCGTCAGGCGACCGCCAGAGATGGAGATCGCCCTCCTGCCCGGGCTCGCCCCCAAAGCCGCGCCACAGCACCGCCACGTCGAGCCCGAAACCGTGCAGGACCGCGGGAAGAGCCGCCGGATGCCCGAAGGCGTCGGGCGAATACCCCACGGCCATCGGCTCTCCCCCGAGCCGCGCGACCGCGCGCGAGCCGGCCATCAGGTTGCGCACCAGGGACTCCCCTGACACCAGCAGCTCGTCCGCCAGCACGTACCACGGCCCCGCCTCGAGGCGCCCCTCGGCGAAAAGCCGGCGAATCCGTCCCTCCTGCTCGGGACGCGCGCCGAGGTAGTCGTCGAGAACGATCGCCTGGCCGTCGAGGAGGAACGTGGGGAAGTCGGGGCGGCGCGGGAGCAGGTCGAGCAGGTCGTCGACCAGACGCATCAGCCGCAAGCCGAAGACGGCCGCCGGCTGGTACCATTCGCGGTCCCAGTGGGTATGCGCGACCACGTGCACGGTCGGGCTCACGGGAGGCAAGGTACGCCCCGCTTGCCGGCGCGAACAAGGCACGCTATCTAGACGCCAAGATCAAAGCGAGCGGCTGGTGAAGGTACTGGTGGTGGACGACCTGGCATACGGGCTTCGAACGCTCCGAGCCATCTTCCAGAGCGTCGGCTACGATGTGGCGGCTGCGCGAGACGGACAGGAAGCCTTGGACTCCGTCCGCGCCAGCAAGCCCGATTTCGTCATCACCGACATCCTGATGCCGCGACTGGACGGCTTCCAGTTGTGCCGGGCCATCAAGACCGACCCCGCGCTGGCGGACATCCCGGTGTTGTTCTACACCGGCGACTACACCGATGCCGCCGACCGGGAGTTCGGCACCTCACTGGGCGCCGCGGGCTACCTGACGAAGCCGATGGAGCCAAGGGAGCTGCTGCGGGAGGTGTCGAGGATCCTGGGCCACCGGGAGCCGGCGTTGAAGCCGCGAGCCCATCTCCGGGAGACCTTCGCCGCGGCCTACGCCGACCGCCTGGCGGCGAAGCTGCAGGACAAGGTCACGGCGCTCGACTCTGCCCTGACCGACCTCGATGAAGCCTATACGGGGACGGTAGCGGCCCTCGCCCTCGCACTGGCCGGGCGGGAAGGCAGCAACGCGATCGAAGCCGAGCGCCCCGCGCGCCTGGCGCAGCTGTTCTGTGAGCGCGTCGCGCCTGACCTGGCTGCCGATCCGAACGTGTTCCGCGGGTTCCTGCTGCACGACGTCTGCAAGTTGATGTTGCCGGAGGGCCTGCTCACGAAAGCCGGGCCGCTCACGCCGGACGAACGGGCGGAGTTCGAGCGGCAGCCAGCCATCGCGGCGGACATCCTCCGCAATGTGCCGGGCCTTGGCCGCGCGCTGGAGATTGTACGCCACCACCACGAGCACTGGGACGGCTCGGGCTACCCCGACCGGCTGAAGGGCGAAGAGATCCCGCTCGGGGCGAGGATCTTCCTGATCTGCAACGCGTTCGAGGCGATCAGGGCCGCGCGGCCGTACAAGCCGAGCCGGAGCGTGCGGGAGGCCGTCAGCGAGCTCCGCAAGGGTGCGGGCCAGCGCTTCGACCCCTCCCTGGTGGAACCCTTCATCGCAATGGTGAGCGAGATGCGGGAGCCGTAAGGGCCGCGCTCGCAGCACGGGAATCCTTGGTGGCAGCCGGTTGACGCGGTATCTTCGGCGCATGCCCATCCGCGAACCGGCGTGATGGTGCCAGCCGCCGTGGCTATCGCCCTCGCGGGTGCCCTGCTGCTCGCGGTCGCCCTGCTGCTGCGCTCGATGGCTTCCCGCGCCGGGCTCGAGCGCCACATCGTCAGGCTCGAGGCGCTCAACCAGGTCAGTCGCGTGCTGGTCACCGAGCGCAATCGGCGCGGGGTGCTCCGGCTGGTTGCGGAGGCTGCGGCGCGGTTCGTTCGCGCCGATGCCGGCCACGTGGCGCTGCTCGACGCGGACGGCAAGCGGCTGGTGCTCGAGGCGGCCACCGGCCCGCTGGAGCCGCTCGTCGGGGCGACCGTCCCGCTCGAGGGTACGACCTCCGGGTGGGTGACGCAGCGCGGCCAGGCCGTGCTGGTGAACGATCCCGACGGCGACGAGCACCACTTCCGCTCGCTGCACGAACGCGTCACGCTGCGCCGTGCCGCCGCCCTGCCACTGATCTCGCGGGGACGATGTGTCGGCGCGCTCGGGGTGGACAACCCGCGCGACAACCGACGGCTCACCGAACGCGACGTCGAGTGGCTCCGGGACCTCGCGGATCACACCGGGCTGGTGCTGGAGAGCATCCGCGCGGTGGGAGAGCTGGCCGACCGGGAACGCCGCGCGGAGCTGCTGAACGCGGTCAACAGCCGGATCCGGCAGTCGCTGGATCTGCAGACCATTCTGGACGCGGCGGTGCGCGAGCTGGGCGCGGCGCTCGGGACCTCGCGCTGCTTCGTGCGACTGCGGCGCGGCAACGAGCTCGCGGCCGCGGCCACCGAGTGGCACGCGCCGGAGGTTCCGCCGTCGGGCACGCGCCCGGACTTCACCCTGCCAATCCTGCTCGCCGCGATGCGCGAGCGCCGCACCATCGAGATGCCGGACGCGCGGGCCGACCAGCGGGTCGTCGCCCAGGGGGCCGGCGCGGAGCAGCCGCTGGCCCTCCTCGTGACGCCGATCGTGCTGCGCGGCGAGGCGATCGGGGTCGTCGGCTTCCATCAGGTCGGCGTGGCACGCCACTGGCGGCTGGAGGAGGTGGGGCTGACCCAGGAGGTGGCGGCGGAGCTGGCCGTCGCGATCTCCAACGCGCGCCTCTACCGCTCGACCGAGGAGACCAGCCGCGAGCTCGCGGTCAAAATCAGCGAGGTGGAGCGCGCCAACCGCATGAAGGCGCAATTCCTCGCCAACATGTCCCACGAGCTGCGCACCCCCTTGAACTCCGTCATCGGCTTCTCCGAGATGCTGCTGATCGGCGCCCTCGGGACCCTGTCGCAGCAGCAGCGCGACGCGCTGGACACGGTGGCCCGGAATGGGCGGCACTTGCTGGGCCTCGTGAACGACGTGCTCGATCTGTCGAAGGTCGAAGCGGGACGGATGGAGCTTCGCCTTACGCAGACCGATGTCCGGGCGCTGATCGGTGATGTCATCACAGGCATGGAGAGCATGATCCACGCCAAGGGGCACCAGGTAGCGGTGGAGCTCGGCGACGATCCGCTGCTCGTGACCGCCGACGAGATGCGCGTGCGCCAGGTGCTCTTCAACCTG
>Ga0153915_10001520_pt1 | contig 21277 bp, 26 predicted proteins | sample Opewatmetagenome_2_FD_107003 | JGI IMG/M metagenome (GOLD analysis project Ga0153915, IMG submission 107003) | Freshwater wetland microbial communities from Ohio, USA - Open water 3 Core 3 Depth 3 metaG | ecosystem: Environmental > Aquatic > Freshwater > Wetlands | place: USA: Ohio, Lake Erie...
GTGACGTCGAGCGAGGCCCAGCAGTTGGTTGCACCGCGCCTTTGAGCCTGAGAAAGTCGGGGGCCGACACGACCCTGGCGATTTGCCGCCCTCGCAGGGACCGTTCGTAGCTCAGGGGGCCGACTATTGGCCTCGCTCCCAGCCGATCGTCCTCCCTGTCGAATAACTGCGCGACCGATTCTCCTCGAGCACAGTAGTTCGCCAGCGACGGACGGCGGCAACCGACTTGCCCGCTTGCACGAGCAAGCCCTGCCAGCGATGCAGGACGTCTGCCGTTAACGGCTGGCCGACCGGGCGGACCCCCTGGCCGTTCCACCTGCACCTATCTGCTGGCTACCGCGTCAATCTCGACTCGCGCTCCACGCGGCAAGCCGGCCACCTCGACGGTGGAGCGAGCCGGCTTGTGGGCCCCGAACGCTTCGGCATACACCTCATTCAGTGCGGCGAAGTCGGCCAAATCAACCAAGAACAGTGTCGTCTTCACCACCCGGTCGAGGTCGGTGCCCGCGGCTTGCAGTACGGCCCGGAGGTTGGCAAGGACCTGCGTCGCCTGTTCCTTGATTCCCCCGGCGACGACCTCCATGCTCGCCGGGTCCAGCGGAAGCTGCCCCGCGGTAAAGACAAGGTCACCCACGGTGATGGCCTGGCTGTACGGACCATACACCCTGGGTGCGTGCTCTGAATGGCTGATGGTGAGTGCCATAACCGTCATCGGGTAAAGGGTTGGGGGCCGTGGTTCCGGCCCTGTGGCCGGATCAGCACCTGTGCGCGCTCCGACAAGACCGGCCGTGCCAAGCTCAACTCGCCATGAGCCGTAGCCTGGCCCGCCGACCGGGGAGCCACCAACCTTAGACCTGAAGGAGTCAGATTTCCATGGGCAGGAGTGCCATCCTTGATAGCATTGTTGCCATCTCGCCGACGCCGGTCTGACTTGCTCAGACGCGTTTCGGCACCCAGCTTATGGGGACTCGTTAGGTGGCGGTAGGCTCCAACGATCCAACCCGATTAAGGCCCCCGTCGTCCCGCCTGGATATCACCCTGACACGGGCCCCGGAGGCCTCCATGTTCGTCGGCCACTACGGCGTCAGCTTCGCAGGGAAGCGCCTGGCGCCGACCCTCCTCCGGCTTCCGGGCCTTCAGTGGCCGTGACGGCACTGGGATCTTACGCCCTGTTCGCCGCGGTCATGGGATACCTTGAACGGCCACTGGCAGGACGGGCCGCAGCCTAGCTGCCGGCCGGCTGAATCGGCCACGCCTCGCCATCGGTGACTTTGGGAATGGAGAACCTGGGATGGTCGCAACCGCCTTCCGCCAGCCTGCACGTCACGCCTTCGACTTCATGTAGGCGACCCCTGCCGCTGTGGCTTCGCGCCAGGCGGCCTCGGTATCAGCCGTGAACTCCGGATCAAGCTCACGCGCCGTCAGGATCAAGCTCTCCAGAAAATCATCGTAGTAGGACGGATCCACCTTCAGATCGTTCCGTCCGTGTCGCTCGGCCACGCGGGTGAGCAGGTTCGGACCCTGCCTTGGCTGCTCGTCGTAGGCGAGCAGAAGTCCGATGGCATGCTGCAGCAGCTTGTGCTGCCGGGCGAAGTCGGTGTTGGCGAACATCGGCCGAGCAGTAGGACAGGTCTCGAAGAACCGCTGGTAGAACGCGTCGAAGAACTGCGAGGCCTGCTGGCACCGCTGATAGCTGGCCTTCGCGAGCGCGACCGCTTTGCTGGGCACGGCAGTTTTCCTCGGCTGGGGGGCTGACCTTTCCGGCCGGGCCCCGACAGGCGCCGGGCCGCTGGCACCGGGTTGATGGAGGAACAACGTAATACCGCCCGGCCGCCCCGACAGGGTCGGGCAAGCGTCGTCGACGCGACTCCCTTTCTCGGCCCGCAGCTTGCCGTGTGCGAGCAGGTCAGCCGACTCACTGCGCGTCAAGCCACGTCCGGGGAGCCCTGCTATGTCAAATCGCTTCAACAAGTTGGCAGCTGTACTGACCCTCGCTGGCACCTTCTGCCTCGCAGCCGGCCCTCTCGCTGCCCAAGGCAAGTCCAAGCACTATGCGGTCACCACCGACCGGGCCGTCGCGGTCACCCGCGAGGTGCTAGGCCACCAGGGCTTCGAGGTGGTTCGTGTCAGCCGGGATGGCGATACCCAGGTGGTCTACTATCGCCGGGGCAATCAGGGACGGGGTAAGGGCAAAGGCAAACTCGAGAGGATGATCATCCGTCGCGAGGCGGATCGCGTCGTCTTCGTGGATACGCCCCCGGCCTTTCTCGTGGATATCGACGTGCGGCTGCGTCTCTAGCTGCGCGTCGCACCAGGCTCCACTGCCCGCGGCCTGACTACCGGGGAGCTGACACGCCTCGGTCCTCGGCTTTCGAGGACGGAGCCACCCGACTTCGGCTCGCTTGCGCGGGTGCGTCGTGGCCTGCAGCTTCTTCGGCGCCGTTGGACGGCTCTCAAGGTAGCTTCTCGCCGACAGCCCAATGCCCGCGACTCCGCCCGCTGCTGTCTCCGGTTTTCTCCAGGCCCTCCCCTCGGACCGACGTCTTGAAGTCGAGCAGGTCCGCAGCGTCATTCTGACGAACCTGCCAGCGGGCTACGAAGAAGCCGTGGCCAAGGGCACTCTTGTTTACCAAGTCCCGCTCGCCCGGTACCCGGACACCTACAACGGGCAGCCGCTGTGGTATGTTGCCCTCGCCTCCCAGAAGAGCTACCTCTCCCTCTATCTCATGAGCGTCTACGGGGACCCGGGACTGGCCAAACGGCTGCGAGACGGGTTCAAGGCGGCCGGCAAGAAGCTCGACATGGGGAAGTCCTGTATCCACTTCAAACGAGCCGCCGATCTCCCACTGGACCTCATCGGGGACATCGTGGCAGCCGTGCCGCTGGACCGTTGGGTGGCCGTGGCGAAGGCGGCGCGGCCACGGTGAAGGGACATGCGGCTCGGGCCGCCGCTCCGTCTGACTCTCCCTCCACGAGGCGACACTACGAGTACTGGGCCCCATCGCTGGCTTCGACTGGCGTTCATTGTCTGTGTCGGCATCGTCGTCTTCCTCTCGCTATACGTCGCCGTTATCCGCCCATGGCACATGCGCTGGGGCGCCACACCCGACGAAGTCACTCGAGTCATGCCGGGCGACAGCCTGGTGCCGGATCCGTTCGAGGTTACGACTCGCGGCATCACGATCAAGGCCTGGCGCGCCCATGTGTGGCCCTGGCTCGCACAGATGGGTAAGGGTCGTGGCGGCCTCTACAGCTATGACTGGCTCGACCAGTTGTTTGGCGTACTGGATACCCCCAGCTCAGACACGCTGCTTCCGGGTTTCGGGGAGATCCGGGCTGGCGACACGATTCCGGTCGGCGGGAGCGCCGGTTGGCCGGTCGCAATCGCCAACCCGAACCATTTCCTGCTGCTCCATATCCACCAAGCCGGAGCGAATGTCACCTGGGCCTTCGCCCTGGATTCGATCACTCCCACCCATACGCGACTGGTCATGCGCGTGCGCGCCCGGCTGCCGCGCACCGGGTGGCGACCGCTGCAAGTCGCCGTTCTGGACCCAGCCGAGTTCGTGATGGTGCGTCGACAGCTCATCGGAATCCGCGACCGCGCGGAGCGTCTGGCCGCCGCCGACACGGCTTTTGGCCGACCGAGGGCGGATCACAACCGAGATTGACGCGCTCCGCCCATCGTGTGGGCAAAGACGCATTCGCAGAGACTGGTGACCTGCCGTCGGCCGGCGTGCTTGCGTGAGCCTCCCCCGAGCTTCAGCTTTCGCGAAAATCGCCGGACCCTTCTCGACCTCGCATGGGCGAGTCTCCACTCTGGAGTCTTTCTGACCGTTCTGCTCGACGCCCTCGGCGGTTTTGCGATCCTGGTCCTGGTCGCGCTGGGATACTCCTGGGTCGCCTGGCGTGCATTGGGCCGCTGGCCGCCTCGTGTGCTGGTGGCCGTGGCCGTAGCTGCTACACTGTGCGCTGCCGCTCTGCAGGCCATTGGCCTGGGCCAAATTGCGGGCCGTGCTCCCGTTCGACCCGGTGCAATACTGGCCGCCGCGCTTGAGATCAGCATTCTCTATGGGGCTGGCTTTGCAGGTGCCAGCGTAGCTCTCTGGCGGCGCTGGAAGGCCCCGACTCCACCAGACAGGGTGCCGCTGAAGACCGGGCTCAAAGGCTTCTTCCTCGGAATCGGCTTGCCTCTGTTGTATGTCTTCGGGCAGGAGCTATGGATGGTGATTCGCCCTTGACGGCCATGCAATAGTGCGCGTTCTCGAGCACGCCGAAGGGGCCCTCCGTCTCGAGCGCCTGACGCCAGACACATCTCTCGCCGACCTCGCTGCCTCACGCGAGGCCACGAGTCGGTCCCTCGGATGCATGTCTGGACGGAGGCTTCCTTGATACAGGTGCTGATCCAGGCCGAGGCCGGCTCATGCGAAAGGAACACCTACAACGAGGTGACTCTGGAGTACCTGGAGACTCGGCGGGTCGCGCGACCCTATCCCTATCCCTACGGCTTTGTCATCGGCACGCGCGCCGCGGATGGCGATGGCGTGGATTGCTACCTTATCACGACTCACAGGCTGAAGGCCGGCACGATTGTGACCTGCGAGCCTGTTGGCCTACTGGCACAGACCGAAGGGGAGGAGCTCGACCACAAGGTCCTGGCGGCTCTTCCGGGCGAGGATGTGGTGTTGGGAGAAGCACTGTTGCAGGGGTTGCAGGACTTCATCCACGCGCTCTTTGAAGCGTACCCAGGCGCTTCCGTTCGCGTGGGGCCGATACTCCCTCGTGAAGCAGCACTGCATCATCTTCAGCAGTCGCGACCGGCATGATTCCGGCCGGTGTCCAGCTCATGAATGCCCCGATGCCGCTCGAGGCGCGCCCCCTCCGGACTCGCTTGAGCGGGCGCGCTTCGGCCTGACTCAGTGAGTCGCACCGACATGCTGTTTGACTACCAGCCCGTGCTCCAGGGTAAGCTCATCGCTCTCCGGCCCCTTCTCGCCCGGGATTATGACGGGCTATACGCGGTGGCCGCCGATCCGCTCATCTGGGAGCAGCACCCGGACAAGACCCGCTGCCAGCCCGCCGGCTTTCAGGTCTTCTTCCGGGAGGCCCTGGAGTCGGGCGGTGCCGTGATCGCCAGCGACACAACCACCCAACGGATTATCGGCTCTTCGCGCTTCCACGGCTTCGATACCCTCAGGGACGAGGTCGAGATCGGCTGGACGTTCCTCGCCCGCTCCCATTGGGGTGGCCGCTACAACGGGGAGATGAAAGAGCTGATGCTCCACCACGCCTTCCGATTCGTCCGACGGGTCGTGTTCCTGATTGCTCCGGAAAATTTCCGCTCCCAGCGTGCAGTAGAGCGCATCGGTGCAATTCGGGCGGGCAGTCGGCGTGATGGCGCCGGCCGCGAGAGCTATGTGTTTGAAATCACGGCTCCGTACTCGCCCGCCCGGGATTCTCGCGCCAAGTGATGCGGTGCGCATCGGCGGACTCCAGACCTGGATGAGGTAGTCCTTCCGCGGGGCGGGCCCAGGGCCGGAGAATCCTTGCCGACCTCTCCGGGGCGTTCTACCATTCGCGTGAATCCGCTCCGCAACGCTGCAGGGCTTCCACCGCCGTCCGGCTCTCAATTTCGCCAATGAATACCACGACCTTACGCTCCCTCGAATCCTTCCCACAGCAACTCGAGGCCCACTACGCCGCCGTGCCAGCAGCCTTCAAGCACTGGGTCCCGCCTTCCTGGGAGGGAATGCCCAGCGAACGGTTCTCGGCGATCGAGCAGGTGTGCCATGTTCGCGATATCGAAGTCGACGGGTATCACGAGCGGATCCAGCGGATCCTGGCCGAAAACGCGCCAACTCTCCCCTCCCTCGACAGCGAAGAGCTGGCGGTCACCCGATCCTATGCGAAGGCGGACGCCGCCGCCGTGCTCGCCGAGTTTCGCCAGGCCCGGGCCAGGACCATCGCGCTGATTTCAGGCCTCACCGAGGACCAGCTGTCGCGGACCGGTGTATTCGAGGGGTACGGACCGGTCACGCTCCGCAGCCTGGTGCATTTCCTCTGCAGCCACGATCAACAGCATCTCGCGGGGCTCCAGTGGCTGCTCGGCAAGATCGAGGCCCGTCCGCGTTCGCCATTGACGGGGTCGAGTGTGGCCTAACTACCGATGAAGTCGGTCTACCCGGCCATCCGCATTCGGGAGACTCGACCACGTGACCCCGTCGGACTCGCTTGCGCGAGCCCCACTCGCCCTGCACCTTAGAGTCGGACCTGCGGCGGCACGCCAGCCCGGTAACGCCCGCCCGGCCCATCCGTCGCCGCGCCGGCTTCCCACGGAAAGGAGTGAGCCATGTTCCGCTCCGGAGTCTACATCGTTCCCACTCACCGTTGGTACATCGAGCGCACCGTCTGGCTGATCGCCGGCCTCGTCCTCCTCGTCGCCACGACCCTCGCGGCCACGGTCAATCCCCTCTGGGTTCTCGTAGTGGTGGCCACCGCGGCGTCCTCGATCGGCGTGGCCTTCACCGGTTTCTGCATCGTCGGGAACGTGCTCGCCCGGTTCGGCTTCACCCCGATGCTCGCCCGGCCAGGCTGGGCTCCCGGCCGCCTCTACTTCATGCAGACGGATAAGTGGTATCTCGAACGCCGGATCTACCTGGCAGTCGGGATCAACCTGTCGATCGCCTCGGCGCTCTCCCTGGTGCACAGCCCGTGGTGGCTCCTCTTCACCGGGTTTGTCGGCGGCGCCATGGTGTGGTTTGCCGCGACGGGCTACTGCATCATGGCCAACGGCCTGTACTGGCTCGGCGCGGAGCCACGCCTCGCCCCCATGTGCGAGAGCGGTGCGGCAGGCGACCCGGCGGTCAACCGGCACGCAGCGGCCTGAGCGGAGGACCCGGGAGGCTGCCACCGCCATCAGGACGCGAAACCAGCGCCCATACGCTCACAGCCTGACCACCGCCGCAAGCCGCACGCCGCGGCCATCGACCCCCGGCGCGCGCGAGAACGCGCTCGGCGTGGTTGTCACGCGGCGTCCGGCACCGGCCACGATACCATGGCAAAGGCACCTCGTTCCGCCGGCTCGGATGTCTCGATTGGCGCCCCTGTCGAAGACCTCATCCGCCTGCTCCGAGGCCGCCACAAACCTGCGATCCTGATCCGGCTCGGTAAGGGTACCCATCGATTCGCAGAACTCTGGCGGGCAATTCCGGGCCTGAGCGAGCGAGTCTTGGCCCGCCAGCTCGATGAGCTCGAGCGGGACGGCCTGGTGGCGCGGAGGGTCTACCCGGAAGTCCCGCCCCGCGTCGAATACCGCCTCACTCCCCGCGGCTCCACCCTCTGTCCCATTCTCAAGCAGATGTGGAAGTGGGGCGCAGCGCACTCGGCAGCCGCCAGGGGCGCTTCCCCAGACACCTGACGGTCCGGTCAGCTACTGCGACCTTCGTCCGCTCTTGCGAGTCGCCCGGCCGCCGGCGGCATTTTCCGGTCGACCATCACCGGGAGCTCGGGTGCAGTTCGATACGAAGATTGCCGTGATCGTACGGGAGGACCTGCAGGCGTGGCAGAAGCTGAACGTGACCGCATTCACCATGAGCGGAGTGGCCGGACTTCCCGACATGCTCGGCGAGCCGTATGAGGACGGCTCGGGCCGCCGCTACCTGCCCATGATCCGGCAGCCGATCCTGATCTTCGCCGCAACCCCCGAGGAATTGCGGGTCGCCTACGACCGGGCGACAACAAGCGACGCGGTTTGCAGTATCTACATCGATGACCTCTTCGCGACACCCCATGATGAGGCCAATCGCGCTGCCGTTCGCGCGCACCCAAGCGACTCCCTTCCTCTTGCCGGAATGGCGTGTCGCGGCCGGAAGAAGGTGATGGACCGGGTGCTCAAGGGACTGCGACTCCATCCCTGATAGCCGCCGGAGCAGTCCGCCTGGCATGCGTGCGCTGGCTGCCCCTGGAGAAACCAGGGGCAGCCCGTGGTGTTCCCGGCTGGGCCCGCGTCAGGCCTTCTGGAAGACGCCGACCTTGCTCAGGACGAAGATCAGAAGGACTGCGCCGCCGAACCCGACCACGAAGCGCAGGAAGCCGCCGGCGGGGGCCATCCCCACCATGCCGGCGATCCAGAACACCAGGATCGAGCCCGCCACTCCCACCAGCACGTTGGCAACCCAGCCCATCTGGGCGTTGGTCTTCATGACAATGCTCGCCAGCCAGCCCACGATTCCGCCAATGATCAGCGAGATGATCCAGTTCATGTGCCTATCCTCTCGTCATCGATGCCATCGCGCCCGCACCCCCGAGTGTGCGCCGCGGTTATCGCATCGCCTTGCCAGCCATCTGCAGGATGTCGTCCAACGGGTTACCGTCACCGTTCAAGTCGAGCATCGAGGCGAGTCCCGGCGCGGCGGATGCCGCTGCCCCGCCGGCGCTGGCCTTGCCGCCCAACAGCCCGCCCAGCAGGCCGCCGAGCCCGCCTCCCTGGGCCGGCTGGGTGGTGGTCGCTGCGCCGTGCTGTTTCGCCATGTAGCCGGCAACCAGCATCGCCACGATCGGCAGCATCTTCTTGAGCAGATCCGGGGTAAGCCCGGACTGGGATGCCGCGTTCTGTGCAACCGCCCGGCTCACATCCTTTGAACCGAAGATCTGTCCCAGGACCTCGTTGCCACGGCTCACGTTCGTCGCCTGGGGCGAGAGCACGTCATCCAGCAGGCCTCCCCCGCCGAGCTTCCCCAGCAGCCCGCCGAGGCCTTCGAGGCCCTTTGGCTGTGCCTGCGCCTGCTTCTTGAATCCACCGAGGATGGCCGGGATCAGGGCTGTAGCTCCGCTCGCCGCCTGGGCTTCGCTGACCCCCAGTTCCCGCGCGATCGATTGGAGGCCGCCCATCTGAGCAAGAATGTCGGTAATCTGCATGGGTCGTCTCTCTTGTGGCTGGTCTGGGGGACGCGGCTCCGCCGCCGCGGGCACGCGCCGCCTCTGCTCCAGCATGTACATATTGTGCCCCGCAGCATGTGGATATGGCACCAGTTGTATGTAGGAAGCGCTTAGAATCGGCGGGGCTGCGATCCGGACCGGGAATCGGCCAAGGCGCAACCGGCTGTGCAGCCTAGGGCTGGGCGATCACCCGACGCAGACAGGCTTGTGCAAGCGCGCCTCGTCCCGGAGTCTGTCCGGGGTCAATGGACGGTTATCACTGCAGTCACCCGACGGAGGTGGCCAGATGCGCACGGTGTGCACCGCGATCGCTGCCCTCGCAGCCGCCGTTCTCCCGGCCCGCGCCCAGGATCCGCCGCCTCCTTCATCGCTCGATTCCCTCGATCTCGCGACTATTGCCGCGGTCGTCACTGCGTTCCGGGCATCTGGCGATTCCGTATGGCCAGGCTACGACCTGGCTTCACAACCGTTCCTCGTTTATCGACCCGGACAATGGGCGGTCGTGTTGAATCCGCCCGGATCAATCGAACAGTACCGGCCGTACCCTGAGTCCTGGCCGCGGATTGGGGCCCCGGCCCTGCTTCACCTGGGTGCCACCCCCGGCCTTGTGGGGCAGCTCGAACTCGATTTCCCGGTCGGGCCCAGTTCGATGGCCGCGATTCCGCTCGTCGACGGTCTTCCCGACCGCGTCCTCCAGCGCCCCCTTTCCCTGTTCGCCTTCGTGGTTCACGAAGCATTCCACCAGTTTCAGCACTCGGCGTTCGGCGAGGTAGACGAGCCGTCCGAGGAGGAATACCCCATTCTCGCGGCCCCGAACAGCGCGCGGGCCGCCCTGGAAATGCACGTCTTGGAGGACGCCCTGCACGCCGCCGAACGTCACGATCCGGCGGCCGTTCGCGCATTCACCGGCCTGTTCCTCGCCGAGCGGTCGTTCCGCTGGGAAAACACCTTGCCTCTCGTAAGAGAGTTCGAGCGGGCGAAGGAATTGACGGAGGGGACGGCGAAGTACGTGGAGACGCGACTCGTCGCGGAGATGGCAGTCATCTGTCGCACGGGCCGATTCGCCAACCTCCACGTCTGCAGCTCATTTCGATCGGTGAATGCGCCGGACTACCTGCAGGAGGACTTCGAGAGCCGGCTGACTGATGGCGCACTCGGTCCGGCGGACGTGCCGCGGAACCGGATCTACCCGACCGGTGCAGCGATGGGCGTCCTCCTGGACTACTTCGGCGTCGAATGGAAGTTCCCGGCTGCCAATCTTCCGGATTCTTCCACGCTCGCCGGCCTGCTGGCGCCAGCCGTCCCGCTTCAGGCTTCGCGGCTCGAGTCGCTCCGAAAGGAAGCGGAGCGACGCTACGATCTACCCCGCCTGCTGCGCCGCACTCAGGCACTCATCGACGCCTACGTCGGCGAGGCCGCCGATGCCATTCGCAGCTTCGAGACACAGCCCGGCTGCCGAGTGGAGGTACGGGTTCCAGCCGCCGGTACCAGCCGCTCCCGTTCATCGAGCGCGAAGCGTTGGGTGGTGGACGACGGCCGGCGGGTGTTCGGCGTCGAATTCCTCGCCTATACCCTCCGCCGCCCAGCACAACAGATGCTCCTCACCGTGGAGCGGAGAGCCGTGCTGGACGATCTCCTGCCGCAAGGAGAGCGTCGAGTTACGTTCTTCGCTCCAGCCGTGGATTCCATCCTGGTCGACGGCGTACCCCTGATCGCCACCTCGGTAACCGACCACCCGTTCCAGCGGCTGACGATTCAGGAACCCGGGTTCTCTCTCGAAGCCAGGGTCCCGGGGACGCTGACGCGCAGCGCTGGCCGCATCGCAGTCAGGCTCTCGCCGCATTCGCCCTGAGCGAGCACGCTTGCGCGAGCGCGCCTCGGCCCGCAACTTATGCCCCATCGTTAGGCGGCTCGCCTACATCCCGTTTACGTCCCATGCTGGGCCTACTGCTCGCCAGCCTTCTCCAAGCCTCATCCGGCCTCGCCCAGGCCCCTGCCCCAGCGATCTGGAGGCTGTCCCCCGCCCCCGTCCTCATTCTGGGCGGGCCGGACGCTTCGGGCCCGACCGAGTTCTCCAACGTCTATGACGCCACCTTCTGGGAGGGCCGGCTCCTTCTCCTCGATGGCGCGACCCAGACCCTCCGACTATTCGAGCTGCCGAGCGGCAGGCATCTGCGGACCTTCGGCCACCGCGGGGAGGGGCCGGGCGAGTTCCTCAATGCGCTGCATCTCCAGCCCCTGCCTGGCGACTCGCTCTTTGTCTCCGATCTGCAGGCATCGCGCTTCACCATCTTCGACCCCCAGGGGCGGATTGAGCGAGTGGTGTCGCTGGCCGTGTCCGTGCCCGGGAGCCGCCTGACCCCGCTCGGCCGCTTCCTCGACGGGTCGATTCTTGCCTGGGCGCCACGCTTCACCGACGCAGCAGGCCCCGGTCTCCATCATATCGGGGCGACGATCTACCACGTTAGGCCGGACGGCACCCACGCCGATTCCCTTCGGGTGCTCCCCTTCACCACCGTCCAGCCAATGCGGGTTGGTCCCGCACAAGGCTGGCGCGTAGCCCTGGGAGCCGGCCAACTCTTTCCGGCGGTCACCGATCGGGTAGCCTACTTCAGCTCACCCACCACCTACACGGTCCACACCTTCGACCCGCAGGCAGGGACCTGGGGAATCATCCAAGCCGACTCTCCACCCCGGCTGGGCGGTTCCGCCGATGCCGAGACGCGCCGGAACGCCGCGGTGCGCCACGGGGCCTCTCCGCATTTCATGGCCCAGGTCTCCGGAGTGGATACCCTCCCCGCCCTCCTGCGCCCATTCGTGAGTTCAAATGGCTGGCTCTGGGTGGCCGAGGCGGCAACCGATAGCGCAACCCGCACTCGCGGACTCGCGATCTACACGGCGGCCGGCCAACTCCAGGCCCGGCTGAGAGTCCCTTCGGGGCTCCAGATCCTCGCCGTTTCCGATACCTACCTCGTGGCCAAGAACTGGGAGCCCGAGGCGGAAGAACTGGTCTACGTGTACGGCATTACGCGATCGCCGAGGTAGATCGCGCTCGACTGTAGCAGAACCGATGCAGCACCTGTACCGCGCGCCTCGGCCCGCGACCTTCGCGGGTCGCTTGCCGGCGTGAAGGTCTCACCCAATATCCGGCTGGACGAAACCGTGCTGGAGGCCCGGCCGTCTGGCCTCCCCATCAATCCATCCGGGAGCACGCGTGAGATCTCGCTTCGTCGTCCTTCTGCTCGGTGCTGCCCTCGCCGGCCCGGGAACGGTCGCTGCGCAGGCTCCTGCCGCTTCTCCCGACGAGGCGGCTGTGAGAGAAGTGGTCGAGGCGTACCTGCATGGCCTGAAGTTCAACGACGTCCCAAGCCTCAAGAAGGCGTTCTGGCCCGAGGCAAGGCTCTACTTCACCACGCGGGGCGGACACCTCGGTCAACTGACCCAGGAACAGTGGTATGCCGGCTTTGCGAAGTCCGCGGGCAAGGAGGAAGCCGGTGACCTTCGCATCGCGTCTGTTGCAGTGACCCATGACATCGCCGCGGTCACCGTAGTCGAAGACTACCCGGGGTCGCGTTACACGGACTACATCTCTCTCCTCCGCTTCGACGGACGCTGGCAGATCGTCAACAAGGTCTACACGGCGGAGAAACGCTGACCACACTCCACGACCCGCGCGCGGAGGCGAAGCCAATTCCGGGGAACCACGCCCCACCGCCTCTCTCGAGCGCGGCCTCGCTGGCGTCAGCTGCGCGCTTGCGCGAGCGCGCCTCGGCCTGCAGTTTCTGTTGTGTCGTTAGGCGGTCAGGCCGACCCCGCCCCGCACCCTAGAGGCTCCATGCGCCGTTTAACTCTGGGAACTACCACAGCCATCCTGGTGCTGTCGACCAACGCGCTCTACGGTCAGAGCCGCCCCACCGCCATTGGTGCCGAGGCTGTGTTCGGGGTGGCGAGGCGGAGCCCGGATGACGTCCGGGGCGCGACCGAGGGCTTCCAGCTTCTCCTGCGGGCCGGGCTCCGGCTCAATCCCTATCTTCGAGTAGTAGGCGCGGGCTCGCTCACCACGTTCCCCGATGAGCCTGGAGTCGTTCCGCTCTGCCCCTCACCCGGGAATGGCTGCGGCACTGACTTCCGGGTCCCAGGCCTCGGCCTCGCGGGCCTCGCCGTCGGCCTGCAACCGTCCCTCCCGGTGGGCCCGCTCCAGGTTCGCCTCACCGCCCTCGGCGGCGGGTATTGGCTCTACCATCATGGGCTGGGGTTGCCCGGCCTCGCCCCTGGCTTCGAGGGCGCTCTCAGCCTCGCTCTGCCCGTTGGCCAGCGGATCCACGTGCTCCTGGAAGGCCGCCTCCTCCGTCTGAGGGGCGACGCGGAGGCGGCGGGCAAGACCCGCAACCTGGGCGCGGGGATCGCCATCAACTAGGTGGACCGCCCCGCGACTGCATAGACAAGACACGCCACCTTCGACAGGGCGCACTCATCCCCGGCGCGCCCACGTTCCGGCCGGCCGCGCTGTCGCCCCTGCCACCGCCGCACGCGGCGCATTCCGGCCGACCAGCCGCGATCCCATCGTCAGCGATCTGAAGGCGGAACCCGCGCTTCGTCCGGCGTTGTTGCGTGGCCGGCCGGCCAGTGATTCCTTCCAGTTCACTGCCCAATGCACCGACTCTCCATTCCGACGCTGCTCGCGGCCGGTCTGCTGGCAGGTTGCCGCGGGGCCCCGCCCTCGCTCGACCACCAGGCGATCCTCGCGCGCCAGTCCTGGTGGGACAACCGCGATTGGGACTGGTACCGGCGCCAGATCCCGTTCTTCGAGTCCCCCGACCCGGACATCGACGCGACGTACTACTACCGCTGGGAGCTGCTGACCAAGCATCTGACCTACGGCTCCCCGGAAACCGGCTACACCTTCACCGAGTTCATCGACCGGCCGTTCTGGTCCGGCGCCTACGGCTCGATCAGCTGCCCGCTGGGACACCAGATGTACGAGGCCCGCTGGCTCAAGGACCGGCGGATCGTCGAGGACTTCGCCCGCTACTGGTTCGAGACCCCCGGGGCGGAGCCCCGGAGCTACAGCAACTGGTACGGCGACGCGGTCTGGGCCACCTACCTCGTCACAGGCGACTCCGCCTTCCTCCGATCGATGCTCCCCCACATGGTGACGCAGTACCAGGGCTGGACGGCGGAGCACTGGGACCCGGAGCACCGGATGTTTCGGTGGGACGGGATGCACGACGGGATGGAGACCAACATCAACAGCCGCCAGACGGCGGACTCTTTCGCCGGGGCGGAGGGCTACCGGCCCACCCTCGACAGTTACCTGTTCGCCGACGCCCGGGCGATCGCCCGGGCGGCCGCGCTGCTCGGCGACTCCTCGCTCTCGCGCGAATACGCAGAGCGCGCCGCAAGCCTCAAGGCGCGGGTGCAGGAGGAGCTTTGGGATCCGGACCGGCAGTTCTTCCTCCATCAATTCGCACGCGATGAGCCCGGGGGCATCCGGGCCGGGAGCCGCACCTACCAGACCGGGCCGTTGGCCGGGAACCCGCATGGACGCGAGCTGATCGGCTACGTGCCCTGGCAGTTCAGCCTGCCGGACTCGGGATACGAGGCCGCGTGGCGATTCCTGCTGGACACGGCGTACTTCCAGGCACGCTTCGGACCCACCACCGTGGAGCGGCACGATCCCCAGTTCCTCGTATCGAAGGTCTGCTGTGTGTGGAGCGGGAACGCGTGGCCCTATGCCACGAGCCAGACCCTGACGGCGATGGCCAACCTGCTGAACGGCTACCGTCAGACCGTCGTGACGCGAGCGGACTATTTCCGCCTCCTGAAGCTGTACACGCTGGATCAGCGAAAGGGCGGCCGACCGTACATCGCCGAGGCCGCCGATCCCGAGACGGGATCGTGGGAAGGACACGACACCTACTATCACAGCGAGCACTACTTCCACTCGAGCTACGTCGACCTGATCATCACCGGCCTGGCCGGCCTGCGGCCGCGCGGGGATGATTCCCTGGACGTCAACCCGCTGGTCCCCGAGAGTTGGGACTGGTTCGCGCTGGATGACGTAGCCTATCGCGGCCGGCGGGTCTCGATCTTCTGGGACCGGGACGGAAGCCGGTATCGGCGCGGCGCCGGGCTGTCGTTGTATGTGGATGGGCGACGGGTGGCACACGGCGCGCGGATTTCGCGCCTGGTGGCCGACATGGGGCTGGCACCGGCCCTGGCGGCCGTGGACCGCCCGGTCAACTTCGCGGTCAACAACGGCCGCGGCGCCTTCCCCACCGTCACCGCCTCCTACAGCGCTCCAACCACCCCGCCCCACTATCTCATCGATGGGAACGTCTGGTACCACGAGACCCCGCCCAACCGATGGACGGCGCGCGGCTCGGGAAATGCCGCGGATTCGGTGGAACTGGACTTCGGGGTGAGCCGGCCGGTCGAGTGGGTGACGCTGTATTTCCTCGACGATGGTGCCACGATCCGCCCGCCCGCCCGCTTTGCGCTCGAGCGCTGGCGCGACGGGCGCTGGGAGGACATCCCGGCCCAGCGAAGGGTGCCCGAGATACCCGAAGGGCACCGGGCCAACACGGTCGCCTTCGACCGGATAGAGACGCCCAGGCTCAGGCTGATCGTGACGCATCGGGCCGGCGCCTCCAGCGGCCTCACCGAAATCGAGGCCTGGGCGCACGCCCTGCCGCCGTTCGCCACTCCGGTCGAGAAACCGGCGAACCTGGCGGTGAACCCGACGGGACAGGGTTTCCCCAGGGTGTCCGCCTCGTACACCTCGGCCGATGACCGCGTCGAGCAGGCGACCGATGGCCGCATCGCCTACACCCGGTACTCCAGGAACCGGTGGTCAGCCCGCGGAACCATACATCCGACGGACTGGCTGGCGGTGGACTTCGGCGCGCCTAAGAGGGTTGGCCGGATCGAGCTGCATTTCGTGGCGGACGGCCGGGGCCTCGCGGCGCCACACGACTACACCGTGCAGTATTGGACAGGCCGCGGCTGGGTGCCGACACGCGTCCTTCGGCGGTTGCCGGCCCAACCGGAGGGATCGGCCATCAACACCGTGTGGATCGATCCGGTCGAGACGGACAAGGTGCGAGTCGTGGTCGAGCACGCCCGACCGGCTGCTACGGCGGTCACCGAGCTACTGATCTGGGGGGATGGAACATGAGCCGGACCGCGCGCGCGATCGTGTTGCTCCTGTGTCTCGGTCAACCCGCCTGTTCGACCAGGAGGCCGGAGGCGCCCCTGGCCGAAGGGACCCACGTTACCCGCGCACCGTTCGGCACGACGACTGCCGGCGAGGCCGTGGATCTCGTGACGCTCACCAACGCGCATGGGATGGAGGTCCGAGTGATGACCTACGGCGGGATCATCGTCTCGCTCATAGTGCCTGACAGACATGGGGCGCCGGGGGACGTGGTCCTGGGCTACGACAGCCTGGCGGGGTACCTCGAGCATTCGCCCTACTTCGGGGCCATCGTCGGTCGCTACGGCAACCGGATCGCGAAGGGGCGATTTACGCTGGGTGGAACCGAGTACCGTCTGGCCACCAACAACGGGCCCAACCATCTGCATGGAGGCACCCGGGGGTTCGACAAGGTGGTGTGGACCGCCGACCCCTTCCACAATGACAGCGGCGTCGGCGTGATCCTTCAGCACACCAGCCCGGACGGCGACGAGGGCTATCCGGGTACCCTTCACGCGAAGGTGACCTATACGCTGACAGAGCGGAACGAGCTGATCCTGGACTACGAGGCCACGACGGACCGGGCTACCCCGGTCAACCTGACCCAGCACTCGTACTTCAACCTGGCCGGCACCGGGGACATTCTCGGGCACGAGCTGATGATCGCGGCGGACAACTACACGCCGGTAGACACGACGCTGATCCCGACCGGCGCCATCGCTCCGGTGGCCGGGACGCCGTTCGACTTCCGGACGCCGCACCGGATCGGAGCACGGATCGGCGAGGACAACGCGGAGCTACGCTACGGGGGTGGCTACGACCACAATTTCGTGCTGGCTCGTGCGGACACCGGGTTGGCGTTCGCCGCCCGTCTCACCGACTCGCTGAGCGGCCGGACGCTCGAGATCCGCACGACCGAGCCCGGCGTCCAGTTCTACTCGGGCAACTTTCTCGACGGCTCCATCACCGGGAAGGGCGGGACGATCTACCGGCACCGCACCGGGCTCTGTCTCGAGACCCAGCACTTCCCTGATTCCCCGAACCACCCCGGATTCCCATCCACCATCCTCGAGCCCGGGCGGATCTACCGCTCGCGGACCGTCTGGACGTTCCGAACTCTTCCAGCCAGATGAACTGAGCGACCTGGTCTCTCCGCATTCGCTTGCGCGAGCGCGTCTCGACCCCCAGCCTTCGCGGGGTTGTCAGGCGCACGTCGTCGTTCGAGCCCGGACCACCTGCCGCCAGGCGGGCGTCGATGTCGTCGGTGGTTTGGCACCGCGGTACTTCGAGGCACGGGACGCCTATTCCCTCCTCCGGGAGGTCATCGCGGTGCCGGTGCACTTCATCGGGCATCTCCGAAACTGAGCCTGCCCAGTCCACATCCTCTCACTGCGGTCACCAGGTCGTCGCAGGAAGAGATCGGATCAAGCCTCGTCACACCCGGCCTTGCCGAGCAGGCCGCGGCCTCACAGCTTATGCGAGGTCGTTGGCCTGGAGAAAGTCAGAGTGATCCGCAGCCCTGCTGAGTGCGCCGATGGCCACCCGGCTTGTCCCAAAGGCATCTCGCATTGCGATCTGCCGGCTCCCGGACCGGGAACCTCGTGAGGCACCATGGCGTCCTCCTCCCCTGCCACTGCACAACAGGTCGCCGGGCTGCTGCGCGCCTACTTCGCCTCCCTCCCGCCGGGTGCGCGAAGGACGCTCAAGCAGCTTCGTGCGACCATTCGTTCCGCCGCGCCCGGCGCCACCGATGCCTTCAGCTACGGAATACCGGCCCTCAGGCTGGACGGTCGCCTTCTCGTCTGGTACGCGGCCTGGAAGAACCACACCAGCCTGTACCCGATGACCGCTGCAGTCAGGCGAGCTCACTCGAGGGCCCGCAAGGGGTACGAGATGTCGAAAGGCACGATTCGCTTCCCCCTCACCAGCCCCCTCCCGGTTTCTCTCGTGAAGCGCCTCACGAAGTCACGGATCGCGGAGCTGCGGAAGCAGACGAGGAAGTGATCCGCTCCACGGACTCCGTCCAGGTCGTCTTCCACGTCGGAGCCAAGGTCAGGGACAACAGCACGAGGGGGGTGACGATCGCCGACCCCTCGGCACTCCTCGAATGGCATGAGAAGGAGCGCTGCTCGGCCAGGTTCTATAGCCTGAGCGACCTCAAGGCCAAGGAGGCCGCCCTCCGGGCGATCGTCACTCAGTGGATCGAACAGATGTGACCGCCCGCCGCTCACGGCATGGAGCCGGCACGCCTGATCCGGCGGCGCTCTCGAAAGCGGGCTGCCAGAGTATCATTCCCTCATGATCTATCTCGAACCCCTCGCCCCAGCTCACGCAGCGCCCCTCCAGCCGCTGCTGGAGGACCCGGCCATCGCCGAAACGACTCCGTTCCCCCACCCGTACCCCCAGGATGGTGCGCGAGCCTACGTTGCGGAATCGATCGCGCTCCGCGAGGCAGGCACCAAGTATGTCTATGCGGTCTGCGATGCCAGCGGGCAGCCGGTTGGCATGGCCCTCCTCAAGGATGTCGATCAGGGCAAAGGCGAAGGCGAGTTGGGCTACTGGATCGGGCGGCCGTACTGGGGCCGAGGGTACGCAACGGCTGCGGCCGCCGATATCCTCGAGTTTGGGTTCGTCACCCTGGGCCTGCGGACAATTCAAGCCGTCTCAATGGAGGCCAATCCGCCCTCGCTGCAGGTCCTGGCGAAGCTCGGATTCGTCGAGGTCGGCCGTTCCATGTGGTCGCTCCCCAAATGGCCCGCCCCACGGCCTTGTATCGCTTTCCGGCTCTCGGCGGAAGCCTGGCTGGCTCGCGACGGGCGCTCACCTTCTGGCTGACGACGGCATGAGGCTGACGCGCTTCTGCACCGGTGTTGCCGGACCACAGGGCGGGACGACACCCTACTTCCTGCCTGGCGAGCCCTTCGCCTTCCCTTGCGAACAGTCCGTGCGCAGGTCGAGGCCATGAGCCCCTACCTCCGTCCCGGAGGACGGAGGCAACGGAATGTTCGGCTATGTCATGGATCCCGAGGGTAACCTCCTCGAACTCTGAGAACAGAGCGCTACTGCCCCCTACGTACCCGGCGCGTAACCGCCTTCGGCCCAGCAGGACTCCCGTATCATCCGGCCGACCAACTCGCTTGCGCGGGCCCGACTCGGTGCGCAATCTTGCGGAGTCGTCTGACGGCGTCGTCGCCTGCTTCGTACGCTACCGATCTCACTTTGGCCAACCCGTCTTTCCTCCACACCGAGCATGTCTTCTCCCTTGCCTCCGACTTACGGCCCGCCGATTTCCCTGTCCCTGGCCAAGCAGGTGATGGCGGCGGCGGAACGCGAGGCCGTTGAACACTCCTGGCCCATGGCGATCGCAATCGTCGACAGCTCCGGCCACCTCGTTCTCTTCGAAAAGCTGGACCAGGCTCAGTATGGCAGCGTCACGGTCGCGATCGCCAAGGCCGAGACCGCGCTCAACTTCCGCCGCTCGACCAGGATCTTCGAAGATGCGATCGCCTCCGGGGGCCTGGGTCTCAGGCTCGCAACCGTCCCGACGCTCACAGCCCTGGAGGGAGGGGTGCCGTTGATCGTCGATGGGCAGGTGATCGGGGCAATCGGCGCTTCGGGAATGCAGTCGACGCAGGATGGCCAGGTGGCTCACGCCGGCGTGGCCGCTCTCGAGCAAGGCACACCCTGATGGTCCCCCGCGCGGGCGCCCCTCGGCCTGCAGGTCCCGCTTTGAGGGCCATGCAGCCGCATGACAGTACGCGACTTCGCATCGCCGCATGACCACCTGCCACTGCTGTGCCACCGATCAGATGTTCGATCGCCGGATCGCCAACCGCGACCTGCGACGCCTCCAGCGTCGGGGTCCCGATCCGGCCACGCGACAGCTTATCGCCGCCGTCCGCGAGAGCCCCCTCCCGCCCCACCCAACCCTTCTCGACATCGGTGGAGGTGTCGGCACCATTCACCACGTTCTGCTTGAACGCGGGTTTGCCCAGGCCACTCATATTGACGCGTCCCAGGCGTACCTCGCCGTCGCGACGGCTGAGGCAGCCCGGCTCGGGCACGCGGACCGAGTGACCTTCGCCCATGGCGACTTTCGGGTGATCGCCCCCAGCGTCGCGCCGGCGGACGTGGTGACCCTTGACCGGGTCGTCTGTTGCGATCCGGACTATGCCGCTCTCCTCGGAGCCGCCGCCGACCACGCCCAGCGGTTGCTCGCCTTCACCTACCCCCACCCGCGCTGGTACACGCGGGCCTTTGTGGCCACGATGAACGCGGGGCGTCGCCTCCGGGGTAATCCCTTCCGAGCCTATGTCCATCCTCCGGCAGGGATGATTGCGGTCCTCGAGAGCCGGGGATTGCGGCGGCGATGGGCGGGCGGAAGCTGGCTCTGGAGGGCGGAGCTGTACGAGCGCGCGGCATGACCAACGCGCGACAACGCGACATCGTCGTGTGGCGGGGTGTCGGCCATGGCTTTGCGCTGGCGCAGAACAGCAGGGCGGTACTCTCGGCGGGCTTGTCGACTGGACCGCGCCCATGCAGCTTACGCGCCGCCATCAAGCCGTCATCGGAGCCATCATGCGACTCGTCGACATTCCGTTCCAATCCACCGACTGGGACAGCCTCCCCGACATCAAGCGGCCGGGAGCCCCGGGCGTCGCGTCCTGGCGCACCAAGCAGCATGGCGACCTGCGGGTGCGCATGGTCGAATACTCTCCCGGGTACTCGTCGGACCATTGGTGCACCAAGGGCCATGTCCTGCTGGTCCTGCAGGGAGAACTCCATACCGAGCTGCAAGACGGCCGGGTCTTCATCCTGCGCCCCGGCATGAGCTACGAGGTTGCCGACGGCGCTGAGCCGCACCGCAGCTCGACCCCGACCGGCGCGAGACTCTTCGTAGTCGACTAGCTGCGCGAGCTGGATGTCCGGGCCGGCGTTTCCCGCCGTCGCCACGACGGAAAGGGCCGCTACGGCCGTCGACGGGCGCTCCATTCCGGGCCGACAGGAGGCCGGCAGCTCGGCAATCGGTGGGGGCCTGACGCCTCGTGTCGCGGCGCCGCCGCCGGCAGCTCGTGCGGAGAAGCTGCGCCGCGAGGGCGCCTCGGGACAATCAGTCCAGCCGGACGATCGTCCTCTTGTGCAGGA
>Ga0153915_10001521_pt1 | contig 21271 bp, 14 predicted proteins | sample Opewatmetagenome_2_FD_107003 | JGI IMG/M metagenome (GOLD analysis project Ga0153915, IMG submission 107003) | Freshwater wetland microbial communities from Ohio, USA - Open water 3 Core 3 Depth 3 metaG | ecosystem: Environmental > Aquatic > Freshwater > Wetlands | place: USA: Ohio, Lake Erie...
GTGAAGAAAATGAAAAGTGTCACTGGATTTTTAGAGGACAGTATAATGATAAATGGAGACTTTTACCTTCAGCATGGAGGGAGCCTAATAAGAAATTTGAATCATTATTAAAAAAAATCGTACTACTACCCCCTCGAAAAGACGAGAAATTATCAAGTCGCGAATTGGAATTTCGACAAAAATCTAACGTCGAGTTTAAAGCAATTTCCGATTTTAATAATCTTGCAGGTCAATTAGGATTAAGTGTTCCCGAGAATCATTTACCAGATCCTTTAAGTCAACAATTCTTAATGCCATTTCCTTTCTCTGTAATAAAGGAAATTCTTCCGCTCGCTCAGCACTACGGCATCCCAACCAGACTTCTAGATTGGACTGAAAATCCAATTTTTGCAGCTTATTTTTCAGTGGGGAAAGAATATAGAACAGAAGAAAATACTGAAAATGTCTGTGTTTGGGCATTCAATATAAAAAGACTTAATGATCTATGGCCAACCTACAAGCCGAAAGATTATTCATTAACAATAAATACAGTTTATGATTATAAATATCGAAATGAATTTCTTAAAGCCCAAGAAGGCCTTTTCACCAGGTTAGATGGAGGAATTGGGGCATTTTATAGAGATACCGGGAGATTTCCTAGCTTAGATGAGGTTGTGGAAATAGTGGCAGAAAATCAAAATATTGAATCTCCAATTCTTGTAAAAATTTTACTCCCCAAGTCTGAAATATATAATTTGCTCATACTATTGAATAGAGAAGGTATAAATCAGGCTCGACTTATGCCGAGCTATGACAAAGTGGGAGAAGTTGTCATTTCTCGGTGGAATATTCCTTAAGAAAATACTGTTAAAATTTATAATTCTAGGACAACTTTAAGGTCTAAAAAAACGCCTATTTTTAAACTGGCAGGCTCTCACTGCACAGGAAAGAAGTGCTAACTTGTCCCGTACATACCAAGGTTAAGAAAGAATTTTCATTCGATACAAAGATATTGGAGAGAATTTGTCTGAATTACAATCACCAAAAGCTATTCTTATTTTATTATTGAAGAGGATTTAAAAATAGAACAAGCCCCTTCCTTGCGGTCAGCAAATGCAAAAACCGACCTATATTGTCAGATATCCGCTAAGCTCCTGAATAGTCATAATTCTTTGTGGTTGCGTCTCGAACCACATTCGCATTATAAAGCAGTCCAGCCAGTCAGGGGAACGTCCTATGTATTCTTTGATCTTCTCCTTTGGCATTAACCGGAGCTTTCCGTCCTTGTCCGCATCGTAGGTTCTCAGCATACCAAGCTCCAGCATTATAGCTTCTTTTTCCTTCTCAGGAAGGTCACATTTAATCCAGATTTCCCCCGCCAGTTCTGCCAGTTTATAACCGCACTCTGATTTAAAGTTCTGATAAGTCGGGTTTATTGGTTTGCCGTTATTGATAAAACCCTGACATTTAAGGTTATCCACAACCTTTCCTCCAATGCCGTCCTCATCGACTATTATTTGAGATACCGGTATTGAATATTTTGCTTTCAGCGCACTGATTGCGTTTTGAATTTCGACCATTGACGAAATATTGAAAATCAGATAGTCGATTAAGATAAGCCCGTCCCAAACGGTTATTATTGCCCGGTCAGACCCATACCGAGCAATGTCGGCCACGATTCTTTTTTTCCCCGGCTTGACATAATCATTACTAAACATATCCGAGATAGTTGCAAACCCTATCAGGACATTCGGGTCGTCGTAGTAATCCCATGAGCCCGTCATTAACCTCGCTTTGGTTGATTTATCGCTTATGCTTTGAAGTTGTATCTCATATTCAGTCGCTGTGTAAGGATTGTCACCGTAAAGAGCCTGAATGAATTTGATGTTATCCGGAGAGTACCGTTTTTCCAAGGCTGATAGAAAGTCGTATATGTCCAGTTTTTCTTCGGGTTCCCGGTTAACGCTATTGTCGAGCGGATACCTAACTCTTTATTAAGATGACGACCTATTCTGGTTTTTAATGCATCATAAGCCAGAAAATCTATCTCTCCTGTCTCTTCGATTGCGTTAATTTGACAGGTTAGTTCTATACTAAAAATTCATTTAGTAAATTTGGACCAATGAGTCATCAAATTTAATATGTCATATTCAAAATTATCCTCTTCATGAAAATATCAATATTTACATCTATCTCGATTTTCACTTTATCCTTGCAACTGTTGACAAGCTGCAAGAAAAGTGAAGAAAGTTCGCTAGGGGTTGGTCTCATGGCGCATTACAAGTTTAATAATAATATTGAGGATTACAGCGGCAAGGGTAACAATGGAACGGCTTTTGGGGGTAGTTTTAATTTTGAGCTTAACCGTAATGGAATCTATAGCTTTAACGGCAATGGTGACTACATAAAAGTTAATAATTCCCAATCCCTGAATCCAACAAACGCTATTACAATTTCTTTATGGTTCAAACCAGTTGATTATTATGGAACTGGTTATGACGCGCTTGTTTTAAAGCCATATACAAGTCATACCGCCCCTTACTATCAATATATACTGGGAATTGGAGGGAATCGTGGTCTTAATCCATATAGTTTTGCTTTTAATGTAAATATAAATGGCGTAAATACGGGAATCAATTCTGGAGCAAATATGTGGACCGGAGGTAATTGGTATCATGTGTTGGCCACGTACAACGGTCATGAGCTGGGGCTATATATAAATGGTGAATTAAAAAAATCAGTAATCGCGGAAGGAACCATTACAGCTTATGATACGGATATATTTTTGGCTAAGCAGGCTAATATTGGAACAACAACACCTGGAGCAATTGATGAAGTTAGAATATATAACAGAGCTATTACAAGGCAAGAGATTTTAGAAATCTATCAAAAAAGTTTTTAGGCGGACGATGGTAAATATAATTCATATTCTTATTTGCTCCATAGATTGTAGATTTAACATAAATAATAGATACTCTTTATTCTTAAGTAGTTCGATTCCCCGCTTTCTCTAAGCCTCTTTTCGATTCCCCTGTACTGGTCTTTTCTCTCCTGCTGCTTTTTAATTTCTTCCCGGGTCTTCTCTATATCGTCACTATCATGTTCTGAGAGAGCACGAGTATACTCTCAAAGTTTAATTATAACGTAAGGTCATTAGGTAATCAGAACTTGTGATTGAAATTATCTTTCTAACAGGGTCATAATCAAGTCTTGTTTGAAGAATAATAACATTAGTCTTTGACACATCGCACAGATCCACCTCTTAGTTTTGTAGTGCAACCAGAAGTGATATCGTCACAGTCAACCGAATGAAGTCTATAGCTGGCATTTGGTAGCCCACAAGGGGTTGAAGACCATAGAAAATTATGTTCGCCTATATCATAAAATTCACCCCACGAAGTTCGCCATCCGGATGGCAAACTTGTGAAACCGCTCTCATTGGTGGCAGTTCGACTGCCCTGAATCTGTTTCCAATGTTCGAATCCAGCCTCTTTGAGTTTAATGCCCGCCACCTCTTCTCCCCCAAGATAAGAATCAATTATTATCCATTCATCTTCTGAGGGAACATGCCAACCATTTGGACAGAGTTTTCCCGTAGTCACTACATACCAGTTATAAAGGGCTCCATATAAATTCCTGTAAATAGCTTCTTCATTATCGTACCAGCAATATGCCGGAGTTGTAAGGTTGCTCCAGATCATGGGGTCGGTAACCAAAGGTATGGTACTTCCATCACTGTATTTAGTGGTCTTAAGATTCTCCGCCATCCAGATTTGGGTACCAATACTTATATTCTTGTAAATATTACCTTCTACATCAGTAACTGTTCCTACCGTACCTGATAAATCTGCAGGTGTGGTAAATGACAGCTCATTACCATAGCAAATTCCTGCTTCACTTAATGCGAATGCTCTGACATAATAAGTGGTTTCCGGATCTAGATTCGATAATAAATGTTTATATTCTGCATGGTAGGGTTGCACGTCGTAATCGACAGTCCATTGATTATCGGAAGTGTCAGGAATGGGTTCATCATCCCAGCAAAAACCTCTCCTGGTGATAGGTGGATTTCCTTCGAAGCTCACTATTCCATTGGAGAATGCTGACTTTGGAGTTATGTAATTTATACTGCTTGTATTCAATTCAGACAGAGACATATCACTTGTAGTAAACGAAACAACTGCTCCATAGCCTACATCAAATCCGTTTATGGCATAAGCTCTGACATAATATTTCGTTTCTCCATGAAGATTAATCATGGTAGCGACCCAGGTACTCGCTCTCCCTTTCCTGAAAGTTTTATAATCGTAGATTGTAGGCTCATTTTCTTTGCTCCAACAGATTCCATATTCTTTGACAGGGCTCGATCCCTCATCAATGATCGAAGCTGTACATGTTGCGGAACCAACTTCAATGTTTGAAACAATTGGAGTTGACAATGAGGGAACATCTTCTTTATTACATGAAATTAAATTTAAAAGTAAGAAGGGAATGGAAAACCATAAATACTTTATTAATTTCATGATTATTGTGTTAAATCTATTCTATGATCGTTTATTACTTCTGGAAAATAGTCTTATTTTTACATAAATACCAGAAAATCAAGGATCTTTTACACATCGTATATAATAGCCCGTATTCGCAGGCATGCCAGTTGATATAATAAGATTATCTGAACGGATGTGATAAAATTCGCCAGCTGGTGAGTAGACCCACCATGAACTTGAGTAATTAACAAAGGTTCCGTTCCACACACGAAATCCAACATGGTTAATTTTAAAACTCTCCTTTATTTCTCCGGGTGCTTCTTCTAAAAAATCGACAAGCGTCGACCACTCTTCCTTTGTAGGTACGTGATATCCTACAGGGCAAATAACACTGTGTAATTGTGCTGCATACCCGTTATACAAAGCACCATAAGCATCTTTATAACTAATATTGTTCTCATACCAACTACAAGCTCCCTGACCAGTGCCTGACCAGGCGTTATTATCAGTTAATAGGGGGATTGAGGCTCCAGTGTTGTACCTGGTGGTTTTAAGGTTTTCAGAAAGCCAGACCTGTCGCCCAATGACTACTGTATCATATGTAGTACCATCGGCATCCATTGGTAATCTTCTTTTTTCTTTTTCGCAGCTTATTAGGAGTATTAATGCTAAAAGAGAAAAAATCCTGATTTTAGTCGGGCTCTTCATGACCTCTAAAATTACAATATAATTATTGAAAAGAAAAGATCCCCTTTTACGCAGGTTGCCCAAAACTGTTTATATATAGGAGCACCTGCCTGCCGGTAGGTATGAAAGCAATAACTGTGACAAGTTTATGAACTTTATTGCTTGTGATAGCGAAGCGTGGTTTTCTATTTTTCTGGTTTGAAGAATACAGTAATCAACCATGGCGTATTTATTATTTTGCCATGCCTGTATATTACGTCCCATTCTGGAATTGAGTTTACAACTCTTAAGGCTTCTTTGTCATAGATTTCGTTGTATCCTTTGAGAATACTGACACCATCAACTTTGCCATCTACAGTTGATCCCATTATCCGTATCACAACTCTGATTTCCTTATCAGGGTAAGGAACATTTGAATAATTAATGCTGTTTTGAATAAAATCCTTTAATAAGCTGACATCTGAATTATATTTTGAAATCTTAGTTTTTGAGTTATCATATTCCTTTGTTTCAATAAGAGTCCCGTTTTTAAAAGTAAATTCGAGTTCTTTTTCAAATATGCTTGCAAATCCATCATGAATATAGAAGAGTAATTTGCCAATAGGGGAGGTCATGGAAGTACTTACCCAATCTGCGAAGACTTTCCCATTATCATAACGATCGGGAAATAATGATTTTAGATCAGCAAACTCCTTTCCAATCGTATTTGCTGATTCCTGAAGGGATATTCCAACATATCCAGAATCTGTTGGAAAACAAGCATTCTTTATCTGCACCAGATATAATTTATTATTTTCAATTAACCAGGTTGCGACATAGTTTCTCCAGCAGGCCGTATAAAAACAGCCACTACCACCAAAAAGACTCCTGGGATTGATTGTTTCCCTGCCAGGATAATATTCTAGTGGACAATCAAATAGAGAAATTGTGTCTCCATTGTAAATTAATCTGTCAGGAATTTGTGCAGTGCTGAATGCATTAATGCAAACTGCCAGGAACAGGAATTTTAATAGAAGTGATTTCATTTGGAGGTAGAGTTTCCCATTCTCGCTAGCGACCCGGTAATAAAGTACGAAAACGCTGGTGAACGAATGAAGGTCGGAGGACAACGAGTTTTTTAATTATACCGTTAGTGTTACGGTTAGGTATTTTCATCTATCTAATTTCTTTGCAACAATTTATCTGAGAATAAATATTTTGTTTTAACCATAAATCCCAATGTTATAAAAGTTGAAATTATAAATAGCAATTGGGTTAAATAGCAAAATTGAACCACTTTCCATTCAAGAACAAGATTCGGTTCTTGATGGAAAATGTCTGTGAGTGCCAGAAATTGAAAAATAAGACACAAAGCTGAAAAACATCCAAGTATGAATGTAACAGTTGCAGATACTCTTAAACTTTTCATTTTAATCGTGATTTAGTTGAAATTAATGACTCTAACTTTCTGGAACTGAATCTATAATTAACCATAATTGGTTTTTAGCAGTATTAAATTTACTTTTTAAAATCCACCCTTTGCAGATATTGTTATGTTTTTCATTCTACCCGATATACTCGTTTCAACAATCTACCTGGATCTTGATAAAGCACAGCCTCGCCATTTACAAAGCATTATCAATCTCTCAGCGGATCTGGATTAACATATTGCATTTGCCTGACTTTCAATATACACAAATCAAACCAAGTTAAAAAATATCCGGAGAATAAGTTTGATTTTAAACAACCAATTGACTTAAACAAAGTTACGAGACAAAAATGATACAAGTCAAATTTATATTTGACAACTCACCCAAGTCCAATCTGAATTAAATAATGTTGATGAGTTGACCTCCATTCTGGAAATGGTTGAGGGATAGCGTAAATCACATAAATTCCTTACCCCTGTAACGAAAAATGATCCTCACAATATTAAATATCATCCTTCAAATTCTATTGGTTTTGGATGATAAGAGGTTGAGCTTTCTCATTCTATTCAAATGATTTTCCGGTGTGTAATACCCAAAGTCAGGAATAAAAATTAGCGTCTGACCCCGTCAATATTAAAAAATATAAATTATGTTTGCCCAATGACGGCAAAAATTCTTAACCTCAAGGGAATCAAAAGTGTTCTTGTTTTAAGCCTGATAATACAAAATGCTTAAAGTAACTTCCATATCAGATTGTGCATTTGACATTAATAAAAAATTGTTCCTTTCATATTTGGTCGAGAATGGCGGTCCTGAACTTCGTGATTATGAAGAATTTAATTTCATTGTCAATACTTTGGATCTAAAATATCTGGATGAGTTCAGGGAATTAATAAATCCTATACTTAACGTTAATACTTTGATCGGACATGGTTACACAAAACCATTTGGGTATCCGGGTGATTTTTATTTGATGGATCATATTTATTCTTACCATGTCAATGAAGATAAAAAATACCGTAACTGGGATCTTTTTTTTCAGAATCAAGCCGGAGCCATGGCAGTGAGGAACCGGAAAGATTATTTCCTTAGTCAATGCAGAAATCTTGCTTTAAGCAAGCCTGGTGAAAAAAAGGTCCTGATACTTGGTTCCGGTCCGGCAACAGATGTAAATGAATTTCTAAACAGATACACCGGAAACAATATCAGCTTTGACCTGGTAGATTTTGACCAGAATGCTATTAATTATTCATCAAATAAGAACAAAAAGTTTGAAAAACTGATTTCCTATTACAAGGTCAATGTTTTAAGGTTTGAGCCATTTAAAAGGTACGACCTTATCTGGAGTGCCGGATTATTTGATTATTTTAGAGAAAAGCACTTTGTTTACCTGGTAAGAAAATATATCAATTACCTGGCAGATGGAGGTGAGCTTGTTATTGGCAATTTCAGCACTGAAAATCCAACAAAAAACCTTATGGAGGTCTTGTCTGACTGGTACCTTAACTGTAGAAGCAGAGAGGATCTATTAAGGATTGCGGAAGAGGCAGGACTCCTAAACGAAAAAGTTTTTGTTGATGCCGAAGCCCTTGAGGTAAATCTTTTCCTTAAAATTCATGGAATCTGAAAATAAACCTCGTCAGCTTTTTCAATATTTCTGCATGAGATAGTCGAATGAAAACCCAGATAAAAGTACCTAGACCGATGTGCTTTAGCTTAACATCAAATCTGGCATGTTGTCCCTGGCAGTCAGTTTTCTAAACACGCATAAAGCATTTTCTTCCAGCAGGTATAAGATCTCACATGCTTATTACATTCCTGCTTGTCAAAAATTCCGTTAAATATTCTACGAGACAAAAAATCTGTAAGCTGAGCGAATCTATATTTGCCTGGATCCATAGATAATTGCGTTTGTCAAAACAAAAATCCAACTTAATTCAAATCATTATTATTCAAAAAAAGCTAAAAATGCTATTATCCAATAATTTAAAAAACAATTTATAAAATCTATTGCCCACTCCTAACGTTTACTATCAGATCGATAGTCAGACAATAATGAATATTTTCAAAAATATGCAGATTAATTTCCTGGGATTGAGCCCGGAAAGCTCGGAATCAATGACTTTTAACAAGTTAACCCTTTCATTTACAGGATACTTGTCGAATTATGAATCTGAATTCCTTAATGACTACTTCTTAAAAGCTTTGAACCCGCTCAGGTTATCACTGATCCTGGCGATGATCTTTTACAGTGCGTTTGCACTTCTTGATGCCGCCACCGTCCCGGAACTGAAAAAAATATTCTGGTTCATAAGATTCGCTGTTGTATTTCCGATTTTGTTATCAGTATTTGCCTTTACCTATTTCAAAACGTTCAAGAAATATATGCAATTGTTGCTAACATGTATCATGTTCATAACCGGATTCGGAATAATAATAATGATAATACTTGCCGCCAGAATATCTAACTATTCATATTATGCCGGCCTTATACTGATCTTCATTTTTGGATATACTTTTATTAAAGCGCGGTATATTTATGCATCGTTAGCGGGCTGGCTGATTGTTGTTGCTTATGAGATATCGGCTATCTGGATCTCAGACACACCTTTCACGATACTTGTCAATAACAATTTCTTCTTTATCAGTTCAAATATTATCGGAATGCTCATTGGATATTCCCTGGAACTTTCCGCAAGGAGGGATTTTTATATGAGAAAACTCCTTGAACTGGAACAGGACAAAGTCAAAGCAATTAACAGCACCCTGGAAAAAAGAGTAATTGAAAGGACACGACAGCTGACAAATACCAATTTAAAACTGAAGAAAGAGATAGAGATTCGCGTAAGATCCGATAAGGAGAGAAGCGAACTGGAAACTCAGCTTTTTCAACTCAAAAAAATTGAGACTATCGGAACGCTGGCAGGGGGTATAGCACATGACTTTAACAATATCCTGACACCGATCCTGGGTTACACAGATATGGCCCTGGAAGAACTTCCTGAGGAAAGCACACTGCGGTTCGATATGGAACAGATAAATAATGCAGCTTTAAGAGGAAAGGACCTGGTCCAGCAAATCCTGACATTCAGCCGGCAAGTGAACGTGGAGAGGAAGCCTGTAAAACTAAACCAGATATTGACCGAAGTAATCAACCTTGTCAAGGCATCCCTCCCTCATGAAATCGAGATAAGGAAAAGTATTGATTCGGGAATCGGGATAATTCTTGCAGATCCAATTCATATACACCAGATTATCATGAATTTATGTACAAATGCCATCCATGCTATGAAAAATACGGGAGGCATCCTTGACATAAAGGTCGATAGTGTAATGGTTGATAAGAAAACAGTGAAGAAAATTAACAATCTAAAGATTGGGAATTATGTAAGAATCAGACTGTCAGATACTGGTCATGGAATGGACAGAAGAACGAAGGAAAGGATTTTTGAGCCATTCTTTACCAGGAAAGAAGTGGGTTCAGGATCAGGACTCGGTCTTTCTGTAGTTCATGGTATAGTCAGCAACTATAATGGGGCAATAACTGTGGAAAGCACTCCGGGGAAAGGTACATTATTCACTGTTTATCTTCCAAACAACATTTCAAGTCCCGTAAATGAAAACAAATCTTCAGATCAACTTACAAGGGGAGTCGAACACATACTGTTTGTCGACGATGAACTGGATATAACTTTTATGGGCAAAAAGATGCTGGAAAACCTCGGATATAAAGTCACCACCAAGACCAACAGTAATGAAGCATTTGAAGAGTTTAAAAGAAATCCCTGGAAATATTCATTACTCGTAACAGATCAGACAATGCCCAAAATGCTCGGAACCGAACTTGCTGGGAAAATGAGGAAAATAAATCCCAGCCTGAAAGTCATCATAATAACCGGATACATTGACAAATTATCTGATGTGACAAAATCAAAAAACGGTTCTTATGAAATAATTTTAAAACCTGTCAAACTTAGCGAGTTCAGCAAGGTTATCAGAAAAGTTCTGGATGAAAACTAATCAACTTTAGCTATGGCGAAAATTTTGGTAATAGATGATGATCCTGCGATACTGGCAATGCTTAAAAAGATGCTTGAAAACGCCGGATACGAAGTTAATATTGCCAGCAACGGCAATGAAGGTTTGGACAAGATCGAATGCTGTCCCCCGGATCTCTTGGTAACTGATATTGTGATGCCTGAAAAAGAAGGTCTTGAACTGATATTCTATCTGAGAAGAAAGAATCCAGGATTAAAGATCGTAGCAATTTCCGGTGGTGGAAGGTTTAATTATGAGGGATACCTCACCAGCGCAAAATACCTGGGAGCTGATCTGATTTTTCAGAAGCCGTTAGTTCACAAAGAATTTGTACAGGCTGTATCTGACCTTATTAATACTAAAATGTAGCTGTTTTTTCACCTTTCATGACTGCTATTTGTTAATATCGGAACTTTGTTCTTTTTATGCCGAATTAAAACCATTTTTGACAATTTTCCATCTGCCGGCCGGATGTTTCAAATTCCAGATGGTAACATTTTTAAATGGTTTAGTCGAATTATAAAGATGCCAGCACTTACACGGACAATAAAGTTTAAAAATTTATAACATTTTATTCTCTTCCAACCATTTTCTTACCCTTTCATGTTCTGCATTGTATTTTGCTTCAACGTCCCTGACGATCTGCTGAAACTCCGGTTCTTTGGTGATGTTGTCAAATAGAGGATCATTTTTAATCAGGGTTACCATATACAATGGACAAACCTGGATTTTGTTCCATATCCTTAAATTCTCGTACGCTTTTTCCTTTTTCCCCATGAATGCATATACACCAGCAAGATCAAAATATGCTCCGAAACTTTTACCATATTGTAGTTTCTTCTTAATCGCCTCTTCACAAATCCTTTTTTGTTCATTAAAATAGTAAAGTGCTTTTTCTTTGAATCCGTTCATCCAGTAAACATATCCAATCCGGTGCATCTGATTTACACTGATCTGTCGGGAATCCTCTAACCATTCAACATATTTCTTATAGTATTTTAATGATTCTTTAAATTGACCAAGGAATATACTATAGTATCCCAACATCTCTGCATTACCTGAATCTATTTTGTATCTTTTTTTAATAAACTCTAAAGCACTTTTAAAATCTCCCTGTTCCCATTCCTCACCAGCCAAACTATTGAAGTATGCCACTGAATCATCATCAAGTTTAAATGCTTCCTGAATATAATAAACAGCTTTTTCATGGAATCCTGCCGAACTGTAAGCACCACCAAGTTGCTGGAGCAATGAAGAGTGTTCCTTCCCGTGGTTTATATTTACAGCTTTACTGTAATTTTCTATGGCTTTAACCAAATTCAGATTATTAAAGTCCAATGAATAAACGAGTCCTTTATTCGAATATGCTTCCCAGTAATTAGGATTGTATTTGAGTGCTTTATCATATTCTATTAAAGCCTGTTCTGCACTTCCCTTAGAGTAATAATAGTAATTTCCCCTGACCCAATAAGCTTCAGCCAGATGATTATCATAGGAAAGAGCTTGATCAGCCAGGATCAAAGTAGAATCAAGGTAACTTTCGGCGAAATACGCATCTATGTTATTAGAATATTTATCATAATATACCATCGCTAATCCGACATATGCCTGAGCGAAGGTGGAATCATATCCCAGTGCTCTACGATAAAGTTCCTGGGCTCTTTTCAGTCCCGTCTTGTTCCCATAAAACCAGAATTTTGTTTGTTCCTCTCTTCCTCTCTGGTAAAAATCATATGCTGTAAGATTTGCTGTTGGAGTTTTTTCAATCAGCTGTTTTTCTTCAGGGGTCATTATCGTTTTCAGTTCTGCTGCGATTGACTGTGCAATCTGGCTTTGTATGTTGATTATATCGGTGGTTTCATGTATTTCTTGCTCATATGATTTACCCCAGAGATGCTTTTCATTGTCAGCGGCAATTAACTGCACCCTAAGAACGAATTTACTGCCATACTTTTGTCCGCTTCCCTCAACGATATAGTTCACATTCAGCTTTTTTGCTATTTCAGGAAGAGTAGGTTTAGATTCACCACGGTATTGTTCAACCGATGTTCGGGATATAACCCTGAAATCCCCGATCTTTTGAAGACTACTTTGAATCTCGGCCATGATGCCATTAATAAAATAGGCGTTTTCCTGATCAGGACTGTCATTATTAAAGGGTAAAACGGCAATAGATTTTTCAAGCTTTGTCAGGTCTTCGGACTTATTCCTGCTGATTATGTTGAATGCCAGGAGTGCAATAAAAATGACAATACTTGCATAGGTAGCGATTTTCCATCCATCTGAAGTTACTGATCTTTGAGGATCTTTATATTTTGTATTCCCAAGAGATTTTGTCCTTTTGACGCCTGAAGGTGTTATATCATAAACCCAGCTAAGGAGGATGGCAATAATAAAGCCTACGCAAAGTAAAACGATTACTAATGTCAGTGTCCAGGCAGGTAACTGTAAGGGTTGAGCAATGATATCTGTAAGCTGGAGGATAATAAATGCAGCAGCAGCATAAACGGTTGTGATACGAATTACTTTCCGTCTTTTAAGTTCCCTCCAAAACTTCTCAAGACCACTGAGTTTCTCAGCCATAGGCTATTACTTGTTGGTATAAGAGATATAAATGTAGGTAAACTCTCTATCAAAGTCAAATGACTATCAATTTATTGAATTTGAGGTGGAGTGTACTATCAGGCTATATTGAGCACTCCTATCTTTATAAAGAGGCTTCAGCAATCGCCGCTACGATGACTTTTTGGTCTGTATCTATTTTGGTTTTCAGTTTGATATAAATACCTGGATATCTGCCATGTAGTATTAATAGAACTTCCGATTTAAAGATGCTACAGATTTTGTTTTTCTCTTCTTTTATCCAGAAGGGAGTCAATACTGAATGCACCAGAGCCTTTGGCCGAAATGTACAAAAACAAGAAGCAATAAATAATTGCTAACTCACCACCGTTCAGGAGAGGGAGTACAACATTTGTTCCATGGACTGTCCAGTAGGCATAGGCCATTTCTCCACTACAGATGAATGCTGCCCATCGAGTCCAAAGACCGATCATGACCAGAAAGCCACCGAGAAATTCTATTGGACCCGCAATAAACACTATGTATGGTATCACTATTCCTGCTTGAGGAAAAGCAAAAAGCTTTTGTGAACCGTGCCATAGAAAAAGGAAACCTATTACAAACCGAAGGACAGCATAAATCTGCATCTCGTATTTTGAAATAAACATTTTGGTGTTCATTTTATTTAAAATATTTATTTAACCGGAACACTTCTATTCCATGAAAAGAGTGTAACCTAACAAAGTAACATCCAATTCACCAAAAAGTTATATTTATTTTATCCATCCACCTGAGTCCCTTTTTTCAGAGGCCGTAGTGTATGGTTAGCACAGTTGAATTTCAGGGGTTCTTGAGATTTTATAGTTGAGTTGAACCATCTACTTCAGGCTGTCAGCAAATTCTTACATTTTATAGACCGGAATCGACGGTTCGTTGACTTGAATTAGTCATTCGTTGATTGTTTCTCCGGTAATAAATACAATTGCCTAAATTTGGTATGCCATGATGATTCCCATTCAAGGACAGTAAAACATGAGGGGAATCATTACTAAATTTTATTACTAAAATAAACTCTAACCTATGAAGAAATTTTTATTTCTGTCTATTGCGTTTGTGATGATCTGCATTTCACCACTTTTCTCACAAACGAAAGTCGTTACCGGCACAGTAAGATCTTCTGTTGAGTCAGAAGGCCCGATAGCCGGTGTATCAGTATATGTAAAAGGAACAACCACTGGAATCATTACAGGAATTGATGGGAAATACTCCTTGTCAATTCCGCAGAATGCCACAACTCTTATTTTCTCATTTATTGGAATGAAGACACAGGAAGTTGAAATTTCTGGCCGTAATATTATTGACGTGGTTATGGAACCTGATGTATTAGGTCTTGCTGAAGTTGTTGTAACAGCCCTCGGTATCTCCCGCGAGAAAAAATCCTTAGGGTATGCTACACAGGAAGTTAAAGGGGATGTAATTTCCACAGTTAAAACAGCCAACTTCATGAACAACCTTTCAGGTAAAGTCTCAGGTGTACAGATTCAAAGGAACCAAAACATGGGTGGCTCTACTAACGTTATAGTTCGTGGCAGCAAATCGTTGGTAAACAGCAACCAGATCCTTTATGTTGTTGATGGAGTGCCTATCAATAATGCCATTGGAAAATACACTGATGTCGGAGTAACATCAAGCCAGGCTACCTCTGGTGCAGGTTATGATTATGGGAATGCTGCCGCTGATATTGACCCTGAAAGCATTGAATCCATCAATATATTGAAAGGTTCAGCGGCGACAGCACTGTATGGCTCCCGTGCATCGGCTGGTGTTATAATGATCACCACCAAAAAAGGAAAAATACTGGAAGAAGGTGAGAAAGCTCCCGTAGGAGTTTCGCTTATCTCCAGCTTCACTTTCGGTACAATTGATAAATCAACTTTCCCTACCTATCAGGATCAATATGGTGCCGGTTATGGTTACGGAGATCCTCCTGCTTTTGCCTTTAGAACTACATCAGGGAGCCTTACAACAAATGATCCAATCAATGATCCATTGGTTAGATGGATACAAACAACCGAAGACGCATCATTCGGCCCTAAATTCGACGGACAACCAATATGGGGCTGGTATTCGGTTGACCCGGAATCACCCTGGTACAAACAATCGAAACCTTACGAATTTTCAAAACACGGCCCTATAACTTTCTTAGAAACGCCAATAACTTATACAAATACAGTAGCAATTGAAAAAGCTACTGACTTTAGTTCCGTAAGGTTATCTTATACCAATTACAACTCCAAAGGGTTGCTGCCTAATAGCTCCTTAAAAAGAAATAATGTGGTGTTAAGCGGACAGTGGAACATCAATAAAAGGCTTACAGTTTCCGGTACGGCCAATTACATATTAATAAATGGTAAAGGCCGTAATGGAACAGGATATAATGGTAATATTTTAACCAATTTCCGCCAGTGGCAACAAACAAACCTCGATTTTCAGGAGTTGAAAACTGCTTATGAGCTTACCCATAGAAATTTGACATGGAATTATAAGTCGTCATTAGATGGTCCGATTTATAGCAATAATCCCTATTGGGATTCTTATGAGAATTATGAAACCGATCAAAGAAACCGCTTTATCGGAAATGCCTCGGTTAATTATAAAGTGGCCGGTTGGCTAGATGTCTATGGGCGCTTTTCAGCCGATTCATATTATGAACTGCAGGAAGAAAGAAGAGCAGTGGGCAGTTCTTCAATTCGCTTTGGACTTGCGAATGTTCCGGACAGAGTCACATCTGGTTATATTCGCAGGGATAATACCTTCAGTGAATACAATCTTGACTTAATGTTAAGATTCAATAAAAAGCTAGGTACATCAATCAGCCTTAATGGAGTAATAGGCTATAATGAACGGAGGACTAACAATACATACTTCTATAACGCTACCAATGGCGGGTTGCTTATTCCCGGAGTCTATTCGCTGCAAAACACATTAAGTGCATTGCCTTTGCCCGTAGAAGTAAATCAGAAAGTAGGAGTAAGGAGCGAGTATGCCAGCGTATCATTAGGGTATAAGGATTTCTTGTTCCTGGATGGAACTTATCGTCTGGATTATGCTTCTACCTTACCTCCAAATAATAATAAATATCATTATCCTTCAATTACCGGAGCATTTCTTTTTTCAAATGTTGTTAAAAAGGATTGGATGTCCCTGGGTAAACTTCGCTTAAATTATGCTCAGGTGGGCAATCTTGCAGGCTTTGATCAGCTCTATGATGTTTATCTGGCTAACAGCGCAATGAATGGTGCCAATAATCAACTTGCTCCTTCAAAAAAGAACCCGAACCTGAAAAATGAACGTACCAATAGCATTGAAGCTGGCCTCGAAATGTCATTCTTTAATAGTCGTTTCGGTTTCGACTTAGCCCTTTATAAGACCAATTCACTGGATCAGATCATACCTCTTACTGTCAGTCAGACTACCGGCTTTTCAAATATAATGATTAACGCTGGGGAAATTGTAAATAAAGGGATTGAAGTTATGTTAAACGGCAGTCCGGTTCAAAGAGGATCATTCAGGTGGGATATCAATATAAACTGGTCTAAGAATAAGAACGAAGTAGTGTCCTTATATCCTGGAATTACGAATCTTCGTCTGAATTCAACCAATCTGCAAAATGGCGTTACTGTGAATGCAGAAGTTGGAAAACCATATGGCGAAATCAAGGGTAATGATTATACCTATGATGCAAACGGGAAAATCATCATAGATGCTACTAATGGTAAACCAATTCTTTCTACTTCGGCCGCCATTCCTATCGGGAATTTTACCCCCGATTGGACCGGTGGTATTAATAACTCATTTAGCTATAAAAATTTATCGCTCAGCTTCCTGATTGATATGCAAAAAGGCGGCGATATTTGGTCACTCGATATGTGCTATGGCTTGTATAGCGGATTGTATCCCGAGACTGTTTTTATCAATGATTTGGGTAATCCTGTAAGAGACCCGCTGGTCGGCGATGCAATCGCAGGTTATGGCGCTACCAGCGGCGGGTACATTATTGAAGGAGTAAATGTTAGCGGTGATGGATTAAGCACACCAAATAAAACGCGCGTTGATGGTACTAATGCCGATGCTTTTGGAACCGGTCTTTTACCTAATTCAGCCTTTATATATGATGCTGGCTTTGTTAAATTGAGAGAAGTTGTCTTCACATATAGACTTCCTTCCAAATTGTTAAATAAGACTTTTATCAAAGGAGTATCATTAAGTGCGATAGGTTCGAACCTTTGGATTATTCACAAGAGTTTACCGTATGCCGATCCCGAATCAGGAATGACAGCTGGTAATATTCAAGGTTACACAACAGGATCACTTCCCACCACCCGTGATTTTAGTTTTAGTTTAAAACTTAATTTCTAATCGAAAAAACTATGAAAAAATTATTGATAATTATTTCGGTTTCCCTCGCTTTTACTGCTTGCACTAAATTGGAAGATTTAAATAAAAACGTTAAGGATTTTGCTGAGGTGTCGGGGGAATCGCTATATAATGGAGCGACTCTGCAATTTATTAATCAGTTGTCCAATGAAAATGTAAATTCTAATGTTACATTGATGTGGATGCAACATTTTGCCAATACCACCTATTATGATGAGAGCAGGTACGACATGACAACCCGTGGAATACCAAATACCACTTCGAATACAATGTACAGACTTGTCCTTATGAATTATAAAGAAGCTGCCAGGGTATTGCAAACTCAACCTCTCGCTGGTATTTCGCAGGCTCGCCGTGATAATCAATTGGCTATCGTCGAGATAATGACAGTATTTGCATGGAGTTATGTAGTTGAAAATTTTGGAGATATGCCGTATTCGCAAGCACTCGACTATAATTTTACATCGCCTGTCTACGATGATGGCCTGACAATTTATAAAGACCTTATCAGCCGTTTGAACGCAGCAATGAACAAGCTGACTCTCACCGAAGCTGGTATGCCTTCAGGGTATGATAATATCTTCGGGAGTACAGCAGCAGGAACTTCGAATTGGTATAAGTTTGCGAACACTTTAAAGCTCAGGATGGGCTTAATGCTTTATGATGTTGATGCCGGTTATTCAAAAACCGTTGTAGAAACTGCCGCTCCAAACGTTTTCGCTGAAGGTGATGTTATGACGATGAACTATCTGTCAGCAAGTCCCAACCAAAATCAGCAGTATGTTGATTTTGTGGCAACCGGACGTGATGACTATGTCGTGACTTCGAATTTAATTGATGCCATGCAGCCAACTACTCCTGCTCCTGAACATAGTATTTTAAGTGTTACGGTTACAGATCCCCGTCTTGAATTTTATGCTATCCCTGTTGTTGGCAGTACTCCTCCTGTATATTTGGGTGGAGCACAAGGTCAGGCAAATGGATTTACGTCATTCTCGCACGTTAACCCGATAAACCTGACGGCGAACAGACCATGGATAATCATGGATTATACTGAAGCTGAATTCCTGTTAGCTGAAGCTGTTGAAAGAGGTTTTTCTGTAGGTGGAACTGCTGAAGCACATTATAACAACGCAGTTAAATCATCGATCGTTTACTGGGGCGGAACTACTGCCCAGGCAGATGCATATTTAGCTCAACCTTCAGTAGCATACGCTACAGCCTTCAGCGACTGGAAACAGAAAATCGGTACCCAGGCATGGCTGGCATATTGGCTTCGTGGAAATACCCTGTGGAATTCTTACAGGAGATTGGATTATCCAAGACTATATGCTCCGCCTGACTATAAACAACAAATTAACAAAGTGCCTGTTCGTTTATTTTATCCTGTTAACGAGCAGACCTTAAATGCTGATAATTACGAAGCTGCTTCTCTTAAAATTGGTGGTGATTTTGCGTTAACCAGACTTTTCTTTGATAAAGAGTTATACTAAGGGTAAAGAACTTCATTCGGCCGCCCGGCCGTTCCTGGTTTAGGTTTGTATTTAACTTAAGGGGCTTTTTAGAAAGCCCCTTCCTTATTTACCATACTAACCTTTATATATATCTTTCTTCCTGTTAAAAAAGATTATTGGGATATTTATTGTAACTCATTAAATATTATATCCAACACAATAAATATATTACCTGTAACAATATGACATTTACCTGTCTAATCCTTCAAACAACGCACTGAGAAACCACTTCTTTTGTCAAAGTTATTTTTTAGAATCGCGCCTGAATCAAAATGAATAGACCTATATATGGCATTTGTCGGATTGACCTCAGTGGACGACCACCAATATCCGTAGTTTCCAAATTCAATAAAAGAATTACTGCTAAAGACATCCCGCCAGCCTGCAGGAAGAGCATTAAAGCCACTTTCGTTTGTAGCACCTGTGTTAGGACTGTTCCAATGCAATGATCCTGATTCCTTTAATTTACCTCCTGCGGAGGCATCCCCTCCAAGATAGGAGATAAGTGTAGCCCACTCGGTATCAGATGGAATATGCCAACCTGCAGGACATAGATTTCTTATATCCACAACTGCGTACCATGTATAAAGGCGTCCGTATACCCCCGGGAAGGAGGCAGAAATAGAATCACATGTACTACAGATTTCAGAAGCAGTCATATTACTATTATATGGAATGCCCAGGGCCGATATTTGGTTTTCGTAAATGTTCTTCGCAGGTTGTTTTATAATCCCTGCCTTAACCATTTGATCAAATGACAAGTTTCCTGCTCCAGCGTCAATTAATGGGGCCAGAGAATTTGAAAACTCTTCTATTGCTTCATTAAATAACCATTGGAATACGGCTTCTCCTACAATATTCGCAGTGGCAGGGGTAGTTGTGCCAATTAGATCCCCGTTACGGTACCTGGTAACTTTTAGATTCTCTCTCATCCAAACCTGAGTTCCTATAGCAATTACATTATAGACATTTCCATCGATATCAGTTAAAGTTGGAGGTAGGGTTGTGAAACTGAAGTCGCTTCCATAGGTGGTTCCAATAGAATTTACCGTTTTTATCCTGAAGTGGTAGGTAGTTTCCGGCAATAGCCCTGAAAGCTCAGCGGCTACATTTGTATTTGAATTTCCTGTTATGGGACTTTGTGCGACAGTCATTGTCTGGCCGTAGCCTGTAGTTGTTCCATACTCAAAAGTAACGATAGTTGATAAATAGTTCGGATTAGTTACACCATGCAAGACTGCGGTTATTGATGTTACGTCCGTTGCCGGTTGAGTTGCGGCTGTGGGGACTTGTCCCAGTGTGGTGAAACTAAAATCGCTTCCATAGGTTGTTCCGAGAGAATTTATCGCCTTTATCCTGAAGTGGTAAGTTGTTCCTGGCAATAGTCCTGAAAGCTCAGCGGTTACATTTGTATTTGAATTTCCAGTTATGGGGCTTTGTGCGGCAGGCATAGTCTGGCCGTAGCCTGTGGTTGTCCCATACTCAAAAGTAACGATAGTTGATAAATAATCTGGATTAATCACACCATTTAAGATTGCGGTTGTTGGGGTTATTCCTGATGCTGTTTGAGTAACAGCAGTAGGGACTTGTCCCAGTGTGGTGAAGGACATAACCATTCCGTATCCCGAACCAGCTTCGTTCACTGCATAGGCTCTTACATAGTAAATTGTAGTAACATCAAGGTTTGTCATATTGCTTACAAACGAACCAGCTCCACCACCCTCAATGGTTCTTCTGTCGGCAGTAGTTGGTGTTATTCCCTTACTCCAACAAACACCTCTTTCTACGATCGTACCGGAACCCTCATCTGTGATAGTTCCTCCGCAAGTTGCGGATGTTCCAGTGATATTTGTTACGTCCAAAGTAGTCAGCGTGGGAATTTCTCCTTTTTCTTTTTTGCATGAATGGGTAACAATTAAGGTTATGAGCAAAACCACTCCGACAAGCACCTGCCGATTTTTCATTAGATTGAGTTTTAAGTTGGTTGCGGTTTCTCCCTTGGGTAATCAAAAATAGGTAAGAATATTCCCACTCGTGAATAAAAGACTTTCTCTTAATGAATTAATTCTTACTATCGCTAGATCAACGAAGTATCTGACTAATTTATTGTTTACTGAAAAGTGATTTTTATTAGAACAAAAGCAAAAATCAAATTTTA
>Ga0153915_10001522_pt1 | contig 21270 bp, 13 predicted proteins | sample Opewatmetagenome_2_FD_107003 | JGI IMG/M metagenome (GOLD analysis project Ga0153915, IMG submission 107003) | Freshwater wetland microbial communities from Ohio, USA - Open water 3 Core 3 Depth 3 metaG | ecosystem: Environmental > Aquatic > Freshwater > Wetlands | place: USA: Ohio, Lake Erie...
TAACTCGCGTCTTTCGGAATATAATCTTCCCTGACGGGGGAAAAGATTTCGATGGCGATGGAGTCCTCGAAGATTTGTGCGCCGTGGCGGACGTCGGCGGGGATGCACCACGAATCGCCGGGGTGCGTATCGTGCTGAGTATCTCCAATTTTTAGCAGAATATGGCCTTTTACGAGATAGCCCGTCTGCTCGTAAGGATGGCTGTGTTCAGGCAGGATGTTGTTTTTATCGAGAAGGAATTCGGTCATAAGAGTTCTGCTGCCGTAACAAAGCGTCTTTTGCCTGATACCCTTAATGGGTTTTTTGTAGCCCTCTTTGCTTTGTTTGCCAAAAACAATTGTCATTTGTCTTTACCTTAAAAAGCCATCCAATCGTTTCATCACCCCCCCTTTTTTACCACAAAAGCATTAATGCACTAAGCTTTTTTTACTTTTTACCTTTTTATTTTTGCCTTATAATACCAAGGCAGGTTAATTAACAGGAGACAGATGGTGAAGGTATTACTGATATTACTGTTGTGGTCGATTTTGCTGGTGTTGTGCTGGCCGATAGCGCTGTTAGCGCTTATTTTGTGGCCGATTGTATGGCTTTTGTCGATTCCGTTTCGTATTGTCGGCATCGCCGCAGAGGCGTTTCTTTCGCTGCTCAAGGCCATTCTGTTTTTGCCCGCGAGATTACTCGGCCATCGCTGACAGAATAAGCATACAGCGTTCAGCGGACGGCGTACAGTAAAACAGCGGAACTTGCAAACAATCGATAATGAGAGTAGAATAGCCAATCGTAGCGGTGAGAGTAGCTCAGTTGGATAGAGCATCGGATTGTGGTTCCGAGGGTCGCGGGTTCGAATCCCGTCTTTCACCCTTTCTTGTAGCTTCAAACAGCGTGAAGCTATACATCAAGGCCAATCAATCAACAATGCCCAAACGGGATGAGAACACGCGCGATGCGGAGCACCGCCACGCGGGTTCGACACGGAGCGAAGCGACGAGCCCGTTTCGGAATCCCGCCTGCTCTTCATAGCGCAGCGAAGAAGGGTCTTTCACCCTTTCTCGTTCATCGTATTTCTGAAGCAGGCCCTGCGCTCCGCTACGTGTCGTAGTTCGCATATCGTTGTTTGTTAAACAAACGGCGCATAAAAATGGCCGTGAGTCACAGTACAATCAAAACCCACGGCCTGATTCTTAATTCTAAATTCGCAATTCTAAATTCTTTTTACGCCCTGAGTTTTCGCAGCACAGCCAGCCCGCCAAGACCAAACAGGCACATCGTCCCCGGCTCGGGGGTCTCACTCTGAAATGAAGGCGAGCCGTTGCCAAGGGTGTCGTTTTGGACTTTATCGATATATGCCAAAAGAAACTGTGAACACGTCCTGTCCACATAAGCATAAAAACCAGCAAGCGTCCCGCCTGCCGGGCCGGGGAAATGGTATGGAGTAATCGAATCCAACCAGTCAAACTCGTATGTATCAGGGCTAATTTTGCTATAGTATATAAAATAGCCGACCCCTTCTACATCGCCAAAAGGATAGTCGATTCCGCCACAAAACTGCCGCCACGTCAGGTCAAAAACCCCTGACGGGAAATTGGTCGTTATCATCGAATCCCACGTGGTTGTGTCTAACAATACTCCTGTAATTCCTTGTGCCAGCCATCCATTGGCATCTGCGTATAAGCTCCACTCGTATCCTTCGGACGCTAAAGCCGGTGACAATAAAAAAAGGGGTAATATCATTACCCAGAAATGCTGTCTCAGAAAATTGGCTTTCATCCTGCTCTCTTTCAGAACCTTCGATGTGTAAGTTTCATTGCATAATATCCTGGGCCCAGCAGATTTGTTAACCTGGCCGGCCCGGGGACTTCCACACTGTTATTTTGAACCGCAACCGCACAAATTATTACGCAAGCAGTCCTGCCTTGTCTGCCAATCAAAAAAACGGTCAGGCCAAAATTAAAGTCCTTCCATCCACAACGCCTGAACCAGCGGTGAATTCATCAATGCGACGGCTACCAAAAAACCAATCGACAGCAATATGGGAAACAGTAACCCGTCTTTGCAAAAGGTAAAAAATTTAGACATGATTAATACTCCTTGAAGTTACCTGATAAACTTTCTGTTTACTTGCATCCTGACCATAATAAAACTATCACAAACTGCTTGAATGATACCAATGCTTCAACCAGGGTTTCCCGCCTCACAGGCAAACATACTGGGCCGAACAGGTTCTTCAACCTGGCCGGCCCAGCGACTTTCACACTGCTATTTTAAAGCAGAATCGCACCAAACGATTCTGCATGCAGCCGTGCTGGGTTTGCCAAGTTTATTTGACAAACAAGTCCAAACCCAGCGAAGAAATGGGAGATAAAACTAATTTACCCGCCTCCACTACTTTACCCTGCCTCCGTTACTACTATTACTATCACAAACCATAGGTCTGTGCTTTTGGACTGCTGGATTTGCGAAGAGAGTTCCAAATCCAGCGAAGAAGGGGAGAGAGAATGAGCTTTTATACTAATCGCGGCCAAGCCGCGTTTGTATTTGTGCTGGGCTGCGAAGAGAGTCGAAACCCAGCGAAGAAGGGGAGAGAGAATGAGTTTGTTACCCTTTGCGGCCGATTGGCCGCGTATGGTTGCGAGCTGGATTTGTGAAGAGAGTTCCAAATCCAGCGAAGAAGGGGAGAGAGAATATGTGTAGATTTTGTTTATCTTAATCTCGGCTTACACCGAGTCGATATTCGTGCCGGGCTCGTAAAACCTCGCTTTAGATTTTTAATCTTTTCATGGCTACAAACCCAGCTTGGGGGAGAGAAAACTCCTCGTGAGCATATTAAATCACGACACAGAGGCCGTGGTTGCTCTCAGAAAGACGACGGCATTTAAGGAAGCCGTCGATTATCCTTCTCTCATTAGCTCCTCAACGTTATCAGCAGGGGAAATTGCCTTTATGGCGACGTCACCCTTCAGTCCGAGCAGATTCGCAACCGTGCTTCTAAAGACATCATCGGTTGCATCCTCAGCTATGACCGCGGAGACGCCCAGAGACCTTGCAGCGATTTCCTGACTTTTGCTGCCGGCCCTTACCAGGGCAATCGTCGGGATATAGGGTTTAGCCGCTTTGAAAGTTTTCAGAAACCTTCCATCGGGCATATCATCCAAATCCCATCTGCTGATTACGCTGTTCACCTTTTCATTTTTCAAAGAACGCGCAGCCTCAAAACCTGACTGCATTTTTATCAACCTTACCGGCAGTTCCCTTAGCACTTCACTTCTGCCGTTTAAGCCAACTGTCAAAACTGTCGCTTGAACAAGAACAACCATCTACTTTCCTACTCTGCGGCTTATTCGCCTACGGGTGCTTTTATTTTTTTCTTCGCTAATATATAGAGCGAATGGCGTGCCAGACCGTGCCGCGGCCAAAAAGAATTTTCTAAGTCGCTTATGGCAAAGGAGTTATGTTTGCTGATTTTTAGACAGACATTAAGAGAGCACAAAACCAATGGCGACCATTTCGGTCATAGATATGCGACAATTATTGTTGTAAGTCCTTGTGTCAGGATGGAGATGTATTGATGTGACCACTTTGGCAACCAGTGACCAGAATGGAACATAATCGTTTGAGATTTAAAATTTGAGATTTGAGAGTTGTGATTTGGGGAAAAAACGGTATTCTTTCCGGAATGAACAGTGACATCGCATTAGGCCTTGCATGGTATCTTGTATTCGTATTGTCGTTGAGTTTTCACGAGGCGGCGCACGCGTTTGCCGCGATGAAGCTCGGCGACAAGACCGCGTATTACGGCGGGCAGGTCAGTTTGCATCCGTTTGCACACATGAGGAGAGAACCCGTCGGAATGATTGTGCTGCCGATTATATCGTATTTTTTAAACGGCTGGATGATTGGATGGGCAAGCGCACCTTACGACCAGGCATGGGCAAATCGCCATCCAAAACGCGAGATAATGATGGCGATGGCGGGGCCTGCGGCGAATCTTATTCTTGTTATCGCTGGCTTGGTAATAATCCGGGCGGGCTGTTCAATGGGATACTTTTCTCCGCCGGAGAACATCACATTTTCGCATATAGCCGATGTCGAGAGCACGGGCTGGGCATACAGCGCGGCAGTAATGACGAGCATACTTTTTACACTCAACCTGGTGCTGTTTGTTTTTAACCTGTTACCTATACCGCCACTGGACGGAAGCTGCCTTGTCCCATTGGTTTTAGACAGCGAAAATGCTCACAAATACAAGGCCTTTATCAGCCAGCCATCCATCGCGATTGTCGGCCTGATAATCGCATGGCAGTGTTTTGATTATATATTCGACCCCGTCCATCTCTTCGCGATTAATCTTCTCTACCCCGGCCATCATTATGGCTAACAGCCACAAATTTCCCAGATTACACTGATTTTAAAATCCTTAGTGGTTTGTGTTTTTGCGGCAAAGATGAAAAGGTTGAATGCGCAGTTACTGTTTTGTAGTTTTGTCTGTCTGCGTAGTGCTGATATCGAGCTTATCAATAAGGCGATTCAGCTGGCGACGTTCGATGCCGAGAATTTTAGCGGCGGCGATTCTTCGGCCTTGGGTATATTCGAGGGTCTGCGTAATGACCCTGCGTTTTACATCATCGAGGGTCGGCAACTGGTCTTTGGGATAAGAAGATGAATCGGCTATTATGATTTCGAAAGGCATTACAGCAGCCTGGATTTCGGGGCCGTCGGTGAGAACGTAAGCACGTTCGATGGCGTTGGCAAGCTCGCGGACGTTGCCCGGCCAAGCGTAGTTAACCAGGAGGCGTTTGACGGATTCGCTGAATGTCTTGGCCGGCTCGTTGTAGAAGGCCGACTGGTTTTTGAGGAAGTATTCCGCCAAATCGAGGATGTCTTCTTTGCGATGGCGAAGCGGAGGCACCTCAAGGCGAACAACATCGAGCCGGTAATAAAGGTCCGAGCGGAACGTGCCCTTTCGTACCATGTCCTGCAGGTCTTTGCAGGTCGCACACAAGACGCGAACGTCAACGGGGCAGGATTTGGCAGAACCAAGAGGCGTTACGTGGCGTTCCTGAAGGACGCGCAATAATTTTGCCTGAAGCTCAAGGGGTATTTCGCTTATTTCATCGAGGAAAATCGTGCCGCCGTCGGCTGCCCTGAAGAAACCCAATGTGCTGTCAACGGCGCTTGTGAATGCACCTTTGACATGGCCGAACAACTGGCTTTCAAACAACTGGCCTGTAAGGGTGGTGCAGTCAACGGGAACAAAAACACGGTCTGCACGGTGGCCTGAGGCGTGGATTTGCCTTGCGACCATTTCCTTGCCGACACCGGTTTCGCCGGTAATAATAACCGGACATTCACGAGTAGCAATAGCCCTGATAACTTCCATTACGGAATTGAACGCCGGGGACTTGCCAAGAAAATCATTATGTGTGCGCACATAGAAGGGCTGCGCTTGCGCACAGACCCGCTGTTTGCCGCTTTCATCCTGAAAGCCCAGCACCCTTGCGCCAGGAGTTACCTTGCGCGAATTCTCACTCATCACCTATCGCCCCATCTCCCGTGCAGACATACACATTCCTGCACTTTCGTAAAAAGCACTTTTCTGGTGAGAATACCCGGTGTGATGGTGATGGGCACTCCCCCATTTCTTCTTCAGTGCCTGATTCTACAGGAGTTAAAGCTCCAAGTCAAGCGAATTATAGGACTTTATATTCGATTTTCTACACCCCCAGACCCAAAATGGGCTTGCGGCATTGTCATAAATGTTTAAAGCGTAACCCCGATTCAGAACAAGGAAACGGCGGCCAAATCACTCCTAACTCGTTTATTACAAAGGGGTTATGCCGCAGCCAAGGGCAAAGGAGTTTTGACAATCTCCAAGTGAGGTTTTGGGGGTATTCGGGTTGTACTTAAAAAATACCCCAAAACACGTACGAAAAGGCCGTTAGTCGGCAAAAAACGCCTATTCTCTATTTGCCCAGCAACTCGAAGGGAGAAATATAGTCGCCGAATTTATCGGCAGCCGATTTGAGGCGTTTTCTGGCCTCGGCGAAGGTATCGAAGAGAATTTTCGGGGTATCGGGAACTTTCTCCCTGTAAATTTTTTCGACGCGGTCGAACTTGGTGAGATTTTCGGGAATACGAATTGTGAACTGTCTTTCGTAATCGTCCCTGGTAAACCTGGTTTTGAGGTGCTCTTTGAACAGCCGGGCGAGGTCTTCAAATTGCGGAATGTAGCCGGTGGGGGTTTCGATTGCATCGACATCGCCATTTACGCGAAGCTCCGCCCATAGAATCCAGACGAGCTTGTCGGCCATAGTATTCAAATATTTTCCGTCTTTGCCGCGGAGGAAATAATTGACGGAGAAGATGAGAGGCGGCTTTTTGACGCCTTTGGCAAAGTCAAGATTGATTTGAACGTATTTGCCAAGGGGTATCGAAACGAAATCGAGATTCGACATAAGGTTGAATGTTCTGACGCCCTGCTTGCCGATGGTAGCCGCGGTGGTTTCCGATTCAAGGGCAGCACCTTTAAGGATAATACCCTCGTTCCAGTTAAACGCCTGCTCAACCGGATTCCATGTATCGCTGTCCCTGCCTCCATAAACGATACCGCCAAACGCGACGCCGTGCTTGTCATCGAGGGCGGGGTCGCAATTGTCGAGGTCGGGGATGCTGAGGGTATAGCGAGCGTTTTTGTGAGCGGGCGGAATGGGATTGCCCTGGTCATCGGATTTACCGTTGAACCATTCGCCGGAAAAATTGGTGCCTTCGGGCGGTATTTCGTACCCCATACCGAGCCAGTAGGGTTTTTTATTCGCGTCGAGGAGGACATTGGAGAATATAACCTCGCCCGGCTTTGTGAGGACCTTGTAAATGACAGGGTCGTCTTTTTCGTTGACGTCCTGAATGATGCCAAAGATGCCTTTTTCGACGTTGACGCAGCGCATCCGGCCGTCTTTTTTGCGGAAATAGGCAATATCATCGCCGACGATGGTTTGGCCTGGGAGCATCGAAGTTGAGGTTTTGCCGCAAGCGGAGGGGAAGGCGCCGGTGAAATAGGTAACACGGTTCTTTGGTCCGTGGACGCCCATAACGAACATGTGTTCTGCGAGCCAGCCCTCGCGCGAGGCCTTCTGGATGGCCAGGCGAAGAGCGAGCTTTTTAAGGCCCATAGTGTTGCCGCCATACTGAGTATTGACGGAATAGACCAGTTCCTCCTCGAGGTCGATATAGACGCGGCGGAGCTGATGATTTTTGCTGACGCCGTTTTCAAGCTCGCCTTCGGAATGGAGAAATCTGAAAAAGCCGTGATTTTCGCCGAGTTTTTTGAACTGCTCGTAGCCGGGGCGATAGAGAAGCGATTCGCTGTGTACGACGTAGGGCGAATCGGTAATCTGAAGACAGGGGATTGTGAAATCGGAGTTTGTGGGGCCGAGTGTCCAGAAGCAGATTAGCATTTCCCTGCCTGCCATCGAGTTTTTGAGGATATCGCGTATTTCTTTGGTGCCTGCCTGTTTTTCGACGGATTTGAGCGATTCGCCGAGCGATGAGCCGGCGGGCAGGAGGTATCTTGTGCTGAAGGTATCGCGTCCCTGGTCATTAATGCCGTCGAAATGGCAGGTGTGTCCATTGATATTGAGCGGTATTTCCTCGCCGTTTTTGACGGCAAGGGCGCGGATATGCGCGATATCTTCGGGAGAATCGGTGCAGACATAGACGCTGGCCGGATCGGTCAACTCGATGGCATCCGCGATAAAGTGGTGCATCTTAGGATGGTCAACCGCAACCAGCCGGTCATAATGTTTGCCTTTAACCCTGTTTTTCAAAACGTCTTTTACTTCACCAGTCATAGCGCCTCCTAATGGGGTTTTTCGGCTCCTCTTTCGTCCCTAAGGGACTACGGAGGACAGGTCAAAAAATCGAAGGAGTATAAACCGCCCCCTAAAGGCCGTCAACTGATTTTTGCGAATTTACTTGATTCCGATGAAACATAGTGGTACAATAAGATTCACAGTAGGGTTCTTGTTTTTTTACAGGTCCCACAGAAGAGAGAATCACACCGACAAATCGTTATATTCAGCGAAAGAGAAGGGTAGAGAGATGAAAAGGTTAATTCCTGCAGTATTGGCTATTTCACTAATCATCACTTCGGCAAACGCCGCACAACAGATGGCAATATGGGATTTCGGTAGTAGCTCGGCCAATTATACCGAGTTACCAACCGCTGAAAACGTGGTCGGGACGCCGACATTGGTGGTTTGGGGCGGCGAAATTGACCCTGATGGGAAGAACGGCATAGAGTATGTTGACATTGCCGGTGTTTCCCACATAGCGGGTCAGGCAGCCGCCTGGGAAGACGTCAAGGTTAGCGGAGACGACGCTGAATGGGACGTGACCATCGATACGACCGGCTGGGAGAGCATAAGCGTCAGGTTTGACTACAAGGCGTGGGATTCCACCACAACTTCTTTTGACCTCGATTACCGGCTCAGCGATACAGCCGAATGGGTTTCGATATTAGACAACGATACTATCATCGCAGACAGCGCGTTCCATACTTTTGCCTATTCGCTTGCGAGCATAGACGCGATTGAAAATCAATCTTTTGTCCAGTTCAGATTTAACGACCTTGACGAAAACGGCAACGGCAAATTCGCGTTCGACAACCTTGAGTTTTCCGGGACACAAGTTCCTGAGCCGGCGACGATTACATTGTTCGGACTCGGTATTACGGCGATTATCCGCAGACGCCGGAAATAGACCTGTCCAACGGCTGTTATCGAGGTCAAGTATTACGGATTGGCGTCGCCGGGCGATGCTTCGGCTGCCTGCCAGTTGTTCGGGTCATTTCCATAGGCAGTCGTAATCTTCCTGCTTAATGATTTTCCGCCACCATCGGTCTGGGTAGGCCACAAATCCACGCCTTCCGGGCAATTCGCCGGATGAGAGCCGTCGCTGTAAACCACCCTGTCAACTCGCGTGTAAACCGGCTGACCTGATTCGTCAGTATCGGTCGGCCTGACAAGTTCGAGTGTTTCGCCTGCATTGCTGAGATTGCCGCTATAAGGGCCAAGCACGGTAATGCCGCTCGGCACCGAATATATCGTCCTGAAGTAAGCAGGCATGGTCTTGACCACGAGCAGGTATCCGTTTGCCGGGATAGTCGTCGCAGTCGGGAATGTATAATTTATCCCATTGCTGAATTTCCACGGCACGCCGTTGTCATATAAGCTGACTGTGCTGCTGGTTGTATTTCGCAGCTCGATATATTCGGAGTTTTGCCCGTTGAGGTCGGGCGGATTATACATAATCTCATTGATAACAACGGGGCCGACTTTCGGATAGGCGTTCGCGGCACCGGAGGTATTTGAGCTCATCGCCGTAAAATCATACGTCCCGGCGCTTTTCTGATAGCGACCGAATGCGACGCCGTTTTCTGAAACATCGAAATCTTCTTTTTCGCGATAGCCGGTAATTACAGTGCCATCGCTCGATGTAAGATAGGCCGTCTCACCGTATTCGCTGAAACCGAAAGAGCTGATTTTGCCCGTGTCCGAACTTGCCGGACCAAAATTGGCGTCGGATGACAGTACTAAATATGCATCCGGAGCAAGAATGGTACCCGCCTTAATCCGGTACTTGGTCAGATTGTCCGCATTGTCGCTTAGATACCAGTTGCCGATATCTATCGAAGCGATTGTAGTATTCTTCAGCTCAATCCAGTCGCCGGGAGAAACATCAGAATGTGCCAATATCTCGTTTATGGCGATCGAATGTTCTCTCAAAAGTGCGGAGTCATCCGCACCGGGTGTTCCGTCCGCGTACTTGCTTGCCGCCCAGCTTTCCTGTTTGTTCCAGTTATTAGCATCGGTATTGGCGTCGAAGATATTGAGCGAGAAGCCCTCGCCGTCGGTGGAGCCCTGCCAACTATCAACGTAATTGAAATCAAGAATGGTCCTGCCGATTGCATCTTCGAGGCGAATATGCTCGCCTGCGTTGGAAAGATTGCCCGTGTATTGGCCCGCGATGTTTTTGCCAGAGCCGTATTTGGCGTTAAAGGCGTTTATATCCCCAACAACAAGGACATGGTCTCCCGCCACGAGTGTCATATTCGGAAACGTAAAGTGAACACCTTCGGTGAACTTCACAAGATTCAGGTTGAGCGTCGTTGTCCCGATATTTTTCAGCTCGATAAATTCCTGACAGGGGTCGCCCGGCTCTGTCGGGTGATACATAAGCTCGGTGATTCTGAGCTTGTCTTTTACCGCTCCGACCGCAAAGTTTGTCTCCGTAAGCGCGCTCCACTTTGAGGAACTGCTGTAATACGCCCTTGCCTTGAGGGTCAGGGAATTGTTAATCGTAACTGTCCCGCCACTGGCAATAATTGTGCCATAACCGTTTGGCTCTTGCCCGTCGGTTGTATAGTAAATGGTCGCCCCGCTGGCGGTAATAGTAACCGTGCTGCCCGCGGCGATTTCGCCGCCGAACTGGCTGAACGTCGGTGCTGCAACCGTCGGATAGAAACCCCAGCCGAGATATCTGCTTGTCATCATATGATTGGTGCGATTCGGGAAGTAGGCGTCGGTATGGCTTGGATTTATCATCCTGTCTCGCTCGTTGTCCCAGTAAGCAGGAGTATAAAGCGTGTAGGCGGTTTTGCCCAATGTATCACGCAGGAAATCACCCCATCGGGCAGATTCGGCAATTATGGCGTTTTCAATAATCTCTGCTCGCTTCTCCCATCTTATGGTATTCGCCTGCTGTGTCAGTGCGCCGCCATTTAACAAGTGCTTATTAATGCGGTCGGCCAAAAGACGACCGTAAACGGAATTTTTGTGTACCCGGTTGTGCATAAAACAGGGAGGACCTTCGGTGTAGCCGGAGAACGGATAGCTCTGGCCGGTATAGGGTGAATCAATCGCGCTTTCGGAATCCCAGGAGTAGAATTTCCACTTTTCTATCGGCGGGCCATTGATATCGAGGGGATTTCGCTCGCTGCCGGCATACCAGTTTTTGGAACTCCAGTCCCAGCTCGCGACAAATGTATTGTAAATAATATAGTCGGCCATCTGTGCGGTATCGACGTGCTGCTCGAATTCGGCGTATTTTTCCGCCGTCATTGGACTGTCATAAGTAAATCCGTTGAACAAGCTGTACATATAGTTCCAGCCGTCGAGCAAACCATCTTTGACTATGACGGTAGCGACGCTGTTTTCGTAAACACCCTCAATTGAGTCACAGTTGTCCCAGTCGGTGTTTAAATGCTCCCCAAGAAACGCGCCATCCGGCCGTTCGCTGGCCTGATACAAACCCCAGTACACACCGTTGATATATACGTGAACATTTCTCGAATATGGAGAGGTCCACCCCATATCCCGCAGTGAATCCTGGGCAAACATATCTCTCTGATAGCTCGCCATAGGCACAGCCGACTGATGGGTCCAGTCCTGCCAGCTATAGTGATAATCCGAACGCAGAGAGATGTTGTTAAGTTTCGTTGCGCCGATGCCCTGATAAATCGCCGGAAATTCGAGTTGCGACGGGCCATACTGGCTCTTGAAAAATATGCGCAACGAATGCTTGGAAGTATATGTAGGCCCCTGGCTCTGATTGCCGACCATATGGATACAGGCGTTGGCCTGGATATCGTCACCTGTGCAGGGGTCGAAATATTCCATGGAAACAGGGTTTTCTATTTCTTCCCATGCATTGACATATACACCAATGGCAGGGTCAAAGAGATACTTCATATCGGTCACCAGCGAAATAGTCGGAATCGAGGTCATTGCGGTTAAAAATTTGCCACTCCAGTTAACGTCATTGAGGATACAAGGATCCATTTCATAATCGGCATAACCGCTTGCCCAGGTGACAGGGAATCCCTTCGAGTAGGCATAGCTGTTATTCTGATTCCTTATGTCGTTGAGGAATATGTAGGTGGCGGTTTTGACCGTGCTTGATTTGTAGCCGGACCTGAAAGCGGCTGTCCGCAGGCAGGTCGTGCCTGTAATCGGAATTCTGACATTCGGATTATATACAAGGCCAACTGTGTCGGTCGGAGTATTGCCGTCAAGGGTATATTTTATGGTTGCGTTTGCGTCATCGCAGAACAGTTCTACGACAAAATTGCTGTCGTAGAAGCCGTGGGAATGGCTAATATCGACGTCGCTGATGAAACCCAGATAGCCGGCGTTGTTTTGCGCACCGGGCGTTGGGACACCCATAAACCGCCAGTCGTGAGGCCCATCCGGGTAACGGCCGTATGAGATGTTAGCCGTCTGAGACCCGAATGTTATCCAATCGATGAGGTTTTCATTTGCGTCAGATAGTAATATATCTTCGCCGTCGGCTGAAAGTTTGAAGTTTGTGTGGAGAGGGCCTTCTGAGGATTCATCGTCCGCCCAGATTACGACAAAGCCGTAAGCCGGCACCGTTGTCTGTGATGGGGAGCCCGAAGGGAATTGCCACTTTGTCGGGTTATCCGTCTTATCAGACAGATACATCCCGGCAAGGTCAACGGGGATATCGCTGAAGTTATAGATTTCAATCCAGTCATCGTAGTCGCCGGCGGTGTCGTTGAAGCCGCTGTCGCTGTTGTTGGAGGCCATAAACTCGTTAATGACTAATGGGACACCCTGGGCAAGCCAAGAGTCGGCCAGATAGTCGAAATCGGCAAGGTCAACCCCGTTTAATCCGTCAAAATCCGCGCAACCTGCATCACCTTGGCAATCGCCGTCGCTGAGCCACTGCTGGGCTAATATAGCCACATCCTTAAAATTGACCCGACAGTCGCCGTTAAGGTCAACGGAAGGACACACCTCGGCATACGCGAATCCGGCTGATATACAGATTATGGCTGAAAGGAAAAAACAAAAACGCCCACGATTTGCTGCCATTTTCATCGACCCTTAATTTGTGCTCTCCATATCGAATGTGGTTATTCATTATAACAACTTCACACCCATAAAGCAATGCCACAAACCATCCAGCTTTTGTAAAAGCCGACTGCACCGATGCGAATATATTGTTTTTGTCCCGCCTATGGCGGGTAAAATTTCGTATATAGATTTCGTGTATCCGGGATCCAACGTTCGCTGTGGCCTCCGCTGCGTTATGAGAGCCGGATTTAATCGTCAGCGGTAGCGATAGAGCTTGATACGCTGGATGTCGTAACCATCAGGGGAAAGGCGGAGGTGCCTTCCCTGATGATCTTCGTCGCCATTCAGATAAAGGTCCGTGACCCAGCGGCCTTTGACGAAATGTCCCCGCTGAATTGAGGCGATTCCCGCAATGGGGTCGCCCGCAGAGTTCGGCTCGAAGGTAATCACCTGGCTTTTACCGGCGATTATATATTCATCCGGCCCGACGGAGATGATAATACTGCCCGCCAGCATTCCGGGTGTAACGGGCTTACCCCAACCGGCGTCTAATTTTACATTCAGCTTATAGTCGCCGAGCCGAATCTGCTTAGTCGGATTATTAGAATCAACCAAGACGCCGGTGATAGTCCCTTTGCCCTGGTTTTCGAGAATCAAGGGCGCCAACTGCGAAAGAACATCGTATGCACGGGCAAGCTCAGAATCGGGTTTAACGAAGGATTCTATGGCAAACGGCGAGAAGCCCATGGCGTTATGCCAGCCAATGGCATAAAAAGCGTTTGCAGGATTTTCGGAACCCCTGCCGACTTCGGGGATAAAAACCGGATTACCGGCACGGTCGAACTTTCCAATCCACTCGACAAAATTCGGGAAATAGATATCGGGGGCGAGAAAATCAATATGCGGGGCTCCTGCCCGCCATATATCCATTAAATGAGGCAACGGGCCTGCGCTTGGATACTGGCCGGGCTTATAACCCGGACGGATGAGAGCGGCATTGACAAACATAGGCAGTGGATATTCGGCCTTACCCGCCGCGGCAACGTGATCGATATAGCCGGCGTAGAACCAAGCCATAAAAATCTCCTCGGTATTTACCCCCTCGCCGAAAATTTCTGTCCAGGTCCCGGAGGTTTTGAAACCATTCGCTTTCCATGTGTCGTTGAATTCCGGTATTAGCGAATCCTTATGTTTCTGGAGGTAATCAATAAGCTCCCGCGGCACGGGCTTATCAAAAAACTGCTCATTGGCTAAAGCGCAATGGTCTCTGGCATCGGGTATCATACCGACCTCGTTTTCCACCTGAACCATAATCACCGTTCGCCTGTCACCATCAACCTTACGAATATGCCGCATAAGAGCGACGAACGCGCGCGTGTCGGCATCACGGTTTGATTCGCTGAATGGCGACAGGATTTCAAGCCCTTTGCCGGCCGCATCCTGAGCACGCGGGAAACGCTTATAGTCTGCTTTGACCCAATATGGGGCGTAGCAGGCCATACTGTTTTTCCAGCTCGCAAACCACAGCAAAACGAGGCGCAAATTCTGACGGCGGGCATCTTTGATAAGGTCATCGACCAACGTAAAATCAAATTTACCTTCCTGCGGCTCAATCAAATCCCAATAAACGGGCATAAGCACGGTATTAAGATTGCATTCGGCAAGGCGGGGCCATATGGGCTTCATATTATCGACGCTCGACGCAGCGGAATTACCCAATTCGCCCGCAAGCATCAAAAAGGGGGTGCCATCCACAACCAACTGCGTCGCGTCGCCCTGCTTTTGAAGATGCGGCATGAGGTTTTGCTGTCCTGCTGCGATTGGGCCGAGGACAAAAATCAATACGAGACCGGTCATTACGATATCCGGACTTAAAGAACGTATCTTTATCATATCTATTCTCTCTTATTTTCAGATTAATTCGGATTTAGCCAGAACAACTTATAGCATTTCGGAACAGAAAAAACAATAGTTGAGGGCTGCACGCATAACCGCGGAAGACCGTTGTAATTGTCTGCGCATCGTGGTAGCATCAGTACCATCGTGGTATTCACAATAAGCGATACTGATATGTACGGAGAATTAGGCAATGAGAATGAAGAATTTAGAATCGAGACCTGAGAATTCAAAATCATATCTCCTGATTTGTAATTCCAAATTTTTGATTTTTGTCTTTGCACTTTGCGTTTGCAGCATCTGCCAAGCCGCGGGTTTAGGAGGTATGGAAAAATCGGTGGTGATGATTCGAGGCGCGGGGCAGGAATTCGATTTTGTAACACCCTGGAAGCCGAAGGCGATGGCACAGGGAGTGGGGTCGGGGTTTATCATTGAGGATAATAAAATACTGACCAACGCGCACAACGTGAGCAACAACAAATACATTGAGCTTCAAAAAGAAGGCGTGGCGAAACGGTATCTCGCGAAGGTGGCGTTCATCGGGCACGACTGCGATTTGGCGTTATTGGCGGTTGAAGACAAGAGCTTTTTTGACGACACAAAATCGCTTGAGCTGGCGGAACTGCCGGGCGTAAACACGGCGGTCGAGACATACGGATTCCCGATGGGAGGCCGGCGCATATCCGTAACAAAGGGCATCGTATCGCGGATACAGGTGGACACATATTCGCACACTGGGGCGGATTCGCATCTTGTGATTCAGACGGACGCGGCGATAAACCCGGGCAACTCGGGCGGACCTGTTATACAGGACGGCAAGGTTGTGGGCGTGGCGTTCCAGGGGTTGAGACAGGCGGATAACATCGGGTATATGATTCCGACGACGGTGATAAGGCATTTTTTAGCTGACATTAATGACGGTAAATACGACGGGTTCGGGTCGTTAGGCGTGATGCTGTACCCAGGCCTGCATAATCCGGGGTACAAGGATTATTTAAATGTGCCGGCAGACCAGCAGGGAATAGTCGTGATTGAAACGACAATGCACAGCTCGGTCGAACCGATTTTGAAGCGGGGAGATGTGCTGACGCAGATAGACCAGTACGCAATCGATAACGACGGCAGAGTGGAAATATACGGGCTGAAACTCGATATGTCCGAGGTGGTGGAGACAAAACAGATAGGGCAAACGGTTGAACTCGCCTATTACCGCGACGGCAAACCTATGAAAACGACGGCGACGGTTGCGCTGAACAGACCTGTTTTGGAATTCGCAAGGCAATACGATATCGAGCCGGAATACGTTTGTTTCGCGGGGCTCGTTTTTGTGCCTGTTACACGCAATTATCTCGAAACATGGGGAGCTGAATGGATTAAAGATGTGCCGTTTTATCTGCGGTACCTGTTCTATAATTCGATGCAGCTAAACGAAGACAGGGCAAGGAAGGAATACGTGGTGCTTTCGGAGATAATGCCCGACGAAATAAACGCCTACGCGGGCGGATTCAAAAGCCAGGTGGTCGCGAGCATAAACGGAACGACAATCGAGGGGCTTGAGGACGTGTGGAAGGTATTTGAAAAGCCGCCTGAGGGTTTTTATACGATTATGTTTATGGGGATGGACAGGCCATTGATACTCGACGCAAAAGAGGCACACACACAACAGGCAAAGATACTCACAAAATATGATATACCCTTCGGCTTCGCTCAGGGCAGGCCGCAACAGACCCGTTTGCCTTCGACAGGTTCGAACCAGAAGGAGGTGCAGCAATGAAAATGAATTTGGAACTTAGAATTATGAATGAAGAATTTAGAATCAAGAGAAGTATTTCCATAATTTCGTTTCTACATTCTAAATTCTCAATTCTAATTTGTGTCTTTGCGTCTTTGTGGCCGGCGGGAACATCGGCAATGGCCGGAGAAAATCAGACGCGCGAAGAAATGAAGGGGTCAATTGTATATCTGGAAATTTCATCGTACGGGTATGACCAGATACGGCCGTGGAAGAATACCGATATCCAGCAAAAAAGCGGTGTTGGCTGCGCAACTGGAGCATACCAGGTAATAACACCTGCGTGGAACCTGACAGACGCGAAACTAATCAAGGCGAAGGTGTCAGGGCAGAACGAATACGTACCGGCGAAAATAAAGACAATCGATTACGAGATTGACCTTGCGCTGCTTGAGCTTGACGCCGGCACGATGAAAAAGCCGCTGAAGCCGATAAGGTTCGAGGACAAGTTTCAGCGCGGAGCAAAACTGAATTATTACTGGCTCAACGCCAACGCCGAGATGACCACGGGACAGGGATATATGGACCGTGCGGAGATGGCGCGTTCGACGGTTTCATACGCGTATTTTTTGAATTTGATAGTTACGAACACATCACAGGAAACGTCAACCGGACAGGTTTATTGCGACGGCTCGACGCCGGTTGGAATTTCCTGCTGGAGCAAAAGCTCCACAGAAACGGGGCTTATACCCGCGGCGATAATCAATAACTTCCTTGCCAGAGCGAAGGACGGCAACTATCCCGGTGTGCCGGCGGTCGGTTTCGCGGCTGAAGCATTGCTCGACCCGGCAATGCGGACATATCTCAAAATGCCGGCGACAATGAAAAACGGCGTGCAGGTTACAAGCGTATACACAATCGGGACAGGCAATGAATCATTAAAAGCAGGCGACGTGATTCTTGCTATCGACGGCAAAGAGCTTGACGCATACGGTAAATTCCTTTACCCGGCATACGACCGCATCCTGTTCCACCATTTAATCACCAGTCACAAAATCGGGGACGATATTGTTTTTGATATATGGCGCGACGGGGGCAAACAGCAATTGCACGTGCAGGCGATAAATTTCGACGTGGGCCAGATGCTTGTCCCCTACTATGAATACGGGAGTCAGCCGGAATATGTGGTTACGGGCGGATTCGTGTTTCAGAAACTGACCCGGTCGTATTTAACCAACTGGGGCAAGGACTGGGACGGCAAGGTTACGCCGCACCTGCTTTATTACCTGCGTGATATGGCGTTTAAGCCGACTGCCCAGCGCAGGGAGATTGTCATACTCAGCTATTGTTTACCCGCCCAGATAAATCTCGGCTATACCGACCTGTCGCAGCTTGTTGTCAGCAAGTTCAACGGCATGCCCATCAGCCGAATAAGCGATATTGTAAAGGCGCAGAAGCTGAACCCGGGCGCAAAATATGACGTTGTTGAATTCGAGTTGGATAATCCGACGGTGGTTATCCCCCGCCAGCAGCTGCCGCAGGCGGACGCGACGCTTGCGACAAGCTACGGGATTCGCAAACTCGTAAACATTAACCCGTAAGAAACCCGGTTAAAGCAAGAAAGAGATTGAAAATTACCCGGCTGACGAGTAATTTATTGGCATTTCAAGGCCCTATTTTGTGACTGAATTATGAAAGTATTGCTAAGCTGGCTTAAAGATTACGTTGATATCGAACTGGCGGCGCAGGAGGTGGCGGAGATTCTAAGCAACCGCGGATTCCCCTACGAGGGTATCGAGCAGCTCGATAATGACGCGGTAATCGATGTTGAGGTAACGAGCAACCGGGGCGACTGCCTTGGGTATATCGGCGTCGCACGCGAGCTTGCTACGGCGACGGGCAAGGAGCTGAAACTGCCGAAGGTCGAACTGACGGAATCATCGAAGCCGGCGTCGGAGTTCGCGAGCGTTGAGATTCGTGAGCCCCATTTGTGCCAGCGCTATACGGCGAGAATTATCGAAGGAGTCAAGGTTGGGCCGACGCCCGACTGGATGAGAACTCGGCTCGAGGCAATCGGGATGCGGAGCGTCAATAACGTAGTTGACGCGACGAACTACGCGATGATGGAGACGGGCCAGCCGCCGCACGCGTTTGATTACAAGAGATTATTCGGCGGGAAAATAATCGTCAGAAAAGCAAACGCCGGCGAACAAATCATCAGTATCGACGGCTCGAAATGCGAATTGACGACCGATATGCTCGTAATCGCCGACGCAACATATCCCGTCGCGGTGGCGGGCGTTATGGGAGGATTAGATACGGAAGTAAACGACGCGACGACGACGGTACTGCTTGAAGACGCGTTTTTCTCGCCGTTGAGCGTGAGGACAACTTCTCGCAATTTGTCGCTGCCTTCGGAGGCGGCGTTTCGATTTTGCAGAATCGTGGATATCGAGAATATCGACTGGGCATCGAAGCGAACCGCTCAACTGATGATACAGGTGTCGGGCGGCAAGGCGGCTAAAGGGGTGGTTGACGCGTATCCGACAAAGCCAAAGCCAAAACAGGCGACGCTGCGGCTGTCGCGTTTGAAAAAACTGCTTGGCATCGACGTGCCCCAAAACACTGTAACACAAATCCTCACGAGATTAGGATTTCAACCGAAGCAAAACGGCGAACAGATAACCTGCTCGGTGCCGTCTTGGCGGAGCGATGTTTACCGCGAGGCGGATTTGATTGAAGAGGTCGCCCGCGTATATGGTTACGACAAGATACCGACGGAAAACGCGATAACGATTGAGGTGTCGCCGACGGATACCCGCAAGAAGACAATCGACGCGATAGGGACATATCTTACGGGGTGCGGGTTTTACGAAACGGTAACAATCAGTTTCATCGACAAGCGGGATGCGGAGCTGTTCGCTCAAAATGACGACAAACGGCATCTATCGGTCAAAGACGTTACGAGAACAGGGACGAATCTTCTCAGGCAAAGTGTTTTGCCTTCGCTGTTTGGCGTGATAAAGACAAATCACAACGTAGGCAACACCCCCTGCCGGCTCTTTGAAATAGCCGACACATATATACCGGCGGAAGCGGGAAAATTACCTGTTGAAAAGACACGCCTGACGATTACCTGCGACAGCGATTTCAGGGACATCAAAGGCGTTGTCGATGGACTTCTGAAAATCATAGCCGGGGATTCGACAGTCAAATTTGAACCCTGCGAAATAAACTGGGCGCAGGCGTGCGTAAAAGTTATCGTCAACAACAAACAAGTCGGCTTAGTTGGTATGGCGTCACAGCAAGTCCTTGATAGATTCGATTTCAAGCACACAACGATTTGCGGAGCGGAATTAGACCTCGAACAATTACTTGCACTTCGTGCCAGCTCAATAAAGGTTAAGCAATTGCCCAAATTCCCCGCCATAAAACGAGACCTGTCGCTGATTTTGAATGAAGATGTCGTTTGGGCGGATATCGAATCAGCCGTTCATAAAAAGGCCCCTGCTGAATTAGAGGAATTGCAGTTTGTAGATATATTCCGCGGCAAGAGCATCCCGCAAGGCAAAAAGAGCGTAACGCTTTCGTTATGGTTCCGCGACGCAGACGGCACACTGACTCACGAGGCAGTTGACCGTTTCCAGGCCGATATTCTGAAGTCGCTGACTGAATCCATCGGCGCAGAATTAAGAACAGCATAATTTCAAATCAGGCAGGCATCGCTCAACATCTGCATCTCAAAGGGGTTAGAGTCGGGCAAAAATTCCCTTGGAGAAAATTGTAGGTTAACGCCGAATAGGCGCAATAGACCGGAAGATAGAAGACGGAAGTCAGAAGACAGAAAACATACAAAAACCGTCGTCCGTTATCTGTCCTCCGGCAGTTAGAAGGTCCGAAAAAAAGCGGACACGACAGGGCGATTTTGCTTGCTTTTTTCTTTCAAAATTAGTATAAATAATATCAGCAGGGCTCCCCCCTGCGGTGTTAGTATAGAAAGCCATATTTGAAAAAACCGATACCCTTTAGTATTGGGAAATCAGGCCTTGAGGCCCGAAAACGCCTATAACATTTGGACTTATCGGACCCAAGCAACGATTTTCCACTTGGATTGAATGGGTTTTTCAATTCGCTTTCTTACGGCATCTGCGGAGGAAGGCACTGCTAAATAGGAAAGGCCTGTAAGGACAGGCCTTTTTCCATTTCCCATAAAACCAGCCGCAATACCAATCAAAAGCATATAAGCTGGCATAGCTTTTCGAGGGTTTTTGGTGTTAAGCCAAGTCGCTATTTTGACGATTTATACGCAGGGTGAAACCGTATGTATTTGTGTCCTTTAGTGCTTGAAATAAGAAGGGTTACATCGCTGAGAAGAGGTGAAAATGCTTAAGATTCGCAACTATACCGTTCTGCCGGCCCTGCCGGAAGTTTTGAATGACCTTCAGGCGCTTGCCGTCAACCTGTTCTGGTCGTGGAATCCCGAATTGATTGATTTGTTTTCGCGGATTGACCCTGTGTTATGGACAAGCTGCGGGCACAATCCGGTCAAGCTTCTGGGCAACGTCTCCCAGGAACGGCTGAACGCACTGGCGGAAAACCAGGGATTCCTCGCTGAATTGAAAAAAGCGTCCGAAAAACTTCAATCATATCTCGATGGACCGACGTGGTTTCAAACCGTTTGTCCCAAATCAACCAAAATGACGCTTGCCTATTTCAGCGCGGAGTTCGGGATTCACGAATGTCTGCCTATTTACGCGGGCGGCCTGGGCA
>Ga0153915_10001523_pt1 | contig 21264 bp, 20 predicted proteins | sample Opewatmetagenome_2_FD_107003 | JGI IMG/M metagenome (GOLD analysis project Ga0153915, IMG submission 107003) | Freshwater wetland microbial communities from Ohio, USA - Open water 3 Core 3 Depth 3 metaG | ecosystem: Environmental > Aquatic > Freshwater > Wetlands | place: USA: Ohio, Lake Erie...
AAAGATGAGAACAAAGAAACGGGTTATCACGATCTGCAGTTCGTTCCATTTAATTACGAAGGGAAACAATATCCTCCGAATGAAATAATTTACTACGCTGACACATTAAGCGGAAAACCGGTAAGGAATCCTCTTCGTGCAGGTGACGGAAGGGATGCATTCAGACCGGGATATAAAACTGTTTTTTCACCTTATTCGAATCCCGATTCTCAGGATAAAAACAGGACACCAACCGGCTTTGCGTTTGAGATAACAGATGTGAAGAATGGAATTTATTATCTGAATATTTATTATCACACATATCCACATAAGGTAAGATAAAAGATAAAAGGAAAAAGTAAAAAGTTGGGATGAATACAATTGGGTCTATGAACTCACCGGCAGGCAGCCAAGGGCAAAGGTTACGCAATTCAAACAGCTTGTGTGATATCAGAACCCACCCCTCGCGCCTCCCGGGAGGGGACAATAATTTTATTGGAGGTGTTGTCGGAAGTATTGAAGATATAAAAACAGATTGATTGAAATTCTATCGGACCGTAGCAAACCAACCTCCCACTCATCTGGGATGTCACAGTCTTACACCTTTGATTATGTTTTGTACAGTGACAGCATACCTAAAATGAAAGATATAAAGATAACCGTCAATACTGCCGGGTAAAAAGGGAAAAAGATTAAAGTCCTTACATTCATTCTTTTATCTTACTTTACATAACTAATTCTGTATATCATTCCTCCATAATCATCGCTGACCAAAAGTGAACCATCCGGCATCTGTTCCACATCAACAGGTCTGCCAGAGACCGATTCCCCCTGGAGCCAGCCAGTTGCAAAAGGAGTATAGCTAACGGGTTTATTTCCATCAAGTTTAACAAATGTTATCCGGTAACCGATTTTTTTGCTTCTGTTCCAGGAACCATGTTCGGCAATAAAAATTGAATTTCTGTATTCTTCAGGAAACATCTTTCCGGTGTAAAATTCCATTCCGAGCGAAGCTACATGGGGACCGAGTTCCTGAACAGGTTTTGTGAATTTCGAAAGATCGACTCCCTTCCCGTAGTCAGGATCCCTTATATCTTTTCCGAGCAAATATGGAAAACCAAAATTCATTCCTTTTTCGGGTGCCCGGTTTAATTCATCGGGAGGTATATTATCTCCCAATAAATCTCTTCCGTTATCCGTAAACCAGAGGGCTTTATCAATCGGGGACCAGTCGAAGCCCACCGAATTTCTTACGCCGCTTGTAAATATTTCCAGATCACTACCGTCTGCATTCATCCTCATAATTGTACCAAAACGTTTATCCTTTTGTATACAGACATTGCAAGGCATACCGACGGGGACATACAATTTTCCATCAGGACCAAACTTGATAAACTTCCAGCCATGCTCTCTCGCAGATGGGAATCCGTCATTCACTACTACCGGTGAAGACGGATGATTCAGATGATTTTCTATATCCGGAAATTTAATTACACGGCTAACTTCAGCGACATAAAGATCCCCATTTTTTAAAGCCACCCCATTCGGCATATCAAGACCGCTGGCAATCGTAATTACTTTATCAGCTTTATAATCTTTATTAGTATCAAGAACGGCATAAACTTTCCCCTCACCTCTTGTACCGACAAACAAAACTCCGGATTTACTCAATACCATAGAACGGGCGTCAGGAACTTTGTCAGCGTAAACACTAATCCTGAAACCAGCAGGTAATTTTATCTCCCCCGGATTTCCGGAAAACGGTTCGATTTTTGAATTACAAAACAGAGAAGCCAGAAATAGTGGGATAATAATCAAATTGGATAAAAATCTATGCGTATATCTCATCGTAACCTCCTTATCTTAATCAAAAAGAATCAGGCGGCGGCATTACAATCCAGAGAATGATATAAACAAGAATTCCGGGAAATGCCGCACTCAGCACAGACAGCAGAACATACCCAACTCTCACAATGGTTGGATCCCAGCCGAGCCATTCTGCTATTCCTGCACAAACTCCGCCAATCATTTTATCGTTTGATCTTTTTAAAGATCTGTAATTTTTTGTGTTCATTTATTTCTTTACCCACTCCTTAAGGAATGACTGATAATGTACCGGTTCAAATTCAATATACTGATATTCAGCAACCCTCTCTTTCTGGTAAGGATCTTCAATGAAAAACTTTTTTATCTCTTCGATAGTTTTTCCCCTGGCGGCAATTATTCCTCCGGTTTGCGAAGTCTGGGGACCCGAAAAAAGAGCCACTCCATTTTTATAAGCTTTATCCAGAAACTCTCTGTGCCGGGGACGAATTACTTTAATCCTTTGGATATCTTCAAGGTAATGTATGATAATTATAAAATGTTTCATCTGATTTTAAGATTAAAATTCTGATTATTGTTTTTTTGAGTACGAGGGAACATAAAAAATCTTTTATTCATCGCAAAACCGGAAGATATTATATGTGTAATCAGATAATAGTACACTATGATTAAATTGAACTGATCCTTTAGCGAGAAGGCCGAGGAGAGATCTATTTTCGGATATTGATAAATTAATAGAGATAATTTTAAAACAAAATTAACCCTGAATCTATTACATTCCTTTTTTAATCGACTTCTTCCCAAACTCAGGATCTATCTTCAGGAAAGCAGTAATAATAAAGGCAGGAATAGTAGCCAGTGTAACCCAGATAAAAAAGTATTTGTATCCCAGCATCGATTGAATCCATCCGCTAATGATTCCTGGAATCATCATTCCCAAAGCCATTAAACCGGTTGCTATTGCATAATGAGCAGTCTTATATTTCCCCTCAGAAATATAGATAAGTACAAGGAGAAATGCCGTAAATCCGAAGCCATAACCAAACTGTTCAATCGCAATCATAATATTAATAATCAGAAAGTTGCTTGTCTGAGTGAATGAAAGATAAACGAAGACGAGATCAGGTAAATGAATAGCAATGAGCATCCACCATATCCAATATTTTAACCCATTTCTTGCTGCAAGGAAGCCGCCCAGAATCCCGCCGAGAATTAAAGCGATGACTCCGATTGTCCCATAAATAAATCCAACGCTTTCTGTTGAAAGTGCCAGTCCGCCGGCTTCTTTTGAATCAAGCAGAAACGGAGCCGCAAGTTTTACAAGCTGACCCTCAGCGAATCTGTAGAACAAAATAAAGAGCAAAATTACCAGTATCTGGTCTTTCTTAAAGAATACAATAAAAGTCTTTATGAACTCAGACCAGACTGTATTTGCATCCAAAGAAGCTGAGGCGCTGTCGCTTGCCGGGTAAGGGAGCAAAAAATTATGGTAAAGAAATAGTAAAAAGAATACTATACCAACTGCTGCAAAGGAAATCATCCAAGCCAAAGGAATATCTTTGAGGCTGCTTTCAAGATGTCCGGCAAAAATTACCAGTAACCCCTGTGCGAATATCATTGCTAATCTGTAAAATGTACTTCGGAAACCAACGAACCAAACCTGATCATGTTTGTTCAGCCCATGCAAATAAAATCCATCCGCCGCTATATCATGAGTAGCGGAACTAAAAGCAATCAGCCAGAAGATTGTAAGGGTGAAGATAAAAAAATTCGGAAGTGCAGTAGAAAAAGCCAATCCCCCTAACCCAAGAGAAATGATCAGCTGCATCGAAGTTATCCAGAAACGTTTGGTCTTTAATATATCAATGAACGGGCTCCACAGAGGTTTTATTACCCAGGGAAGATAAAGGAGGCTTGTGTACACTGCGATATCAGTATTTGAAATCCCGAACCTTTTGTACATAATCACGGAGACAGTCATCACCATTACATAAGGCAGCCCTTCGGCAAAGTACAAAGAAGGAACCCATATCCAGCCATTCCGGTATTCAGGTTTACTTTTGTGCATAGGGGATTTTTATCGAAAGGATTTATTAGTTGATAAGATTTGCTTTGCCATTATTACAGCACCCATCTCCGGCGGGAATTTTTTTTCACAGAGTTTAACATCTTTTATCCGTTTTATTTTCTTTAGTAATAGCTGAGAATAGAAATTATCATTTTCAATAAGGGAACCGATAAGTACTAACTTTAAAGGTGATAGTCTCAGCTTATTTTTTATGACAAGAATATGATTTATTAATTCATCTGATTCTCTCTCAAGAATACTGACTGCTTCAGCCAGTCCTTCACCGGCAGATTTTATTGTAAACATTGCGATCGACGAAACATCAAACCCGGAATTATGAACAAGGCTGATCAAATCATCTTCATTATTGATATGAAAAATAGTACTGAATTTTTTAAGAATTTCACCTTCAGCTTCACGGCCATCGATCATTCTGGAAATCAGATTTAACGTCCTGATACCTATGGAATAGCCCCCTCCTTCATCACCTATTAGTCTTCCAAACCCTCCTGCACGATGAAATTCGCCAGAGTTGTCCTTCCCGAAAACAATGGAACCGGTTCCCGCTATAAGGACGGCGCCGGCTTCTCCAGCTAAGGCTCCTTCAAGTGCTATCCGGGCATCACTTTCGATAAAAAAATTCATAAAACCTTCAGGGATTTTTCCAAGAATTGATTCTCTCAGATTATCCGCGTGAAATTTTCTACCTGCCCCCGCAACACCGGCAAGAATAATCAGAATATCCTCAAAGGAAGCATTTAATTTGGTTAATCCCGATTTTACAATCGAAATGATATTTGAGGCAGCTTTATCGGTACCTGTTGTTAAAAAGCCGGATGCATTGCCGGTAGTTTGTAAAAGGGATTTACCCGATTCATCAGCAAATATACAACTGGTTTTTGTTCCCCCTCCGTCAATACCGACTATATAATTCATATTATATTAGGAAGTTTTAATAGCCTCAAAAAAAGAAATAAATACAATTACAATAATAGCATTTAAAATCATTTTGTACTTTACAAAATTAAAATCCGGGTGATTTTTCCTGTTTTGACCAGTGTATCAGACGAAATTTAATAACTGATTAAAAGCAGGAAATTCAGTATATTATAATAAATTATAAAAGTCGATTTGGATTAAACGATGCAAAACAGTGAATTATATTTCAGGAAATTCCGTGAGAATACGATTGGCCATAATAAAAAATTTAAGACTCCTTATGGTGAGCAGACCCTGGTTTATGCAGATTGGATTGCCAGCGGGAGATTATACGGTCCTATAGAAAAAAAGATGGTGGAGGAGTTTGGACCATTTGTCGGAAATACTCACTCGGAAGCAAGTGTTACCGGCACCACAATGACAATTGCATACCATACTGCACATGAGATAATTAAAAAACACTGCAATGCTTCGCAAGATGATGTGATTATTACTGCCGGTTCGGGGATGACTGCACTCATAAACAAATTCGAGAGAATGCTGGGTTTAAGAATACCCGAACAGCTTAAGGATTTTGTAAAGCTGCCAGAGGAACTTCGGCCTGTAGTTTTTATAACCCATATGGAACATCACTCCAATCAAACATCTTGGATAGAAACAATTGCCGATGTAGTCACAATATCACCTGATCCTGAGGGATTAGTTGATCTTAATGATTTTGAAGAAAAACTGAAACAATATGAGAAGAGGAAACTAAAAATAGGATCATTCACTGCGTGCTCAAATGTTACAGGTATAGAAACTTCTTATTATACACTCGCAAAGATGATGCATGAGAACGGAGGCTATTGTTTTATTGATTTTGCCTGTTCTGCTCCTTATACTTATATAAATATGCATCCGGAAAATCCTCTCGAAAAGCTTGATGCAATATTTTTCTCGCCTCATAAATTTCTTGGAGGACCGGGTACATCCGGAGTAATGATTTTTGATTCCAAACTATATAAAAATAAAGTTCCTGATAATCCCGGCGGAGGAACGGTTGATTGGACCAATCCCTGGGGACAGCATAAGTTTGTCAACAATATTGAATTAAGAGAAGATGGTGGTACTCCTGCGTTTCTTCAGACAATACGCGCGGCTCTTTGTATTAAATTAAAAGAGCAAATGGGTGTGGAAAATATAAGGCGCAGGGAAGAAGAGCTTATTAAATTAACTTTTACGGAATTAAGAAAAATTCCTTCTCTTCATATTCTTGCTGATAATATTGAGCACAGGCTTGGGGCAGTTTCATTTTATGTTGATAATATTCACTACAATCTGATTGTCAAACTGCTTAACGACAGGTTTGGAGTCCAGGTGAGGGGAGGCTGCTCGTGTGCAGGAACTTACGGGCACTACCTTTTGCATGTTAGTCCCGCTCAATCAAAAAGAATAACAGATAAAATCGATCAGGGCGATTTTTCAGACAAACCCGGATGGGTAAGGATGTCCGTGCATCCTACTTTAACCAATGATGAAATTTATTATATCGCTGATGCAGTGAGACAGATTGTCGAAAACATAAAAGAATGGGAAAAGGATTATATTTATTCATCAGGTAAAAATGAATTCTTTCATGTCCTGACTAACGGAAAGGAAGCCGAAAATATAAAAGAATGGTTTTCCTTAGAAAAGAAAAAAGAAGTAATTCAGGATGAATTAACTTAAAAAGAGGAACTCTTAAATTCCTCTGAAAGAAGAAGGAGGGATTAAAATGAGAGTAACAGGCGTTTACGAAAAATGCCGTTTATATATTGAGTCTCATAACCAACCGTCGCATAATAAACCGCAGTTTCCATGTATAACCATTTCACGCCAGACAGGTACCAGGGCTGAACTCATCGGCAATAAAATTATAGACATTTTGAATGCTTATTCGGATGACGACATAACACAATGGACCTATTTCGATAAAAATCTTATCGAGAAGGTAATTGCCGAGCATAACCTTCCGGAAGTTATCGCAAAATTTATGGATGAGGACAAAATCCACAACTTAAAAAATATGGTAAATGAAATTCTGGGAAATCCTTCCGGGTGGACTTTCGTCCGTCAAATGTCCGAGACTATTTTGCATATTGCAAGATTAGGTAAGGCAGTAATTGTAGGAAGGGGAGCTAATATTATTACATCAAAGCTTCGGAATGTCTTTAATGTAAGACTTGTCGCTCCAATCGATAAACGTGCAAGGCAAGCTCAGGAAGCTTATGGATTTAAAAGCTACCAGGAGGCACTTGCATGGATCAAAAAAGAAGATGCTTCGAGGAGAAACTATATCAAATCGTATTTTATGAAAGATATTGAAGATCCGTTATTGTATCACCTGGTCATAAATACTTCTGTCCTTGATTATGATGAAACAGCCGAACTGATCGCTGGTTCGGTGATGCGAAGATTTCCTGAGTTTTATTATCATTCGATTAATGATTAAATATAAAGAGGGATTTGTCAGATTTCAGTTATGAGATTTATCCGGTTACTAAATGAATTCAGAATTTGAATTCGCGGATAATCTTATCTACAGTTTCTTTTGAGATTCCTTCACCGAGATTTACCGGAGGTTTCTTTACTTCTTTTGTTTCAGGTTTCAGGGTTTCCTTTTTCTCTGCGATAAATGGTTTTTCAGTGAAATGAGGATTTCCCGCCCTTGCTCTTAATCTTTCTTCAATTTCCAGCATAAAACTACTCTTGCCGCCGAACTCTTTTTGCAATTTAAAAGAGGTAATTGCATTACCGGGATTTACAGCATTAGTTTCGAAAGCCAGTGATTTAATATTTATTAAATGTTTTGCGGTAATATTATCTGAAATAATTGAACCGCCCATCGCTCCCGGTCCTAATGTCATCGAAGGATCAAGCGAAGTTGTATATCCAACCGCTCCAACAGAAGCGACAGTATTAACCAAAATTCTGAATGCGGGTTTTTCAAGAGCAAATTTCATTATTACAGGTTCATCATTTGAATGGATAACCATTGTATGTCCGATCCCGCCGAAGTTCAGAAGTTCGATACATCTATGACACCCTTCAAGCCAGCCGTCTGCTGTATAAAATGCCAATACGGGCGACAATTTTTCCATTGATAGCGGTTCAGTTTTTCCTACATCCGTACATTCTGCAATGAGCACTTTTGTATTTTCGGGTACGTTAAAGCGGGCATAGTTCGCGACGAACTTTGCAGATTGACCAACGATATCGGGATTAATCCTGAAATCCTTCTGAATCGCTCCTGCAAGTTTTTGTTTCTCTTCATTATTAACAAAATATCCGCCTGATCTTTTAATCTCATCAATTACTTTATCTCTTAATGGAAGATCAACGATTACAGCCTGTTCGGACGAGCAGAGTGTCCCGTTATCGAAGGTAGTGCCGTAAATAATATCAGCTACTGCTTTCTTATAATCGGCAGTTCTTTCAATAAAAGCCGGTACATTTCCTGGCCCCACGCCAAACGCGGGTTTACCTGCACTGTATGCTGCTTTAACCATTGAAGTACTGCCGGTAGCAAGAATAACGGCGATATTTTTATTATGCATCAGTTCTTCTGTGCCTTCTGCTGTCGGTTCGGACAGACACTGAATTATACCTTCCGGTGCACCCGAAGATACAGCTGCTTCGGATAAAATTCTCAAAGATTCTGCGGTACATTTTGCTGTGCGCGGATGGGGACTTGCTACGATTCCGTTTCTGCCTTTTAATGAGATCAGTGCTTTAAACATCGCCGTGGAAGTGGGATTGGTGGAAGGAATAAGTGCGCAGACTACACCCATAGGCACAGCTATCTTTATAATTTTTCCATTTGCTTCAATATTAACAATCCCGACTGTTTTCAAATCTTTAATCGATTCATAAACATTTTTTGTGGCGAATTGATTTTTTATTACTTTATCTTCCCACCTGCCGAACCCGCTCTCCTCAACAGCCATTTTCGCAAGTCTCTCAGATGCAGCATATCCTGCTTCAGCCATAGCTTCAACAATCTGATCTACCTGTTTCTGGGAGAAGCCAGCGAATTCCTGTTGGGCTTCTTTTGCTTTTGCGGCAATCTCCCTCGCTTGCTGAATAGAACGGAGGTCTCTATCAAAGGTCATAAAATTCTCATTGATAACCGAACAAATATATTTAATGATGAACAGATATTCAATTTGGAATAAACCAATCTTTTTAAATTAAGACGGGAATTGAAAACAAATGAGATGAATGCAATTGTACTTATTAAAAAATTGTGAAATCAGGTAAGTAAAAATGTGGGTCAGAAAATTTTCTTTAATTTTTCATATCCTGATTTACTTACGGGGAGGGATGTGCCATCATCAAGATACAATTTATATGTTTCTTTTTCGACAAGCTCAATTTTTTTAATTCTAGGGATGAAAACTATGAAAGACCTGTGGATGCGTAAAAAATCATCGGGTGAAAGATGTTCCTCAAAGTACTTCATAGTTTTTTGCTTAAGCAGGTTTCCTTCTGTAGAATGAATCAGTACATAATCATCCTGTGCTTCTATATATTTTACAGAATCCACAGGTATGATATGAATTTTCGGACCGTCTTTTACCACGATTCTTTCAAGATACTCATCAATATTACTGGTGTGTTTTATGAGTTCTTTAATGATCTTACTCTGTTCTTTTTTATTCTTCAGATTTATCATTGCTTTTTCCAGTGCTTCTTCGAACCTTTCCCGGGAGAATGGCTTCAAAAGGTAGTCAGCGGCATTTACCTCGAAGGCTTTTATTGCATACTGGTCATACGCAGTAGTAAAAATTATTACAGGCGGGTTATCTATCAGCTCAAGCATTTCAAATCCATTTAGCCGGGGCATTTGTATATCAAGAAAAACGATATCAGGATTTAATTCATTTATTTTCTTTACTCCTTCAAATCCATTCGAGCATTCAGCACCAATTTCAATTTCATTGTGCGATAAGAGATATTTTTTAATTATCTCTCTTGCCAGTGTTTCATCATCAATAATTATGACTTTATTCATTTTTTCCATTTATCTTAAAAGAAAATAAGGTGTGTAAATATAATGGAAGGAATGAAAAACAGCCAAATTTATAATCAGGCTATGTTTTTTTGAGGGATATAAAGGAGAACTTTAAAAATGTTATTTTCTTTAATAACCTGAATCAGGTCATTCTGATGATAAATTAATTTTAATCTTTCACTTATGTTCTTCAATCCTACACCCGTACCTTTTTTTGATTTGAGCCCCGGGTCATAGGTATTCGACACTTCGATTTTTAAGTAACCGTTTTCGCAAATACAACTTAAATTTACATTTATTTTTTCGAGCGACTCGTATACAGCGTGCTTAATAGCATTTTCAAACAAAGGTTGAAGAAGCATATTAGGTATTTCCTGTTCAAGACATTCTTCAGAGAGTTGTTCTGTAAAATCAAATTTATCTTCAAACCTTATTTTCTCGATTTCAAGATACAGCTTAATGTTGTGCAGTTCATCTTTCAGCTTGTTCTTCTGCCGATCATTATTTGCAAGCGTGTATCTTAAAAACTCGGCAAGCTTCAAAATCATTCCCCTTGCTTTTTCAGGATCAATTGTAGTAAGTGCACTCATAGAATTCAGGCTGTTAAATATGAAGTGGGGATTTATCTGAAACTTCAGCGATTTTAATTCGGCCTGGGTTATGAGACCTTTCAATTCTGCCTCGTGCAGTTTTCTTTCCTGGAAACCCGAGTAATAGATTATCAGGTAATAGAAAGATGTAATAACAAAATAGGCTAATGCACCAATCGGAAAGCGCCAGGGGAGAGTGCTGAAGAAAAAATTCTGATATATATCATCAAACCGAAGAACTTCAATCAATATTAAATAGCCGCACAACAACCAAAATGCTGAAACTACGACAGCACCGATGATATGATTGAGCAGAATTCGATAGAATTTAGTGTCCTCAAATGAAATATAACGGGTGGGATACCAGAAACTTAATCCCAACCAGCTGAATAATACATTAAATACCAAACTATCACCGAGAGCAGCAGACGTGTCGAGTCTAAGGGCAAGGTTCAACAAAAGGAAATTTGTTATAATTATTATGAACCAGAAAAGAAAGTAAATATAGATATTCCGTCTGCTGCTGAGTATCGGATGATTTTCCATCTGTTTCCCTGCTTAAATAGTTTTTATTTCGCCGCCGCCGAATATTACGACCCCCTTTATCAGCAAAGTGCTTTCAGTATCTGTCACTACATTGGGATTCATAAACCCCTTATGTGAAAATCCGCCAAACAACGGAAGAACATCTATGATAACATTCCACTCTTTCGGCAGAATCAAAGTTGTACCTCCGAAAATTGCTACAACCTCAATAATTTGTTTTCCGGGAGCCAATTTGCATCTCGTCAAATCAATCTCTGAGCCGCCGAATATGGCAGTTATATTACCTCCCATGAAATTATTTGAATTGAAATATTTATGTCCGCCGCCAAAAATTGAAACATCATCAAGCCTGTCGGTGTTTGGGGAATAATTTGAAGTATTTTCACTATTTACCGTACCGGAACCTCTCATTTCTTTGTTGTAGTGATTGTGCCATGAATATCTTCTTCTTTTCGAAAGGATATATATACCGAGGGCAATAATCAGAACGGAGAAGATGACTCCTCCATTTATATATATCCACGGAAAAATTCTGGGCAGCAGCCATAAGGTTCCAACAACTACCAGAATTATCCCTACTCCTTTTTTATCAGAATTGACCAGTATAAGAATGCCGATAATAATCAGGACTGCTGGAAACGAAAAAATTACATGCGGCAGATCAAAGTATAAATAATTTAAATTGTCCAATAAAAACAGTACTCCGATTATGACAAGTATCAAACCGGGAATCATTTTGCTGTTTAATCTGCTCCTATTTTCTACCATTTTATTTTCCTCTGTTAAAATGTTTTAATCCACATCGTAAAATTAATCTGAGAGGATTCGATGATAAAGGGCTAATCGGTGAGCGGGGGAAAATCACCGGTAAAAAAGACATATGTTTCAAATTCAAACGTTAATCTGAAAATCTGACAGTTATTTAATAATTCTGCCCAAAAGTAAGTCCCAAATGCTTCAAAAAATGCACTATAAAGATCGTGGCACAAGGATTGTCTCATTAAACCTGAATGATTTTCGAGCTGTTGTTTGGCGATTACCCGCAGCTTCTTTATTGAAGATGAAATTTTTGAGTTTCCGGGTTACTTCCTCTACTAACAACAGCTCAACGATTTTTAAACCCTATTTGCCTCTATCTGTTTTTTTTCTTTTATTCCATCCTATTAAAACAATTAATTTTAAGAATGGCTGCTCTCAGGATTGGTACTTGTTCCTGGAAGTATGATTCGTGGAAAGGTATAGTTTATCCGGATAAATCCAAAATCAATTATCTTGAAGAATACAGTACCCGGTACGACACAGTAGAAATAGACCAGTGGTTTTGGAGCCTCTTTGATGATATAGTCAAACTTCCCGAGAAACCCGATGTCAGAGAATATAATGAATCCGTGCCGGAAAATTTCATATTTACAATAAAGGTCCCGAATTCAATTACACTAACCCATTATTATCCTCAGAAGTCCACTCTTGCGGGGAAACCAAATCCCTATTTTCTGAATCCCGATCTTTTTCAGCGATTTCTTTTAACATTAGAACCGATGAGAAATAAAATCGGGGTAATCATGTTTCAGTTTGAATACCTGAATAAGCAGAAAATGAATTCCGAAACAGAATTTATCGAAAAGCTTGAACGATTTATAGAGACAATTGACAGGAATTATAATTATTCTATCGAACTGCGGAATCCTAACTATTTAAATAAATATTATTTTGATTTTTTAGTCCGGCATAAACTTTCTCATGTATTGCTGTCAGGTTATTTTATGCCTTCGATTAAAGAAGTCTTTTATAAATTCAAAGATCAATTCGGCAGTCCGGTCATAGTAAGGCTTCACGGACCAGACAGGAAGAAAATTGAACAGCTTACCGGAAAGGACTGGTCAAAGATTGTACTTCCGAAAGATGATAAAATTAAACATTTACCCTTGATAATTAACTATTTCTTGGAAAAGGAAGTTGATGTCTATGTAAATGTGAATAATCATTTTGAGGGGAGTGCTCCGCTAACAATAGAAAAGATAAATAAGCTGATTAACCCTGAACCGGTTCAGAAATAATTCGTGAGACATGCTTTGAATTACCTGACCTTCTTTATAAAACAAAAAAGGTCGTCATTTTAAGACAACCTTCTCTGAATAAAGATCAGAACATTAAAACTGAACTTTTTTCTTTGAAAAGTTTACATATTCAAGTACAAGTGCACTCGCAACGAATACCGACGAATAAGTTCCGGTAATAACTCCGAAGAAAAGAGTGAATGCAAAAGCTCTTAAAACTTCACCACCGAAAATCAAAAGTACCAGGCATGATAATAGTACGGTGCCTCCGGTAATAATTGTTCTGCTCATTGTACGGTTAACGCTCATGTTCATGAGATCTCTAAGCGGCATAGTTTTATGGATTTTGAGATTTTCCCTCACTCTGTCGAAAACGATTACGGTATCGTTAACTGAATAACCTATAAGTGTAAGGAAGGCTCCTACTACAGTAAGATCAACTTCGAGATTCAATCCCGGAATAACGCCATATAGAACCGAATACAGCCCAACGGTTATAAGAACATCGTGGAACAATGCTACCACTGCTGTAAAAGCAAATATAAATTTAAACCTGAATGCCAGGTAAATTAAAATTCCTATCAATGAAAGAGCTACAGCGATTATTGCATCCCGTTTTAATTCACTCCCGACCTTAGGTCCGACATGATCCTCCTTTATTACCTTAAATGAATTATCCGTTATATTTTGTCTTAGGTTTTCTTTAATCCATTCGGCTATACCGACGCTTACAATCATCTGTTTATTATCAACTGCGTCAGTAACTTTGGCTGCCTGATACCCTCCAGAGAAAAGTCTATCTGTAAGGAGATTTGTTGTATCAGGGTTTGCAAACTGATAAGTAACCGAATTTGATGTGGAATCAACTATATTTAGCGGCAGTCCCGGAAGAATATTATGAATTTCATTACTAACATTTTTTACAATCTGCGGAAAAATATTCGGAGGTATTGATTGTAATTCTGTCCTTACCAGAACTCCTGTTTCACTCCCGAAAGTTTTTAGTTCAACATTTCCCAAACCCATTTTATCTACATACTGTCTTATCTGGGAGATTTCAACGGGTTTATCGAACTGAAGAACAATTTCTGTTCCCCCCTTAAAATCAATTCCGAAAACCAGTCCGCGGAAAATAATATTTATTATTCCGAGCAGGAGGATAACAGCGGAGATAATGTAGAAAATTTTTCTCTTACCTAAAAAATCTACGTTTAAGTGTTCGAATATTCGCATTTATGAAATAGCTCCTTAAAAAGAGTAAAATTTGTTAACCAAGTGTAATTTTATAACCTCTAGCAACCATTATATCGCACACGACGCGTGCAATGAACAATGCACTGAACATACTGGTGACAAGACCTATCATAAGTGTTAATGCAAATCCCTGTACAGGGCCCGTTCCGAATTGATAAAGAATTATACCTGTTATGAAAGTTGTCAGATTCGAATCGATAATTGCCGAATATGCCTTGGAGAAACCGCTGTCAACCGATGCTTTTATAGTTTTACCGGTTGCAAGTTCCTCCCTTATCCTCTCATAGATCAAAACATTTGCATCTACGGCCATACCCATCGTTAAAATGATACCCGCAATACCCGGTAATGTCAATGTCGCATTAAATTCTGCGAGTATAGCAAGTATGGAGATAATTGTAAAAACCAGAGAGGCTGCGGCAATGGTACCGGCCCTCTGATAATAAAATATCATAAACAAGCCGACAATGATGTAGCCAATTAAGGCAGAATTAAATCCTTTGTTAATTGAATCCTGTCCAAGAGAAGGACCAACTGTTCTTTCTTCTATAATGTCGACAGGAGCAGGAAGTGCACCGGCTTTAAGAACAATTTCAAGAAGTTTCGCCTCATCCATATTATCTATTCCGGTTATCTGGGATCTGCCGCCGGTAATTTTGGTTTTTACGTTTGGTGCTGAGTAAACCAGACCATCAAGAATAATCGATATCCGCTTATTTATATTGGCACCCGTTATTCTTGCCCATTCTGCCGCACCTTCCGAATTCATTTCCATATTCACTTCAGGCTGTGAAGTGTTAGGATCTATATTTGATGTTGCATTTGTTATTACCCCGCCAGTAAGCTCCGCCTTTTTATTTACACAATAAAGCTGGTAAATAGCCTGACCATTCTGATGGGTAATGGGTTTGGCAGAAAAGTCGAATTCAACGTTATCCGGAATAACTTTTTTAACATCAGGGCGGTTAAAAATAGCTTCAAGCTTACTTCTCTGATCTTCTTTAACGTATGCCTCCGCAGTTCTGCCCTGTGGATCTATCATTGCAATTGAAAAGAACGGATGTTCTTTGGCAAATTGCTCTTCTGTTAATTGTTTTTTCGAAGTATCATTCTTAGCTACGCCTGTATCAGTTGCGGTCTTTGAGGTATCCGTAGATGCAGTTTTATTTGCCTGAGTTGAATCAACAGCTGTTGTATCTTCGATTGGTTTTCCTGCCAGTACTTCATCGATTTTTTTCATCACTGAAAATGTAAAATCAGGTTCCTTGAGCAGCTTGAATTCAAGTAATGCGGTTCCCTGAAGTAATTGTTTTGCTTCTTCTTCACGTGCAACACCGGGGAGTTCAACAATTATTCTTCTTGAACCCTGCCTTTGTATAGAAGGTTCGGAAACACCATACTGGTCAACTCTGTTCCTTATAATCTCCATGGCACGAGTGATTGCATCATCGGCATCTTTCCTCAGGTCACTTAGTATAGCCGAATCATCCTGACGGATATTTCCAAAATATCTGCTTAGCCTGATACCACGCTGCTGCAGCTTCCTTCCCATAATGTCGACGATAGATTCATCAGTTGTAGCGGCTTCCTTTACCGATTCATTCATCACCTGTTTAAAAATAATATCAGGATTCTTTGCTAATTTTTCAAGCAGTTTTGCCGTATTTACTTCAAGTACAACCCGCATTCCGCCCTGCAGGTCCAAACCGAGTTTTATTCTTTTCAGGCGGGCTTCAGCAAATGAAGGATTTGCAGCTTTAATACTGTCTTCAAAAGTGTTAAGTCTCCTATCAAGTTGAGTGCTTAAGAGATTAGGATCATCTTTTTTTAATTCCTGTCTCTTCTGGTCAAGAGCTTTATTTATTGTTCTTGTATTTTGATAATCAACATAGGTGGGGTACAGAAGGTAAAGACAAAGTGCAGATGCCGCCACGATGATGAATATTTTGAACCTGAATTCTTTCATATTTGACTTTATTTTTGAAGTGAGATTTGAAAAATAATTAAAACTTAAAATTACTTTTAATGGTTAAGAAAGTCAATAAATAAAGAAATGGTAATACTACGATTTAAACATTAAGTTCACCAGGATTAAACACCACCCGAAGGACTAAATTCAAAGGAAAGGATCCTTTTAATTAACTTCTCAAACTTTAATTTAACACGGTTAGCGGTTTCAGTTACTTCACTGTGGGTTAATTTTTGTCCCGATATTCCAGCTGCATAATTGGTTATACAGGAGATAGAAGCAGTTTTTATTCCTTTTAAGGCGGCAAAATATACTTCGGGGACAGTTGACATTCCTACAGCATCTCCACCAAATTTTCTTGCCATCCTGATTTCAGCAGGTGTTTCATAAACGGGACCTTTGTTGTACCAGTAAACACCCTCTTTAAGTGAGATACTTTCTTTTTGTGCGGCAAGCATTATAATCCCATTCAAATAAACGGAGGGAAAATCAAGAAAATTCTGTCTCTCTTTAATACCTGATATACCTATTAATTCAGTAATTTCTCTTTTCAAATTCATTCCTATAAATGAACTGGTTAACATCAAATCCCCGGGAATAAAATCCGGATTAACACCTCCTGCTGCATTTGTTGCAATTAAATAATTAACCTTTAGTAAATCAGAAATGTAAGCAGGGAGAATACATTCAGATAACCGGTATCCTTCATAAAAATGAATTCTACCCTGGAAAAGTAGAAGCTTTTTATTATCACATTCGGCAAAATGAATTTTACCTTCGTGTCCCGTTACAGTAGAAGGGGGATAAGCGGGAAGCCGCGATGTTGGAAATGTTTTTATTATGCTTACGCTATTTACAAAATCTCCCAGACCGCTTCCAAGAATAATAGATATTTCCGGCGTAAAAGGCGCTTGGTGCTTTAAAAAAGCAGTTAATTCTCTGTATTTAAAATCCAGATCAAGCATTATCAAATCAAAATTCCTGCAAGAGTGGCAGTCATAAGAGTTGCAACGGACCCCCCAAGTACAGCTTTTAAGCCCAGAGCTGCAATATCAGATTTCCTTGCCGGGGCGAGGGGACTAATTCCTCCTATCTGAATCCCAATGGAACTGAAATTTGCAAAACCACATAATGCATATGTAGCCATTAATATTGATTTGGGATCTAATATGTGCCTGGCTTCAATCAGATTGCCGAGATCAAGGTAGGCTACAAATTCATTTAATACTATTTTGGTCCCGATGAGACTGCCGAAATTTAAAGCATCATGCCATGGTACACCAATACCGAACGCTATAAATTGCAAAATCCATCCAAGAATCAATTGGAAATTAAGAGGTTTGCCATATAATTGCATTAGATTCTGATTCCAGCCGGTTACATTACCCAACCATAAAAGAAGATAATTAATTAAGGCAATCAACGCAATAAAAGCTATCAGCATTGCACCTATATTTAATGCAAGCGATAATCCGTCAGAAACACCGTTAGCGGCCGCTTCAACTATATTTGAAGCATTCTTTTCAATTTTAACTTTTACCGTTCCTTTTGTTTCGGGTTCTGAAGTTTCGGGAAAAAGTATTTTGGAAACTGCAAGAGCAGCGGGTGCCGCCATTACACTTGCTCCGAGCAGCTGGGTGGCAAAGAGCTGTTGTGCCTCCGGAAGAGGGACACCGTGCGATTTTGCATAGGCACTTCCGAGTATCTGTATATAGGCAGCCATAACACCGCCGGATATAGTTGCCATTCCGCCAATCATTATCGTAAGAATTTCACTCCGGGTCATTCCTTTTATATAAGGTTTGATCATCAATGGTGCTTCAGTTTGTCCAACAAAAATATTTGCAGTACAGGAAAGGGATTCGGCTCCACTGGTACCCATTAATTTTGCCATCACCCATGCCATAGCCTGAACAATCCTTTGCATGATACCAAGATAGTACAAAATTGACATAAGGCATGCGAAGAATATAACGGTGGGCAAAACCTGGAATGCAAAAAACAAACCGAGACTTCCGTCCTGTCCCGGTGATAGAGCAAGATTGCCGAAAACAAATCTGGCACCTTCTGTTGTAAAATTCAAAAGTACGACAAAAAATCCGCTTACCCAGTAAAAAAATTCCTTCGGCCATGCAAGAGGTGAAAAATACCTGCCGAGGTATTCACCCTTAAGAATAAGAATTGCAAAAACTATTTGCAGCAGTATCCCCGCCAGGACAAGCCGCCAGTTTATATTTTTCTTATTATTTGAAAACAGGAATGAAATTCCAAGCAGTAAAATAATTCCGAGTATACCCCGGAAAATTCCAGTGAAATCCATTATTAACCTTCCTCTTCAGGAATAAAATGACATTTTCTGCAGCGGGCTTCATAAATATCGGAGGCCCCCACTATAACTCGTTCCGATGAATAAGTTTTTCTTTGAGTCTTATCGGCAGGATTTCCGCAAACGACACAAATAGCAAGAGTTTTGGTAATATACTCAGCTATTGCGAGTAATTGAGGCATCGGCTCAAATGGTACTCCTTTATAGTCCTGATCAAGTCCGGCAATGATAACCCGCTTTCCCTGGTTCGCAAGTGTATTACATAAATCAACTATACCCATTGGAAAAAACTGTGCTTCATCGATTCCGATTACCTGAGCATCCTCTGCTAGTTGGAGTATATCATCAGGTTGTTCAATCAGCAGGGAAGGGAGAGACAGATCACTATGAGAAACGATTGCCATTGCCGAAAACCTCGTATCGATCTTTGGTTTGAAGATCATAACTTTCTGCTTCGCAATCTCCGCACGTCTTAACCTTCTGATCAATTCTTCGGTTTTACCGCTGAACATACACCCGGCAATTACTTCTATCCACCCCGTATTTTTAGGTAAAGAATGAGGAGTATATTCCATCATAATTTCCTCTGCTTATTTTAAGTTGGCATCTCCGAAAGGAAAAGGTAATAACTCATTAAGTTTGAAAATTTTTAATTCACTTTTATGATTGATAAGTATAATATCAATATCTTCGCAGAAATCATTTAATACTTGTCTGCAGGCACCGCAGGGAGGACAAAAATCAGGGGCATCACTGGCAATCGCGATAGCTTTGAATTTTCTCTCCCCTTCGGATAATGCTTTGAATAATGCTACTCTTTCAGCACAGATTGTAAGACTGTACGAACTCGACTCAATATTCCCTCCTGTAAAGATTTTCCCATCTTCAGAAAGCAGTGCAGCGCCCACCTTGAATTTTGAATATGAAGGAATGGCATTGGATTTTGCACCTACAGCTATTTTTGCTAGTTCTTTATATTCCATATGAACTTCAAATGTGTAAACAAAAATATGGCATTATATAAATAATTCAAACTCCGGCACTAATGGAATTTAAAATTGAGAGAAAACTTTTTATTTCCTTTTTATCTAATGGCCTAAGGACAAGGTAGAAAGTTGGAGTTATAAATTTATTAATAAATCCGGGTTTATTATTTGCGATGATTTTTACTGCTGACATTAGTCCGGATTTTTTAATAAGATTGAATAGAGTTACGTGAAAACTACTCCATAGTACTCCGTTGTGATTTCCAGATAACTGATAAACAATTTCGTCTGTGTTTAGTAAGATTTCATAATCTTTAAATAATGTAAACAATTCTTTAAGGGATAATAATCCGGGAATGTCTTCTCTCGCCAGATCCTTTTTTCGAAAAACCGGCAGAAAATATTTTTTAATTGATTCCCTCCCTAATATAGACAATAAAGGAAGTCCCCAGTGCGGATCCGAAATAATATTAAGCAATGAAAATTTATTCGGAGTACTTATATATATAATTCCGTGTTTCCTTAATACCCTGCGAAGTTCTTTTATTAAACGATCTGTACCATTTATATGTTCAATTACATCCTGAAGTATTATCAGATCGAAAGAATAATTTTGGAAGGGAAGAGCTTCACCTCTGCCATTAATCTTTCGAATTTTTTTATCATATTCCCCCTGTCTTTTTAATCTGAGCAAACTTAAATCATAACTTATTACACGGTTGCGGTCTGAAAAATAATATGAAGTTTCTCCTTCACCTGAGCCAAGGTCGAGTATATCAAGGTCGCTGCAGTTTTTATACAAGGAAATAATTTTGCCTACAATTGCTGCTCTTTCTTTTGCAAGTTCCCGGCCTTTCTGCCATCTTTTATAATTGGGATGTGCAGGATTGAGCCAGTCCGCCTGATTTTCAGTTATTTCCATTTTACTTTTCCGAATAGAGTATAAAAGAAATTGATGATGTAAAATTTCCTGGTAAATATAATAAAATAAAAAAGTCCGGCAGGCACCGGGCAATTATTATTTAATATAATAAGAAGCCCTCATTCTCTTATCCGGAGTAAACTGAATACATTGAAATTCAGGTGTAATTTAATGCAGTGAACTACTTGCAACCGATTTGTTTGAGTAAAATAATTGAGCGGTAGAATTTATTAACAGTTTTCCCTGATTTAATAGAATCTGAAATTTTTTTATAATAATTAATTATCCACCTGTATTAAAAAAAATTATTTGTGTCTTTTAAAGGGAAAAATTATTAACTTAATATGATCTTATTTATCATTATTAGGGCATTAAAATCAGAGTTGATTCCATTTACTTACCCGATTAGTATCCTTGAATTAATTTATACTTTTAAAGAAGTTCTAAATCTTTTTTAGAGGAGATATAAAAGATCATAAACTAAACTTATATATCTTAAGATTACGTGTTCCTGTCCCGGGGTCGGGAAAGAAAAAAATCATTTAATAAATAATGTTCAATTAAATAACTAACATGTTAAATTCATTTAAGAAGGAGAATTTATGAAGAAGCATCTACCAATTATTGTTTTGCTTGCAATAGTTGTCTGCTGGACAATGAGTTCTTTTGCACAAAATTCGGATCCGAGAAAAATGAGCATTCTCCCAACCGAAACAGGACAATTTTATGAAGTACCGCCTGGTAATTTAACCTGGCAGAACCCGAACCA
>Ga0153915_10001524_pt1 | contig 21254 bp, 26 predicted proteins | sample Opewatmetagenome_2_FD_107003 | JGI IMG/M metagenome (GOLD analysis project Ga0153915, IMG submission 107003) | Freshwater wetland microbial communities from Ohio, USA - Open water 3 Core 3 Depth 3 metaG | ecosystem: Environmental > Aquatic > Freshwater > Wetlands | place: USA: Ohio, Lake Erie...
AGTAATGTAAGGATTTTGGAAGAGATTCAAGCGGGTTGAAGTTATCTTCTACCTGTATGTAGAGAAAGGGAGACCAGTCTGAGCTATTTGGTAGGGATCCATTACACCAAGAAGGATAGGTTTCAGGATCTGATACGTTGAGGGTGTCGAAGCAAAAGTTATAATTCTCCTCGAACTGTTCCAAAAAAAATTCAAAAAACGAGGATAAATTGTGAATCGAATGATTGACCACTCTCTCTAAGAGATCTTCGAAAAATGATTTTTTGTCAAACAACCGATCGACCCAAGGGAATGATCCTGGGATTCGGACGTCAAGATTCTGATATGAATAGTTGTGTGCTAGGTCATCATTGGTATAATTTAGAAATGGGCTAATATAGCATTCCGTACGTCTCTGATCACCGATGTACATGCCCTCTGATATGATATCCACGGTGGTGTTCAGTTCAGGATGTTGAGTGGTGCCGGTAATGGTCTCAAGATGAACATTTGAAAGTCCGATTTGATTCATCCAGGTCTGGATATATTGTGCAGCTAGTCGTTCTCCCGGGGTTCCAAAAGCTCTCCCCTTTGGATTGGTAATCACTATATTGCTTAGTTGTTGAGCAGTATCATGAATATAGGTCGTATCAATTTCCTCTAAAGAGCCTCCTTTGTCTCCTGCACTATCGGCTTTTACCGCTAATTTCTCTGGGTTGATTATTATCATCGTCGATAGAATCATCAGCATGCTCAAAATAGATGCCAACAATTTTTTCATCATTTTTTTTTCACCAATTGTCACATCGGAACATCGAATCATAAAATCCCATTCCCTGTTTTTTTGGCATAATTCTAAAATACAGGAATTCTATCTTAGTTTGTCAAAAAATGGAGTTTATGCGGGGAGGATTATGGTCGAAATAGACCTTAAAGACAGGAAGATTCTGTATCAATTAGACCTCAATTGTAGACAATCCAATGCACAGATAGGAAAGAAGGTTGGGTTGTCAAAGCAAGTAGTCGATTACAGAATCAAGAGAATGGAAGAAGCTGGAATCATTACGGGTTATTGGACTGCTATCAATACGTTCAAACTCGGATATTACGTTTTCAGACTATATATCAACCTTATTGATGTCACGACAAAAATCAAAAATGAAATCATCCAATATTTTATGGAAAATAAAGATGCCTGGGCTGTGCTAACGTGCAAGGGACCAGTAGACCTTGATATTGTACTTTGGGTGAAGGACGTCTATGCATTCAACCAATATTGGATAAATACATTGCAAAGGTATGGCAACTATTTTTCTAAATATACCATTTCGATTCTTACCCATGTGATATCGTACAAGAAGTCCTTTCTGCTTGATTTGGATGAAACGTTATCTGAGAGGGTGTTTTATCACACGAGTTGCGAAGGAGATCCAATCCAAATAGATAGACTTGAGTATCAAATCCTCGATGAACTTGCTTTAAAAGCACGAACTCCTCTCCTGGATTTGGCAGATAAAATTAATTGTTCCTCACAAACAGTCAATTATAGAATAAAAAGTCTGATACAAAAGGATATCATTCAAGCGTTTCGAGTTAGTATCAACAATACAAAACTCGGACTACAAGGTTATGCCGTAGATTTGTTCTTAAAAGATCAAACAATGAGGAAACAGATTTTGGAATACATCAAACAAAAACCGAATATTTATGACATCATGTTTATGAACATCGGATGGAGTGATATCACTTTTCAAGCGCTTATAAAAAACTTGGACGACCTGTCAAGACTGATGGATAATATAGAAACAAAATTCCCAGATACTATTCGAAGATATGAGTACTGGATGGATCAAATTGTTCATAAGGAGCGTTGGCTCCCAGAGATGACCGAAGCAGATTTCAAAAAATTAAAGAGTTAATAAATTTAAAATCGAGGGAGAACACCGGTGTCCCAACCGATGTACTATTTTATAATAGGGCTAGTGAAACAATAAGAAAACCGATTAATTTTGATATCTCGGAGTCCGACTCCCTTCTCCTGCGCTTTATTCTCTTTTTTGAATGGATTGTCTTATCAATCAAATTAACAAAAATGACGGCTCAAACTCTGTTTTTTTAAGCTTTGTCCTATAAACAGGAATAAACGTTTAAATAGAATACGAGAATATGAAATATCAAGTATAATGGAGGAAAATCATGAAAAAAACATTCACCCAACAGAAACTCATCACCACCTGTATACTCGTCATCGTGATGCTACCCGTATGCACCATCGCAACGGCTGACGAGCTCCCCCCGCCCACCCAGGCATCCATGAATTTCGAAGAAACACTCTGGCGGAGAAGCTCCATACGCAACTTCACCACCGAACCCGTCAGCATCGAAGATCTCTCAACCATCCTCTGGTCCGCCTACGGGGTACGAGACGACGGCCAACGCACCGTCAAACCGATCAATGGAACACATGCCACCACCATCTACGTCCTCTTGGAAGATGCGGTGTACCGCTACCAACCGGAGAACCACTCATTAGTAGTATTCAAACCCGGGGATTTCCGGTTCGTCTCCCAATACGAGTCACCTGTTGTCCTAGGGTTAGCTTGGAACGCCTCCATCAACCCAGATCCAAACAGCTCAGCCCTGGAAATCGGCGCCGTCGGCCAAAACATCCAACTCATCACCAACGCTCTTGACCTCGGCAGCGTCATCACTGGCGATTTCCCCCCGACGTACACCCTCACACGCATCGGTTTACCTGCAGACGAAACCGGCAGAATCATCATCCCACTCGGGCACCTCCAGTTCCCCTATCAATTCAAATATCGTCCCCTCCGCGTCTCTGTGTTACCAAAAATCCAGCAGTCCACCCTCTCGATCACCGAGGCCTTAAACGCCCGTAATGAGACGAACAACTGGTCAGGCGAGCTCACCCGCGCTGAACTGTCGCAAATCCTCTGGTCAACCTACGGCTATTCCCCGTATGTTGACAGATCAGAGTTCGGATTTACCTATCACATTAGCAGACATCGAACCGTCCCGAGTGCTCATGGGTACTATCCCTTGCGGATCTTCGGTGTTACGGCCAATAGGGTCGTCGAATTCATCCCCAACATTTACGATCCTCTGAACTTCATCTTCCTCTCCTATTTCCCCTTCCCCGTCGTCACGTACCTGAAACAAATCACGAAGGAGGACATGCGGTCGAAGGTCGCGAATGCGATAGCACAACCAGCCTGCAGCCAAGCTCCATTGCTCATTGTCATCGCGCTTGATATCGAGAAAACACGACCACCACAAGGAGACGACTTCTCAGGGCCTCAGATGCGTAATCTCTGGTGCTACGAGGCTGGCTCAGCCACTCAAAACGCACTTCTCGAGGCAGCCGCATGGGGCCTTACGGCAAATGCCTATTTACCGACGGACAATGACGCCATTCGATCAGCCGTGGGTCTTGAGGGTGAATTCGCGCCGCTTATTGTCGTTCCGATAGGGAAACCGTAAAATCCTTCCTCTTCATTGATACGAAGGGATGTTAGAGTATTTTCCAGGAGTCACAACAAGGAATATTAAAAAATAAATAATCGATTTGGATATGGATTAGACGGTGGATAGAAATGAACATTAGCATCATTTATGAGTCTAAATACGGGAACGGTAAACAAGCGATGACGTATTTAGAGAGCATCTTAAGGAAAAAAGGGTACTCGGTGCAGCTGACATCTATTCATGAAATGAAACCGCAGTCACTCCCCGAATCGGATCTCTATATCTTCAGTGCACCAAATGCGTTTGGGAAAATCGTACGGTCGATGAGAAAATTTTTAGAGAAAATAGAAATTACAAACCCAAATGCACGGTATACCCTCGTGAATACCTGTCTTAATCCATCATCCGATATCGACAAAGGCCTTGAACAGATGGAGGAAATTCTGAGGAGCAAGAATATCTCCAGGTTATCCGAGGGACTCAAGCTAAAGGTGATGGGAATAAAAGGCCCCCTCGAAGCAGGGTATGAGACAAAGCTTGACGAGTTCGCTCAGAATATCCAAGCTGCTCTCAAGATGTGAGCAGGGAATTGACGGTAAGGAAATCAAAGGTGAACACGGATAGACTTATCAAGTTGTATCAAACCAGGGTTCGAGGCTGTGCAAGAGGTCTTCCTCGATAACTTCGTGCATCGTAACGAGTTTGGAGCCGAAGGCTGTATCTAGGGTAAGAAAAGAGGAGCTTCGAAGAGAGGATATCGAATGGTAAAAATTGACGAGGAATATACATCGTACTTCGAGCACAACAAAACCATCACACAGGTCTTATCATTATTCGCGGGGTTCATATTCACCTCGATCACGTTTCTCTTAACTCGCCTTAGCGATACCCGGGATGTGTTTGCTCAAGCAACCCTTCTTTTTCTCACGATTCTTTTCTACATCACGCTGTTCGTGTTGATGAACAACCTGGAGATGCCTTTCGAATACATCAAGAATATCCCAACGATGACACTAAAAGTCCGCCCGTTTTTCTTTTTGTTACTTATCTTCTATTTATTCGGTGCATCGACCATCATGATGTTTCTCTTGTATCACCTCTCCTATCTCGCAATAATTTCAGGAATCATATGGTTCATGATTATACTCATAAGCATTGTATCAACCGTGAGGCGATTCTTTGAACAAGCGTTAAAAAGAAATTGGAACACACGTGAGAAGTGAACCAGGACTTTATGAATATTCCATGCTAATTATTGTAATTCCCGGTGCTTCACTTCGCATGTCACAGCGGAACTACAAAAGATCACGGGGGAACAATGAGACCGCAACCGCGAAAACTCTAATAACAAACGCACAATATTAGAAAAGAGTGGATTTGTGAAATGAAGAGAAACCTGCGTGGGCTTATTGTGTATGGCACCACTTTTGGTGCAACGAGGGCAACCTCTGAAGAAATCGCACGAATACTCCGGGAGGAGAATTTCGACATCAAGCTTGTCGACGCGCAAGAGGAAAAAATCAAAGACATCGCAGAATATCACTTGGTCGTCGTCGGGAGCAGCTTGGCAAATTGTAAATGGAACAGCCAAGCAGAGGATTTTCTAAAAAAATTCCGTAAAGAATTAGAAGACAAGAAATTAGCTCTCTTCGTGTCCTCCGTCATAACCATCGCTGAGCGAGAAGGAAACACCGAGGAAATCGCCAAAACACGCAAAATTGCCATGGAAGATAAAATTTCAAAATACGGGCTCAAGCCTATAATGACCGGGATGTTTGGTGGTGTCTTGGACTACAATAAAATGGGGTTCCTAGCGCGTAAAGGGATGGAAATCGCTTTCAAGTCGCGACTTCAAAACAACGGATTTAAGGAACTTCAACCTGGCGTCTATGATTTACACAATTGGGATGCGATCCGAAGCTGGGCCAGAGAACTAGCCAAAAAGGCCCTGGAATAAACGCACAAACAGAGCGTGGATGAAAATCAAGAATGATGTGAAACCATGAACGGAAGCGGAACATCAACGAAAGCATTTCGGTTATCTTTGATAGCGGGGATATTGATCGTAATCAATACCGTGCTCCTGGGAGTGGCAGCGACGTGGTTCCCCGGAATCATACCGACACTTCCAGGATCAACAGGGAATGACACGACCGTTCTCTATCGTCTTACAGCCATCGGTCTCATCCTTGGTGTTCTCGTCGTACTAGGAGCCGTGATGCTCCACCTGAAACCTGAAAACAAGAAAGCTTGGGGCATCATGATCATAGTGTTCTCGATACCCAGCGTCATCACGGGTGGAGGATTGATAGTAGGCTTCATCTTGGGTATCATAGGTGGAACGTTCGCTCTTTCACGGAAGACCTAACAGCGAGGAAATTAAAACCCACTTGGATGCCTATTTCTTCGATTTCGATACCCCGATCCATCGTGGTGTTCTATCCATGTACTCTTGGTATTCCTTCCCATATGTTTCAAGACAGTAACGCTCCTCAGTTGGTATAAACCAGAGGTATATTATTGCAAATATAATCGTAAGGACCAGAAAAATCAAGGACTCGCTCATGAGTGCTATACTACCATAAATCAACAGAAAGGAAACATAAGCAGGGTGCCGTGAATATCGATACGGTCCCGTGGTAAAAGGTCTATCAGGTTTCGCCTCTCTCCAAGTGTACAGAACCGTCAAAAGAAAAATGAATCCACACAAAAAAATGAATACGCCGATGTAAAACCATGGTGTATCCACGTGTAATGGAAGAAAAATTGAGTAGAGAAAACTAGCAATAAGTAAGGTCGTCCCTACGATATTCAACATTTTTTCAAACCTTGTCGAAGGATAGGTATTGAGCTTCTCGGACACCGTTTTTTCTTTTATGATGAAACCAGGTAAGAATGATAGCACTATCAGCCACACCATAAAAATCCAAGCGTTCCATACACCAAGCGCAAACTCAGGGATCCACGACATTTTTCACTCCTCGACCTCAGTGTTTTAAAACGATTCTTTATTAATAAAACCAGTGTTCAACTCCCTTCCTCCTACACTGATTTTATATTATTCCCAGCGATAGAGCTTCTTCTTATTTTCTAATTTATTAAAATCACAATGAAAACAAAGACCATTGTGACAGCACACGGTCCCGCCACAGGTTGGACACGCCCATTTTTTCTTTTGCTGCCGAAGGAATTTATTTATCCCTTCTTTTTTAATGTGTTCAAGGTTTTCAATCATACTCATCCTAAAATATGTTCTATAGCGTTTGTCAATACCTTGCAGATTTTTACAGGGAAACGCATCACATTCGAAACAATATTGTATTGTATTATTCCGAAGGTTCTCACATCGCTTTTTAAGAAACGAGCATTTCTTCTCTCTGATTCTACAGCCGGCACAATATGGAATTCTTATACCTTTTTGTTTGATATCATATGTTAAAGCAAGGTAACCACTGCAAACACCACAGTTCATACCACAGGGTGCAATCAAGTCAGGTTGCATAGCATTATTCTTTAGCATGGTTTGCAGATTGCTTTCTTGTCTACCATTTGTATCATTTTCACCAGGTTTTTCTCGTCGATGTCATCCAGCGAATGGATTTTTACATGCCTCATCGTTTTACCGGTTCCCTCAAACAGACCAGTCTCTTCCTTATTCAACCCGGTGATCGTAAAACCGACATGAACACAATTTTTCATCGCAGCGAGATAAAATTTACCTCCAGCGAATGTGATGGCTCCCCAAGCCGTTTTTTCTTCACAGCCTGGAAGTGTTTTTTGGAAGATGTTTCGTACTTTTTGTAAAATTTCTTTTTGTGGTGATTTTTGTTTTTCTATATACTCATCAACCTGTCTTTTCATACTCATAACACGTTCAGATGATAGTCGCAAATACCCACTTTAATAATTAAAACTATGGTTTGACTGGCATCCATGTGACTCAGGACGTTTGTTGCGGTTAAAGGATAATACCTGCGAATAAGGCTACAAGAGCTATCGCGCAGGAGATTCTGATCAGTGAGCTGGAAGCGGCAGCCTTCGTGGTATCCCGAAGCACCCAGACTCCTGCTATGAACATCAGAACACCAACAAGAATGATAATAAAGATATACCAGAGGCTGACAAGTCCTAAAAAGTAGGGGGAGGGTATCAGTACAAGTGAGATGAGTAAGAAAATGAAGGCAACGAAGGATGCGTTCCGTTTTCCGATTTGAATCGGTAATGTTCTTCGTACGAGTCGATCGCCTTCGATGTCCTTGATATCACAGATGATTTCTCGCCCGGTCATGACGAAAAAAGTGATGACGGAGAGGATGAGGGGAGAAAAGGGGTTGTGAAGGGCAGCTCCTCCAAACACAAAGGAAATCGCTGACGCAAATCCAACGGTGAAGTTGCTGAATATTCCTCGGTTCTTCGAATAGAGCTCATACAAAAGGATAAGCGAGACCGTTACTGCCAGGATCCCGATACACAGTGGATTGAGGAAAAAAGAAATACCTATTCCCACGGCAAAAAAGACAATCGAAACAGCAAGCATTTCTTTTGGCCGTATGATCCCCCGAGGTATCGGTCTTTCAGGATGACTGATTGTATCAATGTGCCAATCGAAGTAATCATTCATTGTCATGCTAGCCGAGCCGATGAAAAAGCTAGTAACAACAGCTAACAAAAGCACAACCGAGTTATAGGCAGCTCCAGCGACGAGACCTCCAACGTACACGCTGATCACACCGAGCGGTGTTGTCTTCGGTCGTGTCGAAATTAAGAACGCTTTTGCCTTCGTCAGTAACGCATGTTTCATTCCTGGGTCCTTACAATTTAATACTAAAGGATATTTATTATTCTTCTGAATGTTTAGATGCAAAGAATCCGTAGGTTTTTCCTGCTTTTTCTTTTTTTATTTGAAGGTAAACGTTTTGTCGCGAACCAGCGTTCAAATCCCGTCCCTCGAACGGTGTAGGTAAAATAATTTTAAATAAAGGGAACGCGTTTCCTACCAGTGGTAGGAGCGTATGGGATCAAACAAGCTATTCTATGGAACCTGGGGTCTTATCATCCTCATGCTTGGTGTTAGCATTATCCTTGGGGTATTGTTTTCCATGAATGTTCTCGGGGTCGTCACCCTCTGGGTGCTGTGCATCGGGGGAATCTTGATCCTCGTGGGAGTCATCTCGCTCCTGAAGCTTCACCACAGCTCGGGACGATTACAAATAGGAATGGGAATACTGTTCATCCTCGTCTCGGCAGGAGTCTTCACTGTCATCCTTCAGCTCTTAAACGTCTATATCACGGTAGGTATCATCCTCATTGTTGGAGGCATTAGTATTGGCGTACTGGGCGCATCAAAAAAGGAGTAAGAACCATGGTTGATTTAAGAAAAAAGGTAGAAGAAGATCGAGGTCTCATTAAAAAAATTGAACTTGTGATCCCTGGTTTCCGAGGGTATCGGAAGCGAGAAGACCTACGGGTCGCGGACAGCCTCTTACGATCGCAGCTCGCTGATCGTATACGAATCGTGAGACGCAACATAGAGAGCTGCAGAGAGAGCCTGACAAAGAAAATGGAATTGGAGTTCCTAGAGGACGCAGGGAGCCTGGTGAACCAGATCGCGATGATCGAGGGGAAGGTCCGGCATGCCGAGCAAGGGTACACCGGCGTCTCACCGGACTATCGCATTGAAGAAGAGGAACTGAACCGACTCTACGAATGGGATCTAAGCCTCATCAGTCACATCGAAGAACTCAACATAAGTGCAACCCTGTTACAGCAGGCGATCACCTCTGATGACAAGCAGAGCATGCGGCAGGAAATGGGACTCATGAATGAGAAACTCCAAGGCTTCATGGAGGTTTTCGAAAAACGACGGGAAGCGATCGCTGGCCTGGTGGTGGAATAACTATGCCGCTCTTTGGAGAAACCGCACAGAAAGGAAACGTCGCGAGCAAAACCTTTGCCTGGGAAGACGCGGTCAAGGGAGAAAACGTGATGTACCGCTATCCACGCAACATCGAGTGGAACGACAACGTAGTGGTCCGAGAGGACGAGTACGTAGTGTTCTTCCGCGACGGGAAAGCGATGCACAATTTCGATCGGCCAGGACGCTTCGCGCTCACGACCACGACCGTGCCGATCCTCGGGAAGCTGGGGGCCGCGTTGACCGGGGTGAAACAGCTCGGCGAGATTTTTTACATCCAGAAACGTGAACTGCGAGGGAATTTCGGTACCGCAGAGCCGCTCGCGTTCCGGGACAAGGAGTTCGGGTTTGCCCGCATCCGGGCCTTCGGGAAGTTCTCCTACAAGGTGGAGGATCCGATGTTGTTCATCACACAGTTTGTCGGCGTCGAGGGAATCAGCTCAAGTGATAAAGTGATGGACTGGTTAAAAGCAGAGCTCGTACAATCGCTCAATGATACCCTCGGTGAGCTGCAGAAAACAAAGAACATGTCGATCGTCGACATCCCAAGCTACCTGAACGAGATCGAGCAGATGCTCCTTACAAAACTCGTAGAACAGACCAAACAATACGGGTTACGGGTCATGAACATCGCGGGGCTAAACATCAACCTCCCTGAGGAGGTGCAGAAAGCGATCGACACCCGCAGCGCCATGGGCGCGATCGGTGACATGCAGCGGTACCAGGCCTACCAGACCGGGAAAGCGATCGGGGATATCGGTACCGGTGCGGCGAAAGGCGGAGACGGCAGCGCCAGTGCGTTTGCTGGGATGGGTGCCGGGTTTGCGGCTGGCGCAACAATGGCACAGACCATGACACGACAGACAACACCACAGACGGTTCAACAACCGGCCGTGAGATGTGGTAAATGCAACGCGCTCGTACCTGATGGCACCAAGTTCTGTAACGAGTGTGGAGCAAAAATAGTGAAACAAGGGACAACGAGTTGCCCGAAATGCAACGCAGAGAATCCCGAGGGAGTGAAGTTCTGCAATAATTGCGGTTCCAAATTGACGGCCACCTGCCCCGGCTGCAAAACCGAAGTCAAGGGTGGCGTGAAGTTCTGTCCGGAATGCGGACAGAAACTGGAGGGATGAGGCATGCCGGATCAACCCCCCATGATGTGTAAGAACTGTGGCGCGCCCCTTGAGGTCGGATACGGAGCCGCAGTCATCACCTGCGGTTACTGTGGATCGTCCATGACGCTCGCTGGGGACGTCGCCAAACTCATCTCGAAACACACCATGCTTCTCAACCGGATCACCAACGATGACGCGGTGTGCGCCGCCAAGAAATGGATGGATCTCGGAATCCTTCGGGTCAATGTCGCAGCAGAATCAACCATTACTCTGGTGGAGATGAAATACTTGCCAGTCTGGACGATCCCCGTGATCGTGAACGGTAGCTACACTGGGGTGATGGGCGGTGGGTTCCATTCCGCCGGAGCCCAGATGAGCGACTCGTTCAAGGAAAAAGATGCGAAAGGGTTTTTCTCTGGATTGGGGAAGATGGCAGGACAGGTCGCGTTGAACGCCCTCGCGAACCAAGGAAAACAACGCACTGTACGACAAACCCCTCAAGCAACCAGCGGGGTCATCAAGGACCTGCATCATGAGTTGATCCTTGCGCGTCGTTCGACGACGATGGATCTCACGAAGTACCCGATCCCGTTGGCGGGAAAGGAGGTCTTTAACCTCAGTACGATTAAAAGCACGGGCGGGGAGATACTTGACGGTGACATGCTCGAGGAGGAGGCAAAAGCCAAGGCAGAGGCGGATGCGATTGAAAAATCACGAAAAGCCCTCTCCCACAAGCTTGACAATATTCAGCGCTTTGAGGTGAACACCATTGTCGGGGAAGCGGAACTGGTTCACGTCCCTATCTGGCTTGTCCATTACACCCACAAGGGCGCGGAGCGCGTCTGCGGTGTTGAAGGAGTCACAGGTGCACCGGTGAATGGTGATCGACCGACGATTTCGCTTGGTCTTCTCAGTAAGACGAATGTACAAACGCAAGATGAAATAAAAGTATCAGGTTAAACAGACCCGTTGCGCAACCTCTTTTCAACAAAGATTTATATATCGGTGGGATTTTATTTTTTGTACATAAACGTGGAGGAATCGTATGCGAAAACGTTACATTGTTGTACTTGTCACTTTCCTTATCACTGTAAACTTTTTTTCGGCTGTCGGAAAAAATCAAACATACGTGGATACATATTATGGTAAACCATTATCAGAATCATATGATACCTACGGGTATGGATACCGACTGTACGATCCCGAGGGCCGATACGATCCTGGTCCTGTTCGCTTCAAGCTCGATGAACCCGAGAAAGTGTATCCTCTCGCCTATAACAACAGGACGATAACGGGAGGATGTTACAATTCCTCGGCATATACCTGGTACGTCTGTGATGTTACTGGTAATATTTGGACTATTGATATGTGGTCTGGTGCCACGACACTGATTTTTGGTACTGGTGAAGGTCTCAGTGCCCTTGCCTCTGATCCGCAAACAGGTGAGATGTATGGTGCGTATAATGATGTTCTGTATGGAATTGATATGCAATCAGGGGAGATACTATGGGAATGGGACATTGCAGATGGTTCCTTGGGACCTATTGTAGGCATGGCAGCTGATGGGTATGATCATCTCTATGTTGTCGATTTGTTTGATACGCTCTATCGATTGGACCTCGAGACCTTCAATGTCACATCCATAGGGCCACTTCTGATCACCATAGAAGGCACTGCAGACCTGGAATTTGATGTGAACACAGGAATTTTGTATTTGAGTGCCTCTACAAACCAAGGAGAACTCTACAAGGTTAACACTGCGCATGGGGAAGCTACCTTAATCGGCGTGTTCGATGCAGGAGCCAGGGTCTCTGGTTTTATCATACCATGGAATTGGCCGCCCCCTCCTCCTGAGTCTCCTCAGATTACCGGCCCTAACAACGGCAAAATCAATGTTGAGTATGAGTACACCTTCGTCTCAACAGATCCGGAGGGAGATGATTTGACGTACATCATCAACTGGAGTGATGGTACTATTGGAGAACACGGTGTCTATCCTTCCGGAGAACCCATACTTGTTAAACACGCATGGTCAGAACAAGGGACCTACATAATCAAAGCAAAGGCAAGAAATGTACATGGCGTCGAAAGCGACTGGGGAACATTCGAGGTCACGATGCCCAGCAACAAAGGATTGTTCAACGCATTGTTTGTAAAAAGATGTGAAAAATTTCTCTCCTATCGTACCCATCTGAAAATAGATATTCTGACAGAGAAGCGAATATGCCCGGAGAAATCGTATTTCAACGCAACAATACTCGTTACCAATAGAGGGGTGACACCGTTTGAGAACCTCAATCTGAGTGTTTCTTTCTTGCAAATACTCCCTGGACCTAGAATTCCAAATGATTACTACACCAGAGCAGATAATGTCGTGTTAGAACCCGGTGGATCCTATCAATGTAACTTTAGTTGTAAACCATGGATAGAAGCCGACCGTCTTGCTCTGTTCCTATTGGAAGCGTATGTTTCGTACGATGTTTGGGTGTTGAAATATAAAATTAGATTTTTCCTCATCTATGACCCTCTGTCAAGCGATGAAAGAATCTAGTTTACATTTCACAATCGATTTTGTATCGGGACGATGATGTTCAGCTCCTTCTCCTGGACTTTTAGTAAACAAAGTTTTAAATATTCAAGGAGCGTTTATTTTCGATCGGGGCAGGAAACGGATGAAGCAATGGTTGAGGTTTGGAGTGATTCTTCTCTTCGTTGGTAGTTGCACCATTGCAGCATGCGCACAACCTCGTGAGACCTCATCCTTAACCACGAGAGGCGATTGGCTCTATGTCGGCGGGAGCGGCCCCGGCAACTACACGAAGATCCAGGATGCCATCGACAACGCAACCGACGGGGACACCGTGTTTGTCTATCGTGGAACATACCATGAAGAGCTCAACATCCAAAAATCGATCGCCTTACGAGGAGAGAGTATGAACCTCACGATCATTGACCTCGATCACATCTACCCGCTGCCATCGGGTGGTATTGTGATGAATGTGAGTAATGCGTCGAATGTGACGATCGAAAATTTTTGTTTCATAAATCATTTTTCATATGCAGGTAATACCACAGGTGGCATCTGGGCAGACCACTGCCCAGGGCTTACTATCAGGAACATCTCTGACGCGTGGCATCACTCAACCGATTTCGGCGTCCGACTCTGGCACTCAAATCACAGCACCATAGATCGCATGATAATTAAAATAAAGTGGGACACCGACATCGATGTACGAAATTCATCGGATGTGACTATCTCGCAAACCTTCATTTACGGATTTGGTGGAGGATTGAGGCAAACTTGTGGCATTTCCCTTCTGAATGCAGAGCATACAGCGATTATAAACAATACCATTACGCAATGTACCCTGTATGGTATTTCCCTTACGAATTCCCATGACAATAGTCTACTAGGAAATACCGTACGGGATAATAATGCCTCTGGCATGTATCTTCTTGACTCGGACAATAATCGCATTTCCAACAACGAGCTATCGTCTAACCACGTGAAAGGTATTTTTCTTGAGAACTCACAACACAATACGATCAGTAACAACAATATCTATGGCAACGATGGACAACTACTCTTCTTCTCAAATGCCCTGTGTAATACCTGGAAGCACAATTTCTGGGGATACGAGTCCCCGAGAATACAACCGGTCGTAGGGCTCGTACACCTTGATTCTGTCAACATTACGTTTCCTATTTGGAGACTCGACTGGCGCCCGGCAAAGGAACCGTATAAGATCCCAGGGGCACCTTGACAGTGGTTAACAGAACTTTTATTAGACACTCCCTGGATATTGTATCGGAGGTGAGAAGACCATGGTGGAGTTAACGAAGAACAGTAAAATGATTGTCGCGTTTTGGGTGCTTGGGATACTTGCCTTCATTGGCTACGCGTATTTCGCCACGAATGAGACAAACCCCGAGTTCCGGTCGAACATTTCGCTGACCACCACACAAGAAATCGTCTCCGTCTTACTCGTGCTCGTAGCGTTGACCGTCCTGACGTTGATTCTGAAGGGCTCGACCAATCGCTTGACGAACCTCATCGGAGGTACGGTAGTTGGGATAGGATTCCTCGCGGTGCTGATCGACGCTGTGACCGTCAACCTTAATGGGATCTATAACCTGATGATGGGCGCTGCCGTGATCATGATGATCCTCATCATTGTGGTTGCGTACAGGATGCCGAAACAGCAGGCATGACCTGTGTGAATCGAAATGTTCCCTTTCAAAAACTAATTCGTACATGCTTTCAGGTGGCAGCAGCAAATATCGTATGACAAAGATTTAAATAAACAAGGACACTATATTTTCGTATAGGGGCAGGAAAGAAATGATGAAAAAGCATTGTGAAAAGAACATGGTAACGATGGGGACCATCCTTCTTTTCCTTGGCGTTGCCATCGCGCCAAGCGTCAACTTCAACGTTGTCAAAGCCTCCATGGACGATAGACTCGTGGACGTGACTACCCAAGCCTGTGGTGTCAAAGGATTTGAAAACACCACGATGCGGCTCACCCTGGAGCAATATCAAAACCTACAGCACTATCTAAGAGACTTCACGGAGCGCTTGAACCAGACAACGACGAGAGAGGAAGCAGTTCCCCTGTTCAATGAAGCGGTTGTGGAGCTGAACAAGTACAAGTTACTACCAAGAGGGATGAACGTCGTTCAAGCGCAACGGCTTGTGACCAGGACACATCAATCGGCGACCATACTGCAGTCCTTTTTGGCGAGATCCAGGGGTTCTATGGCAAATAATTCCACGAACGCCTTCTGTTTGGTTGCAGGGTACTCAAACAACACTGAGCTAATTACGCTCTATCAATGGATGGTGTTTGGCGGACTTACCCTCATCTGTGGAGCTTTGTATTCGTTACCCGTCGTGCTCTACCTCATGATCATGGTTGTCTTAGTCCAGATAGCCGTGGTGTTGGTTGGATTGGGGTATCTCTTCCCCCTGGCGTTATGGGGGGACATCAAGATATTCGGGGGACATGGGTTCTTATTCACCCTAGGCCTCGAAGGAGTAAAAAAATGGATTGGAGAGCTTCACGGCAAAATCAACGGTTTCACAGGGTTAAAAATATTACTTGATTTGAAAGAACCTATAAAGTTTTTTTACCTTGGAGCTGCCAGGGAAGTCCAAATGGAATAGGACACAATGAAACCTGCAGTCTTCGATCGTATTTTTTGTACATAGAACATCTCGTTTCACCTGTATAATTTATATATTTCATGTCTATTATATGCTATGTATTAGCATAGCATAATGAGGTCCTTTGATGAGAGGGAAATATGTGGCGATCGGAATCCTCATTCTCTTAATTGCGACTAGCATCATTCCATCGACCGCACAACCGACACAATTCAAGAAACGGTTCTTCCCCATTTACATCATGAATAACGGTGATCTGAGGGGAATTCGAGGGAAACTCCATGGTGTCGTCGATGGGAGCGGCACGATGGATGACCCGTATATCATCGCCGGCTGGGAACTACAGTCACGGAACTTCTTTAACAAATGGCTCGATAAAGATGACGGCATTCATATTGAAAATGTCGACAAACACGTGATCATCAAAGACAACTACCTCCATGATTTTAACTATCTCGGCGATGCCAATGGAATCGAGTTGGTTCACTGTTACAATATTACTGTTGAACAGAACACGATCACAGGATGTTTCTGCGCGGTGAACTGTTGGGCATACCCGGATGATTCCATCTGTGTGATCCAACAAAACACTATTTATGAGAACTACATTGGTGCCTGTATCGCCTACTCACATGGCATGGTTACGAACAATACTATTTATGACAATAACAGAGGTATCGTTTGTAACAGTGCAACAGCTATAGTCGCAGACAACACCGTGTTTTCCAACAGTTTCGTCGGGATGAATCTCATCGGCGACGATCACTCGCTCATTACCTCCAACACCATCTATGAGAACGGCCATAGCGGTATCGGAGTCGGCGTCCCCGATTACGATTTCAACCCGACATCCCTGATCGAGCATAACACCATCTGCGCAAACCACAAGTGGGGCATCTCCTGCTGGATCCCCATGAACGTCACCATTCGAAACAACAGCATTTCCTCAAATCTCGAGGACGGCATCTACGTCTCCGACAGCACCCCGACGATCATCGATAACGACATCTTAGGGAACGGAGGCTGCGGCATTTACTACACCGGCGACCGAGGGTTCCTCATCGACCACAACACGATCGCCAACCAAAGGATAGGCATTCACACGTATCTCTCTGATGCTCTTATCATCACGAACAATAACCTCACCATGAATTCAATGATCGGGATCGATTGCCAAAGTTCGCACCCGCAGGTTCATTACAATAATTTCAGGGGAAATGGGTACGCGGTCGTCGGCGACGGCTGGATGGGACCGGTGAACGCCACCTGGAACTGGTGGGGTGCAGCCAACGGTCCGGGTGGTAGCGGACCAGGGGACGGCGACCCTGTCAATGAGTTCGTCGCGTACGAGCCTTGGCTCTTCTCACCGAATCCACACGCAGGAAAAAGAGGATAGTCTTTCACTGGGATTGACTACGTTTACGGCCAGAACTCCTGCTCGAACGCGGTCAGATCCATGGACGTCCAATCATTGAAATCGTTCTTCCCACGGGACCCGTCCGAGTAATCCACCATGAAGTAGATGTACCCATAGTTCATGACGCTTTGGTATGGACGGAACTTCCAGTAGTCCAGCATCCAGGGAGCCCCGGACCGTTGATTATCGACCCCGGCGTTCTCGATACTGAGGGTATGACCGCACTCGTGCATGTATGCGCTTGCGAACACCACGTCCCTGTCGAGCAGCTGCCTCCGTGCTTTGGTGTTCAACCCGTTGCTGGAGATCTGGTACCGGTTCGACCCGAACGCGTTGCCGTTCGCCATGGAACATTGATAGATAACGACCCCGTAATGGAACACCCCGCGACGCCAGGTGTTAGGGTCCCCATGGAGGAAGTAATCCTGGTAGATGGTCTGCAGCTCGTTGTTCTCTGAATGAAAGTCCATGGACGTCAGATTGTCGAACGGGATCATCTCCGACCCCGAATTAGGGTGGCTGGTACCGTCATCAAGGTGGAACACCACGTTATGGGAGTCAAATGCGGTCCGCAAGAGTTCCTTGGATTCCTCTGGGAGCAGGCTCGCCTTCTCCCCGTGAGGCCCGGCCTCCATCTGGTCAAGCTCCACGAACAGATCCCTGCAGAACGGGTCCGCGCCCCAGGACGCCATGCGCGCCTCCTCCACGTTCTGGATCCCGTCCTCGTCATCGTCCAGATGCTCGTGGTCCTCCCACACGAACGGGTCATACCGCCAGGAAGGGACCAGGGTCTCATTCTCCCAGTCGATCGCCGGGTAGTACCCCCACTTCCACTCCCATTCAATAGGGACCCCATCATGGTCAGCGTCCTCCCCGGTGTTATCCACCATGGGGTCCGTGTGGAACACGTTCACCTCGGTCCAGTACGGGATACGGTCATGGTCGTAATCGTTCTGATAAACGTCAAACAGCAGCTCGCAATCCCTGTCGTTCTGAGAGTAACTGTTGTCGTCGCACCCGTTGAGCCGTCCATACCCGCTCGGGTCAGCCCCACCCCAGAACCCTGGGAGCCAGTCGTCCCCATCCCAATGACCTGATTTCAGGCTATAATACAGATCTACAACTTAAATGTCCTTGAAGTTCCCGGAGTTGTCGCTGATGTCGCAGAGCTTGTCGAGCCCCGGTTGCTTGTCCCACAGCTGGATCGTGATGTTCACCCATTCGATATCATCAGGGACGTCCGCGGTCGCGGACCAGGCGGGGTTGTACACGTACTTCTGGTTGCGCCACACCGGGCTTTTGAACACCTCACCGTTGATAATCACCTTGACGTAGAAATCAGGATCGCTAAACGGGTCGATCTTGCTGATCGGGAACGGGTTGAGATTCTTCTTCTCAAGGGACCGGATCTGGTTGATTTGCACGGTCACCGCGAGATCCACCATGGGGTCGAGATCCTCCCCGGTGCTCGTCGGTGTCGTCATTGGCAGCGTGCGAGCTAAGACCGCGACGGACAACACCGGTGTGCTCACTATGAGACAGAGTATGAGACTGAGCAGTTTCTTCATAGATACTTCCCCTAATTTGTTCTTTATTAGATGCCTTCAATATAAATGTATACGTATCATATATATGAAGCTAGTGGGACGTGTTCCTTGGTCAAAAACAGATTTTTTCCTCAAACTCTCCATAGCATTAAATACTTCTAAGAAATGAGTCTTGAGATGACCGACATGCAACCCATTCCTCTCGAAGAGGCAGCCAGGTTATGCAAACAGTATCGCAACGAGCACGGCGTCCGCCTCTTCAGCCAATGCTGGGGATGCGTCAAATACTCCAAGGAGGACCCGACCAAGATGTGCTTGTACCATCCTCCGGATAACCGTGGCTGTAAGTATGTGAACCAACGATTCGATCAATAATGCATCCACTGACGACACTAGATTTCTTAGGACACACTGAACGTACTATCCGGGAGAGCAGCGAAGGAATAATTGTTGAACACGAAACTCATGTTCATGGTCATCTGCTCGAGAGTCATGTTCACCAGCGCCTTCAACGGAAGCCCCCGCTCATTCCAGATCCACACCTTCACACTCATCTGGGTCCCCCCAGACAGCGGCGTGTACTCAAAGATCGTAGCAAGCTTCCCGTCAACCATCTCAGTCTGCAGGTTCACCATCGTCTGATTGTTCAGATACTCCTTCATCATTTTGCTGTCAAAATATTGCAGCGAGGACCCAAACGAGGTCACGTTCGGCGTCAGCACGTACTCCCCCTGCGCGGTATCATACGTGTAGTTCCCCTCAGGGCGATGGATTACCGTCACCGTAGTCGTGGCCCCAGCATAATTCATGGTAACCTGCTCTTTGATGTATGGCATCTTCTGCCAGATCTTCACAGTCGCGGTCTGGGTCCCATACGATGACATGGTGATGGTCGCAGCGACCTCATAGTACAATGATTCGATAGTGCCCGCTTTATCAAGGATGTTCAGCAATGATTCTTGCGTCGGTGGTGTCGAATCAACATCTGATTGGTCTGATGAGGACTGCTGCGTGCATCCGCTCAAAGTGATGATCAATAACACACTTATTATCCCTATCAATATCATGGGTTTCTTCATGGTCTTTCTCCTCTCTTCCATCGTTCTTCTCATGACTGCATAGTTCTTTGTCCCGGGATACTACATAAGCGTTCCCTGTCAGAATGTCAAAACGAGAAAAACCTCCCTTGTCTTTCACTATCATTTTTAAATCGTTTTTCACGTGTTTTTACGTCATCTATTTTAAAGAAGGAGAAACTATAAATCTGAAAAAACCTATCAGGAGCATAACCATGAGAAAGGAAATCGTGATGTGTGCTGTCTTCTGCAGCATCATCGGAATCAGCATCTTAAGCGGCTGCACCCAACCGACGTCACCGTCAGGTAATAACGTCTACATCCAAAACTATGCCTTCAACCCAAGTACCCTTACCATCAAGGTCGGGGACACCGTCACCTGGACGAACAAGGACAGTGTCGATCACACCGTGACATCAGACACCGGGGTGTTTGCTTCCTCCTCACTCGCCAACGGGCAAACGTTCTCGTATCAGTTCACGACGGCAGGGACGTACGCCTACTCATGTTCGATTCATCCGACGATGCATGGCACCATCATTGTCCAATAATCACTCGTCGAAGAAAAAAAATAAGGGAGAACAGAGAACTACTATGTTTGTCACACTGATATGCTGGATGGTTTTGAAATTGAAGCGGATTGAAGTCAGCCTTGGGGAGAGCGCTGTTCTTGTCTTCTCTGGCCTTGGCGAAACAGTTCTGTACCTCATTCTTATCGGTGTGCTCACCGTCTGGGCAAAATAATCTGGGGGTTCTCTCGTCTTAGAACTGCGCAGCCGCGACCATGAATGCTTCCGCTAGTAGGAGGAGCGTCGCACCAATAGGTGGAAGCATCGACAGTTGTTTCTGTAGCTTGGGTAACTCGGCAGGTGGGGGTTGCTGAGGGTTCTGCTGCATCTGCTGTATTAAGCGTATCATTTTATTGGAGATAGGTGTGAACAGGAGGAACACCACGAAAAACATGGTAATTCCAAGCGATGCTCCCATGGTGATAAAGATCGACCACGGGGAGACAAGGTCGAAGGCGTTGGGAGGACCATCGGCCATGGTGTACGCAAGCAGGGGTCCGAATATGACGGTAAGCACCGTGAACACCTGCACCGATCGTGCAAACCTCGGAAAGACCTTGAGGATAAATTCAGCGCTTGCCTGAGGCGACAGCTTTGGGAGCGCAGACCTGATCGAGATCAAAAAGGTCAGCACCGCCCCAAACCATCCGACGACGGAGATCACATGAGCCCAGGTGATGACGCCCACGAGCAGTTGGTCCACCATGCTTCGTTCACCTCTCGACAGCAATGCCACTGAATTATATTTAATGATGCTCAAACAACGACTAAAAAATAACTCAAGAATAATTAAAAAAAGATTTTATCCTTCTTGATCACTCTGAGGTATGCTTCCCATGGTGAGGTAACTGCTTCTTGGAATACTCCACGGTATGAGGGAGTGGTTCTTGCTGGATCTCGACGGCGGACACATCCAAGATACCCTTCTGGGCGAGCTCTATGATCAACTGATCGAACGGGTCGTTCTCGTCCAACCCTTTC